>Ga0209119_1001610_pt1 | contig 21870 bp, 18 predicted proteins | sample COG_03_FD_184747 | JGI IMG/M metagenome (GOLD analysis project Ga0209119, IMG submission 184747) | Pelagic Microbial community sample from North Sea - COGITO 998_met_03 (SPAdes) (version 2) | ecosystem: Environmental > Aquatic > Marine > Neritic zone/Coastal water | place: Helgoland, sampling... | reverse complement strand
ATGATGATTAGGACAAGATACTGGTAGTTTCTTAGGGTGCTTTGCATATTTGCCTTTATTCTACTTAACCACTTACTAAAAGTTGTCTAATAAATATTAAGAAGTTCATTAATATATTTATTCCAATAAGGAAAACTAGAATACCCAATAACTTGTTTGTTGTTTCCGCTATATTGTTTATTTTCTATTTAAACACAATAATTGTATTGTTAGTTTAATATTTTATTCTATTTAACATAATATACATTATACGAAGTTATATTAACGAGTTAATCTAAAATCATGGGGCGCATAGGACCATGAATTATAGGATCATAGACCCTGATGTCACGGTTATTACTCCTTAATGAACTAAATGTATCTGAAGTTGTGCCAAACTGATAAGTGAGGTTAAGTGAAAACCGCGTATTAAATCCATTATCGTAAGAAATATTTGGAGCTAATGCCAATTGATCATTTATTTTATAATCCAACCCAGCCTTAACTCCAGATCCTACTGTTCCCCCTGATGTATCGCTATCCTGATAATAGTAACCTAACACTGTGTTAAGAGAATCGTTAATGACATAACTCATATCTAAGCCATAAGTGTGTAATGCGATTCCCACATAGGTATTATTCAAATCTTTTTTAGTTGAACCGACTGGGGTTAAGCCATAAGCGTTAACATAAAATGTCTCATCAATAAAAACAGCAGCACTGTAGGCTAATTGATGATAAAAAACATTCTTTTTATCAATGACATTAACGCCATTATCGGTATTCCCTGTTTTCATATAACGCGTGTCATACCCGGCATTAAAATCAAAAACATAGTTGTTTGAACTCCAACTTTGACCCAGCCGAAGTGATGATGATGCACCGATACCTGAAACCTTGGTGTCCTTTAGGCTGGATTCGTTACCGATATCCGAAAAACTGGCTTTGGCAATCCCATCAAAATAAAACCCCTCACTGCTAAGAGGAACAAATGCCCCTATTCCGGCTTGATTCGGTGTCCCAGCTGCTTGGCTCTGCGCTTCTACACGCCAGTCAATCCCCTTATCTTCTGCAATGCTTATTGTAGGAATCATTAATAATAGTAATAGTAGTTTCTTCAAATCAGTACCTTGTTATTTAATACTATTTGATAGTAACTGTTTTAAAGATAATAAAGTTTTATATTTTCAGTGTTCGGCTTATTGTTAGTGTTCAGCTTTATCAAGATCATCACTGATATCGTCGTCTAAGCTTGCAGTAAGATAATCAATACTATGAGGAAGATCTAATGTAAGTTGCTCTATGGGTTGTATTTTTATCTCAACCTTTGAAGATAAAATTACAATTAAACAAAGTAATTGAATCATTTATTAATAAGACTTTCAAAAGAAATATCACTAAAAACTGTAATTTATATTAGCTAATAGAGTTTGATAAATTTTCTCAGACCCACTGTAAGCTGATTCGTAGTAAACGGTAGCATAAGAATTATCATTAAATTTGAGATTGGTCCCTACTTTATAGTTTCCGTAATTAACATTCTTGGCCGGCATATATATATCATAGTTTTGATTGTAGTCTGTAGAGGACGTAATTGCGGCTGTAATTTTATTTTCAACATCATTAAATTCATGTCTAATTGAAGCCGTTGCAAAGGGTTGGAAGATGCCCGCATCAGCTTGAATTTGATAACCTACTTCAACTTCAAATGAGCTTATATCATAGTCGTTAAATGATAAAGCAAGTAACGCTACGTCAGATGTTTCAGTAAAACCATCTTGATGTATTTTCTGGTAAGTCAAGCCAGCTATTGGGCCATGATTAACACTAAAATCAGAAAATTTATGCTCAATGTTGTATCCTGTCGCAATATGAGCTGATAAATTCTTTGAATTTGTATCTCCTTTTGTGCTTTGTGTGGTAATTCCTAACGCAGATTTTCTTCTAATTGCATTGTCAATATAGCCATAACTAACGGCGGCATTGGACCAAAAATTATCTTTAGTAAAGGCCGAGTATAAACTTAAAATATATTCTTCTTGTTTATATTTACCACGATTATCGCTGTAATCAATATGCCGATTAAAAAAGCTGAAACTGCTCCCAATAATAAAATTTTCGTCATCAACCGCATAGTCCACACCGAGTGTTCCAGAGAACTCGCGACTTTCAATATCCGCAAAACCAGTTCTATGAAGATAGTAATCTTGATTTGCGGCACTCGTATCTATCCAATAATTTAACTTTTCATTATCCAATCTTTCTTTAGCAGCTGATTTTGTGATTTGATCTTGTAAATTCTGATGGAAGCTCCGTCTGCTCTGCATCGATGATTCTGATAACATCCCTACCTGCACAGGTGCTGCAATGAGGTTATATTTAACATCTGCCTCGATACGTAAGAATGCTGGTGCCTTGTGGCTTGAGTCGGCAAAAAAGAATTCATTTAAGGCTGCGCTATAGGCTTCCGCATCTGATAAAAAACCGGATCCGGTGTGCTTACTTGCACCGCATTCTGCTGCTGACCATCCCCCTGGTAAATCAGCTACGAGAGATGCACATGCTACATGAGACATGCCGTAAGCCGAAAATCCGTAATCGGCATAATTTTCAATAACATGCATTGTTGTCGAGTAATCGTCATAGGGGATAACATTCACTCCTGCCTGTTTCATTGATGATAAAACGGCTTTATTATAAGTGATAAGGTTAGCAGTTCCTGTATCAGAGATAATAATAGCATTACTCATTGCGTGACCTGTGTCGTACATTCTAGCAATAATACTGGGATCAACGCTTGAAGGCGCTGAAAGCATCTCCATCTCTACCAGGGCATAACGTGCACCAGCATTAGTTAGTTTAATCGCTTGATTGGTATAATCGGCGACCAATTCAGTATAACTGGCAAAGGTTCCCATAAAACTGGCTTGATTTCCTGGAGTGATTCCTGCTTGACTATAAGCTGTCCAACCATCAGATCTGATATAATTTTTTAGCCCCGGAAAAGGACCTTCAGTACCTGCATCATTTATAAATCTAACATCATTTGTTACATCAAAGCTATAAATTGCATTTTTATTCGCCTTGCCACCGTAATCCAAAAGATATCGATCAACTTGCTGGGCTAATGACCATACACCAGGTGAATTATTATTAATTTGATTTATTCTTGCTCCACTTGCGGCATAATTGTTGCCCCCATTCGTTGTAGGCTTGTTGCTAGTAGTTGTAGCTGTAGAATTTACTGAGGTCGTAGCAGTACCAAAACGGTTACCAAAAATATTTACCCATTGGTAATCCGAGCCGATGGTTGTAACGCCATCATCCGTGATTGCACCACATACTGAAAAATCTACTGTCCAATCTTTACAGTTACCTGTGGTTGAAGAAAAATATCCAGTATCGTTATCACTATCTCCAAAGAAAAAAACTGCTGTTGAATCATCAGCACGTGAGGGATTGTTGAATAAGGAAGTAGACGTTAGAAATATAACAAACAACCATTTTTTATACGGACCTGTTTTTTTAGATACAAACATCAAGCAAACCCCTTATTTAGTTTCTTCAAATCAGTACCTTGTTATTTAATACTATTTGATAGTAACTGTTTTAAAGATAATAAAGTTTTATATTTTCAGTGTTCGGCTTATTGTTAGTGTTCAGCTTTATCAAGATCATCACTGATATCGTCGTCTAAGCTTGCAGTAAGATAATCAATACTATGAGGAAGATCTAATGTAAGTTGCTCTATGGGTTGTATTTTTATCTCAACCTTTGAAGATAAAAATTCAAGTAAGTGACCTCCCCTTTGTTTATCATCTGATATAAAGTGAAGATGATAGTCGGGTACCGTGACAGAATGCATAAAATCAGGAGTCCAAAACCCAACTAATGTTCCTTCTTCTTCCTCGAAGAAAAACTCTTTTTGATCCCCTGCAACATCCACTAATGGCCTATATGCCTCTTGTTTTGGAACAGACCTAGCTTTAATTGACTTAAATTTTCCAGTAACTTGAATCGCGTAGATTAAGTTTTTCGATAAGAATAAGGAGTCTATTTTCTTTTTTAATGTATCAAAGGTAAGCTCCTCATCAACAATTACCGAAGTTTCAGGCTTAAAATGCGTCACACAGGCATAGGGTGTTTCAAGGTCAATATCCGCTACATTTGTTTTTCCATCAGCGTGAAGGTCATAAAAAACACCATCTAAAAGCACCATCTCTCCATCTAGGTCATTAAACGTACCCAAACCAAAGTCTCCATGCTCAAGTACTTCTTTAAGTGTCTTATCTTCACGCAAGATACCTTTTACAAGTGCATTAACGGGGGATGAAACGTAAAGAGAATTTGTTTTCTTCATTCAGATGCCCTTTTAAGTATAATTAATTGTATATGAAAAAAATAACAGTTTTTAGCTTTTTTTTTGCAATGATTATAGGAACATTCAGTAATATTTCTTCTGCAAATGATAAAAAAGTTGGCATTTTTTATGATGAAAGATTTCTATTACATGATACAGGGCCCAATCATCCAGAAAACCCTGATCGTTTAATTCCTGTCATTCGTGATCTTAAAAATAATAATCAAATACTATCAAATACTATTTGGCCCAATTTTGATATCGCAACAGTTGAGGAATTAAATTTAGCTCATTCAAAGGAATATATTGAGTTAGTAGATCGGCAGGTTTCTCAATTAAACAATAATAGAGCTTATTTAAGTACGGGCGACACCCCTATTTCCAAAGATTCTAATCTTGTCGCAAAATTAGCTGTGGGTGCAGGATTAGAAGCCGTTGATCAAATAATGGCTGGTGATTTATCCTCTGCATTTGCCCTAGTGAGGCCTCCTGGACATCATGCATCATCCTCAACGGGGATGGGTTTTTGTATTTATAACAGCGTTGCTGTTGTCGCAAGATATTTACAAAAAAATTATGGTTTAAAAAGAATTCTAATTGTTGATTTTGATGTTCATCACGGTAACGGTACACAAGATATATTTTATGAAGATAATACCGTATTTTATTTTAGTGTGCATCAACATCCACTTTTCCCTGGAACCGGTCGGCCAAATGAAATAGGTGAAGGTGAAGGTGAAGGTTATACATTAAATGTAGAGCTTTCTAAAGGGAGTGGAAATAATGAAGTGATTAAAGCATTTAATTCAAAATTGAGGCCTGCAATGGATAAATTTAGACCAGAATTTGTATTAGTCTCCGCAGGCTTTGATGCTCACTTGGGAGATCCTTTAGGGCAGTTAAATTATACTAATGAGGGATATGGGATTGTTGCAGAGATTTTACAAGATATTTCTCAAAAATATGCTAATGGAAGAATTCTTTATATGCTCGAGGGTGGATACAATGCAGACAATGTTTCTCAATCAGTTCAAAAAATTCTTAATGTTTTAATCACCTCCTCACAATAAAAATCTTGGCTTAAATAAGATTGACTTCATTCTTTGACTAAGATAGTTTATTTGTAATATATTTAAAAAAAAGAAGGTTATGAAAACTAAAATATTATTACTAGTAGGTTTTTTAATTTCGCCGATTGCATTTGCAGACGAATGTAAATTAAAAACACTCAAAGGAACATACATCTACAATAGTTCTATGTATGGCGTTCAAGCTGGAATGGTAGTATACGATGGTAAAGGTAATTTTAAAATTAAATACCAACCATCGAATAAGGCAGATTTACAGAGTTTTTCAGGGACATATTCAATCGACAGTAATTGTATTGCGACCCAAAAAACATCCGAAGGAACAATTGTTAGATTATTTGTCTCCCCAGAAGGTAAAGAGTATTCATGGGTTGTAATTAACAAAAAAGAATCTGGATATACAAAGCGAGTTTCCAAAAAAAAATTATTTTAGAATTTCATAAATAAAGCTTATTTTGGGGATTAGCTCAGTTGGTAGAGTAGTTGACTTAAAATGAATTTGTCGCGAATTAGAACCTCGCATCCCTTCCAATTAGTCTATATCTGCTTCAAAATCTAAATATTCAGACTCTAAAATTCTAATTATTTCATGCTCTCCACATAGTAATCCTGGATCAAAAACGATCTTAAAATAATTTTATGATAAACAGATCTTTTTTAAAGCCTTTTAAATTGAAGCAGTTGATTTATTTGAGCTGAAAACTAAAATCACAAATATAATAATTATATCAATTAGGAATATTATGATAACGGGCGTGATATTTTGCCAGAATCCAGAGGCATAATAACCATAGCCATAAGTCATAACGATAATTAATAATGTTAGGAGATGTACGACAAAGCTTTTGAAGAAAGCGTTTACTTCCCATAATTTGAAGAAAAAATACCATATCTTTGAAAGTAAATAAATTGGAATGCAGCCAAGTATTATATAAAAAATATTGTAACTAAAGAGGTCCATAATTTCTTCTTAATTTAACTTTTAGAAAGATTGCTTATACAGAACATGCTACTGTCCATCCAATATTGGGACAGCCAGACAAAGCAAAACATTCCTCTATATCTGCATCAGTTACTTCTTCATTTAAATCTATCATATTTTAAGTCTCCTACTATTTAATTTATTAACATTTATGAAATTAATATGTTTTTAATTTAAAACAATAACTACTGTAATAATACACCTGGTTGTGGTGCACTTGAACCAGGGATTTTAGTTAAAATTAGTAACTCAGATAAAAATGCAATTACCCTCTGTGAGTACCCAGCATCGTTGGCTGGAATGATAAATGTATTTCCATATAAGTCTTCTGTGTATGCAAATTTGTCTTCAAATATTGAGTTTCTCTCAACTACCAAAAGCTTAGTTGGATTTTTTCTTGTATCCTTATTTTTAGTTCTTGTCTGTTTGTATGCATCAATAGGTGAACCTAGCTCAACATAAATAGGCTCATCCCATAATTGAACTGCAGCAACCGCACCTAAGTAGTCAAAAATATTTTTAACAGACCGAAGCGGTATAAATAACTTATCTGAATTATATATAGCTTCTTTTTGAATATTACAGTACGCATTATTATTAAATTTATATTGACTATTAGCTTTTGGAGAATCTGAAATACATAATGTAGCTTTTCCTATTTCGACTTTATTACCTTTTTTATTCTCTTCACTACCAAAAGTTAGTTTATTTTTTATTAGAAATTTAAATAATTTATCGAATTCGAAGTGACTTGGTTTTGAAGGATCATTTTCAAGGACAGTAATTTCACCACTTGCCTTTTCAATTACAAATGCGTCAATTAGTAATCTGAGTATTAGCTCTTCAGGGATATTATTACCTCTAAAGTAGACCAATTTCTTCATTGGGATTTTAGACATAAATTCATTCCAGAAGGTTGCATTGTCCATAGACGATTGAGTAAATGTAAAGCCTTCTGAGTACATTTGTGATGGGTTAAATGTTGCTGAGTCAAGATCTGTTAAACCAAGCCCACTCCATAAATCACCATCAGTTCCAAAAGATAAACCTGGAGCAATGGTCGTCGTCGTATTTGCATTCCCTAATACCGAAGGTATGTCATTAAAAGCAATGGGCCTATTTTCTGAAGCCCTTATAATATTAGTAAAAATTTGATTGATTTGATACTGTTCCATGGTTCTATTGTATGTAGCACTTTGCTCTTCAAATGTTGGAGGAAGAATAGTCGAGCACCCCGATATCATAAAAATGATTAGAAGTTGAAATATAGTTTTAGGATTTAATCTGGTTTTAAATTTCAATTTGAGTTCCATATTTTATTAATAATATTTGAATTATTTTCATCTAGACCTATATATCTATTCCCATATCCATCGGTCATATTGTAATAAACTTGTCTTGGATGAGCTGTTGAAACTTGCATATTATTTTTTAGAGTAATCAATTTAGCACTGTATCCATCAGGAAGGTTAAGTCGATTAACAATGTTAATCTTTTGACTATTATCATTCAATTGCATATCTATTGAATATGAAGTAAGTATAAAAAATTGGTTGTCAGTTGTTTTGATAACATTAATTTGAGAATTTCTAGGGAAAAAATAATCTTGAAGCCCTCGGGAGGCAAGAGGGAAATATGGCATCCCTCCTGCTCCACTATTGTCAGGAAAAAGGAAAAAATCTACCCAACCAATTTTTGATTCATCAATACGATATATAGCTTGCTTGCCAATATAGGTATATTGTCCATTAACGCCAGCTCTATTGACTGTTATTAGCTTATGAACACCATCCTTAAATACTCTCCATGGCTTGATTGTGGTTCTGAATGTGTCTTTAATGCTTTCATTAGAAGTTGTGTAATATAGGTCAACATCGCACTTCGATATACCTTGGGTGGTATAAGTCATTCTCTTCAAATAAAAAAATGTAGGCTTTATAAGTGTATAAAAGCAAATAAGATCCTTATTTGGAACAACTTCTCTTGGGGTTACTGTTTTTTGGAGTTCTTCTAAAGCTTTATTCTTATCATCTTTATTTTGGAGATCGTATCTTAGGTTATCTAAAATCATCTTCGTTGAGCTATCTGCTGAAATTAAGGGCTTAGAGAAACTGCATATTAATAATAAAAGTCCTAGAGATAGAATTAATTTCTTGAATTGGTAATCACATTGATTCTTCATTAGCAATTCCTAATAACTTTCCTTTGTTTTTGTTTCTACTTTTCTTGAACTATCTTCGATAGCATCATCGCTCATTGGAATTTTATTTAATACATTTTTACCTATCGGATTTCGATCAAGATCTCCTAAAATAATTGGTAAGCTTGCATTACCTTGACCGAATATAACAATTTTTGCATTTGGTGATGATGCTAGTTTCTCACTTGCGTCAATCCCCTTCCACCTCAGATAATTCGTTGTGAGGCCATTTTGAATAATATCTTGAAATGCTTTTATTCCAGCGGCTTCTATAGCTTTTCTTTCAGCTTCTTTTTCTGATGATTTCAAAATAAATTCATAAGCTTCTAATTTAGCTCGTTGAACAATCTTATTTTGTATAGAGTCTTGAACTATCTTTGGAAATTGAATATCAGTAATCTGAACATCACTAATCCTTATCAATCTTATTTGATTCACACCTGGTGGATTTATATTATTAATGATTACCTCATCTGCATTGATTGAAATATTTTCAGCTAAAACTAAAATATCTTTAGAAAAAGCTGTTTCTGATCTTCTCTCTGCAATCTTACCTCTGGCTATGCTAATAACCTCAGGAATAATTACTTTATCAAGGTAATCTTCACCCAGGTATCTATGTAATAGTGGTACGTTATTTTTATCAATTTCGTATTGGAAAACAACTGTAATATTAGATTTAAGAAGATCTGCCGTAATTACCTCAAGCTGAAGTTGATGCTTTTGAATTCTGGCGTTATATGGAATAATTCTATTCCAAGGGAGCTTAAAATTTATACCTTCAGGTGCAACATAATTAAGATCTATACCATTAAAGAAAGGTTTAAAAATGACTCCGACATATCCTGATTTTATATTTTTGTGAATTACTGGCCATAGCACAATAAAAGATGAAATTAGAACGGCAAGGAAGATCAGGATAATGATGAAATGTTTTTTTAAAAGCTTGATTAAGTTATTAAAGAAAAATACGAAAATATAAAAAGGATTCGTTTTCTTAAGCTTTTTTGAGATATCTTTACTCATGAATTCATCTTTCCATTTTCCAATTTAATAATTTCATCTGCAGTATCATAATAAGCATCATCATGCGTCAGTGCAATGACTGTTTTACCTTGTTTTTTTAAAGAAGGTAAGATTTTCTTGTAGAATTTTTTTCTAAAGACTGGATCCTGATCAGCTGCCCATTCATCAAGTACAATGAAATTACGGTCTTCCATCAAAGCAACCATCAATGCAATTCTTTTTCTTTGTCCAGTTGATAAATCCAAGGTGTTAAAGATCTTATTCTTCACTTCAACCTTATGGTTTAATTCCATCATTGATATAAGGTCAGACAGCTGCTCTAAACTTTCATCCGAGATACCGTATAACTTAGAAAATAAGTGTGAATCATTAAAAACAACGGCAAATAAATTTTGGTAAGATGTCTTTAAATTATTTTTTAATAACTGCCCATTTATATAAACACCACCCTTTTCTGGACTATAAAGTCCAACCAGCAATCTCAATAGAGTAGTTTTTCCAGAACCATTACTTCCCCTAACAAAATATATCTTACCTTTAGAGAACTTGAAGTTAATTGGGCCAAGCTGAAATTTTTCTTTATTATCGTATTTGAAAACTGCATCTCTGAGCTCTATTGATTTCACATCTTTATCAAATTGATATTGTTTAACTTCATTATTCAAGCCTCTTTTTAAAATTTCTTCAATATCTAAAACTTGTTTAGCAGCTACGTTACCTTGTGACAATGATGGGATAGTCTGAATTGTTGCAGACAAAGAGCCGACTAAAAATAATGTCGTTGTGGCAATCTCAAGAATATCTTTTGAAAAGTGTGTACTCAGGATGGGTACAATGAAAATCATAATACCAATAAGAATGTATAACATTGTTTGCAGAAAAGAAAAGAAATTGGTTATCTCTACTAAGGCATCAGCCTTATTTTTAGCTGTTTTTTTTGATAGCGCAATAAAATCTTCCGCGATTGACTTTGCCCTATCTTTATTTAATTTTATCTCTTGAAAGCCAAATAAAAAATCATTATAAATTGCAAAAAAACCAACTTCTTGCTTCCATGCCTCCATAATGCTGTTATGAGACTTCATTAAGGCTTTTGATGTAATAAGAAAAATAATAAGAGTAACGACAGTCAAAATGATAAATGCGGTGATTGAAATAAAAGCCGTATAGATAATCAAAAAGATTACAATAGAGATGCTTGTGACAGACCCAATTAATAATGGAATTGTACCTGAGAGGGTTTGCGCATCCTTTCCAACAGAATTTAGAATGCGAGTAGCACCTATTTTTTCAAAATTTATTAAATTTGTTTGAAGAACCATCTTCATCGTTCTCATTACGAATTTATGAATTAAGAATTGACTATGAGTTACATTTTTTTTATTCGACCGTCTAGCAACAAACCAAAAAACACCCAGAAGAATTAGATATGCAAAGAAATAAATAGTTATAGGCTTATCATCTGCTACAAGGCTTGCGCCTTTATTGATCATGGCAACCATGAGGGTGCTGACAAGAGCAACACTCAAAGAGAGAAATATTAATGACTTAAATTGATCAATGCCTTCTCTTTTTAAGAAGTCAATGAGGTATGAGTGTTTGGTTAAATTCATTTAAGAAATCTTTACAAAACCTATCAAATTTGAAATAAAATAGGCTTTCTAGATGTTATCTACATCCAACTATTTTGTTGGTTCAGGGGTTACATCCACAATGTTTGATTCACCTTTTTTTCTCTTAAAGAAATTTTTAGCATTATCAAAATATCCATTGAAAGATTTTTTTACTTTACTGGTATCAAAGTCGAGTAATGTACCTTCTTTTTCAAAGTGATCTATAAAAACTCTTCCTAAGGCATAAGTCGTTCCATATGCCACACCAGGCTGGATAAAAGAACTTACAATTGAACCAATGCCAGGTATTAGTTTTGCTACGCTTCCTTTGGCAGCACTACCCAGAGATGTGGCAACACTTCCACCAACGACAGCAGAAATAATAGCCAATACAGCTTCTTTCTTAAATGGAACGTCATAAACCTTACAAAGTGCTTGTATCATCTTAACTTGAACACCCCCAATAGCTACAGTATCAACTGCTGGCATAGGTATAAAACCTGCTGCAGCTGACCATGTAGACCATTTATTAACAGTTTCAAGTGCTAGCTGCTCATGCAATGATTTTGGTGTGAGTTTTTTGCTTTTCTTTGCAGCTGGTTTCTTATCTTTTGAACCGATTTCATTATCAAGAATATCAAGTGCAGTTTCATCTTTTGCCATTAATTGAGTCTCCTTTTTTATGTTTTTCTTTACAATTACTTTAGATTTAGCATATACCATTTTGTTGGATGTATCTATATGTTTTTTATTAGATTTACCACTTAAAGCATCTAGTGGATTGGATTGTATAGTTTTTCTTTTCATAGTTTATACATAAACCTTTTTTTAATTAATATCAATTTCCTTAGCCAACGCTCTATAATCTGAAGCAGCAATAGAATTACTAGCATAACTTAGAATGCTTTCATGAAACGAAGGCGCCTCAGCAAGACGAACATTCTCCCTTATGATAGTCTTAAAAACTTTATTACCAAAATTTTCTTTAAGTGAATTTAGAACTTCTTTTGAATGTCTGGTTCTTGTATCAAATCTTGATGCTAAATAACCTAATATTTTTAAATCTTTATTTGCCGTTCTTTGAATTTCATTCACCTTTTGCATTAATTGATAAACTCCTGCTAATGAAAGAAGGTGTGTTGTCACAGGCACTAACAATTCCTCTGCTGACACTAAAGCATTCACAGTCAAATAACCGAGTGTAGGTGGGGTATCAATTAGAACAAAATCCCATGTTTTTTTTAGTTTACGAATGTTTTTATGGATATAAAAAAAATCGACTTTTGTATTTTTAGAAGTAGTTTTAATTTCAGATAGTTTTTGTGTTGCAGGCACAATACTTACATTTTCCATAGCTGTTTGGTAAATAATGCTATTAATATCAAAATTTTCTCGAAATAATTCGGATGAGCAATCCGAGTTACTCTCCACATCTACCCAAAATGTTGAGTTAGCCTGTGGGTCAAGATCAATTATCAAAACTTTGCGACCTAATTCTCCTAATGCAGCAGCTAGATTTATTACAGTGGTTGTTTTAGCACAGCCGCCCTTTTGATTTGCAAATACAATTTTTCTCATGAAATACTTTTTTCAAATTAAAGAGTTCATTAATGTCACCCTACTTTATATTAATGTAATTATAAATGGTAAGCTTTTAACTCAAATTAAATAGATAGCTTATTATAATCAATATTTAAAAAAAAGGATTTATTCAGTTGATATTAACTAAGGAAAGCTTATATCTAAAAGCTGCAATATTTGATGAGCTTTTATCAGATGATTTTGAATCTGTACCCGCTCAAAAAAAAGAAACGGAGCTGGGAGCAAAAAGACTAGCTGCTTGGTGTCATGCTGCTTCTGGTGGTGACTGGAATCTTTTTTCCAAACGACTTAAAAGAGATAATCTTAAATATAATTTTGTTTTAACAAGATTTTCTTCAGCAAAAATAAGTCAAAAAATAAAATACCCTCAATGGGTAGAAGATTCATTATGGATTCAAACGGTATATCAAAATCAAGGACTTATACCCAAGAAAGTATTGTTTTCATCAAAGCGAATAACTCTGCCATTTGAAAGCATTTTTTTTAATTTGGTTAATGAGTCGCTTGGCTTACTCAAAGCATCAGTCTCCAGTAAAGCCTTAAGTAATTTTTCAAATACTGCTGTTGATGATATTTCATATCAGCTATTGAAATCCTTAAGCAACTTTCTAACGCCTTATTTTTTTGAGGGCTTTTCAAAGCACATGGAACTTGCCAATAAAAAAAAGAAAAGGACATCAACAACAAAACTTAATGAAAATTACAATGAATATATTGCATTCATGATTAACAATAAAGGCATCATAAATTCATTTTTTGAGAAACCAGTAATGTTAAGAATGATTGCCACAATTACTAGGCAATGGATAAATACGAATAAAGAATTAATAAGAAGAATTGAGGCAGATCAACCAGAGATAAATAAAAAATTCAAACTGAAGTTTAGTAAGAGTAATAATGCATCAAAGATAATTAGTGATTTATCAGACCCACATAACTCAGGACATACAGTTCAAATATTAGAATTACAAGATAGAAATAAATTAGTTTACAAGCCAAAAGACTGTGGTCTTGATTTTAAATTTGCTGAACTTATAGAAAAGTTAAATTCTGAAAAAGGGTCATTGGATTTACGCGTACCGAAAATTATTTCAAAAAAAAACTATGGTTGGTCTGAATATATTAACCACACCGAACTAGACCAAGGTGATGATGGCAGTCTTTTCTTTAAAAGAGCAGGCGCATGGTTAAGTTTATTTCATAATTTTTCTGGCACTGACATGCACTTTGAAAACATCATAGCCTCTGGGAATCACCCTGTCCCCATAGACATTGAGATGATACTCCAAGGCTCCTCCTCTGAGCATTTAAGCGGTCAAAAGAGAAGGGCGAGTATGGATTTGGCTAATACAAAAAGTTTGAATTCCGTTATGTCTGTTGGATTATTGCCCTCCTATTTAAAAGCCTCAGATAATCAAATGATAGACATTGGCGGCCTATCACATAGGCTTCATCAACCTGCCTCAAATAAATGTATAAATATAAATACTGACGAAATGAAATTTGTAGCTAAAGAGTCAAAAATTAAAGTTAGCACAAACTTACCACATAAAAAAAATAAGAATATTTTATTCGATAAACACACAGAGATTTTTTTAAAAGGCTATCAGCAGTATTCAGTGTTTTTAAATAATTTATTTAAAAATAATGGACTTTCTTATTTTTTAAAAAGTTTTAAAAGTCATTCAACTAGAAAGATAATTAAGCCAACAAGATTTTACGCAACCTTAATAAAAAGATTAAAAAGTACTAGCTTAATGGATGATGGGATAATTTGGAGTGCAGATTTAGATTTTGTATCCAGACTTTGTGACTGGAATAAAGAGAAAGATTCGATGTGGCCTAGTATCAGACAAGAAAGGATTGATTTGTCAGAATTTAACATTCCAGTTTTTTATATGGGAGTTGATTCAAAAAAAATAATAAACCCAAGAGGTTATGTTTGTAAATTAGATTCAAAGAGTGGATTTCAGCAATCTCTAAAGAGGTTTAAACTTTTATCAGAGGATGAAATTAGGTGGCAATCAGAGATAATTAAGATTTCTACTTTTAATCAATTAAACTACAAAAAAAATATTACCGCTTACCCAATAAAAAATAATCAGAGAAAAAATATTGAAAAATTTTATTTCAATGAAGCTCAGGCAATTGCAAAAACAATCAAAGACGCAGCAATCAGAAAATCAGGTTCTGCATCTTGGCTATGTATTAATTGGATAGGTGAAACAGGAATGTCCGCTTTAGCACCGGTATCATTCGATCTTTATGGAGGAAGCACAGGCATTGGGTTGTATTTAGCTGCTTTTGCAAAGGTAGCAAAATCAAAAGAAATGAAGAAAATTTCGCTTGAAGCTATAGCGTCAGTTAGGGATGATGTTTCTGATAAAAATGCACAAAGATTTGCTAGAGTAAACGGTATTGGTGGTGCATCAGGGATTGGATCTATAATCTATGGTCTTACCTGTATAGGTGAATTTATTGATGATGAAAAAGTAATTTCGGATGCAAAATGTGCTGCAAAACTAATTACCAAAGATCTCGTTAATAAGGATAAAGGTTTTGATGTTATAGCTGGTTCCGCTGGTGCAATCTTATCTCTTCTTAAATTATTTCGTCACACAAAAGAAAAGTGGGTTCTTGATAAAGCAATCATGTGTGGTGAATACCTTCTATCTATTAAAAGAACCTCTGTAGGGAATGTTAGTTCTTGGGTTGGTAAAGGTTTTGGTTTAATTCCACATACGGGAATTTCACATGGTGCCTCAGGTTTTGCTTATGCATTTTCTTTGCTTGCTTATGAAACTAAAAGACAAGATTTTAAAAAAGCTTCAAAAGATTCTTTAGATTACGATAATTTTTACTTCAATAAAAAGGTTACGAATTGGCCAAAAGTAAATACTAATCAAGTAGAAGGACCAAAAAGAGAATTTAGAGAAAAAGTATGTCAGTGGTGCTACGGAGCTCCTGGAGTTGGCTTATCAAGATTCGGTATGAAAAAATTTGGAGAAATAGAGCCTAAAATTTTTAAAGATGACATAAATAAAGCTATTCAGGCAGTTAATAAAAATAGCAATATTTCTGCAGGTGACTCCCTTTGTTGCGGGCGTATGGGTCAGGTTGAATTTTTGACTGAAGCATCACTTGCATCTAATGATAAATCATACTTAGAAGAAGCAAATAACTATCTAACTCACTGTGTTGAAAATTCGCATAAGAGCGCGTATCAATTTGGTGGAGCAGAAGATATTGGTCTACATTTAAACCTCTATAGGGGGATAGCTGGAGTCGGCTATACCCTTCTTCGTAAATTAGATCCAACACTACCAAACATTCTAATTTGGGAGTAAAAAATGGCAGATAACACTTCAAACAAAATTTATAGAAAGGATTATATAAAATCAATCTTTTGTTGCCCTAAGATTTCATTAGAAATCAAACTTAATCTTGATAAAACGATAGTTACTAATATCATGACAATCACTCCTAACATTGCGAGAGTTAAAAGTAATTCAAAGTTATTGTTAAATGGAGAGAATATAGATTTAGTTGTATTGAAAATTAATGGGGAAAAATTTGAGCAATATATATTGAATAAAACTGCTTTAATAATTCCAAACTATAAAAACTTATTTGATGCATCATTTAAAATTGAGATTCATACAAGCTGTAGCCCTAAAGCTAATAAAGCTCTTAAAGGTCTCTATATTTCTAATGACATATTTGTTACTCAATGTGAGGCCGAGGGTTTCAGAAATATTACCTATGCTCTTGATCGACCAGATATTATGTCAGTCTATCAAGTTAAATTGATTGCAAAAAAAGATACCTGCCCAGTATTGCTATCGAATGGTAACTTAATCAAAAAAGAAGACTTAGATAGTGGTTTTCATTCTGCCACATGGGTAGACCCTTTTCCTAAACCATCATATCTGTTTGCATTGGTAGCAGGAAAGCTTTCTTGTAATGAAAGGAAATATAAAACTTTAAGTGGTCATAAAAAATTACTTCAGGTATGGGCTAGCGAAAAAAACATAAGTAAAACAGATTTTTGTTTACAAGCATTGGTTAATGCAATCGAGTGGGATGAGCAGCGCTTTGGCCTAGAGTTAGATTTAGAGAGATTTATGATTGTTGCCATTGATGACTTTAATATGGGTGCTATGGAAAATAAGGGCTTAAATATTTTTAATTCATCTACTATTTTACTTGATAAAAAATTTTCCTTGGATGCAGACTTCATATTCTCAGAACGCATAGTTGGCCATGAGTATTTTCATAATTGGACGGGAAATAGAGTTACATGTCGGGATTGGTTTCAGCTAACACTTAAAGAAGGCTTAACGGTTTTTAGAGACCTCCAATTCTCAATGGATAGGTTGCCAACAAAATCAGGAAAGGATGTCGTTAGAATTAACTTTATTAACTCTTTGAGATCATCCCAATTTCTAGAAGATGCTGGACCTACAGCCCACCCAATAAGACCAAATCAATATGAAGCTATTGATAATTTTTATACTTCAACTGTTTACTCAAAGGGTTCTGAGGTTGTTAGGATGATTCAGACTATTCTTGGTGTAGATGGATTCAATAAAGGCTTAAAACTTTACTTTAAAAGACATGATGGACACGCTGTCACCTGTGAAGATTTTGTTGACGCAATGGGGGATGCAAATAATTTAGATTTTTCACAATTTAAAAACTGGTATTCACAGGTTGGTACCCCGAAATTAGAAGTTACTGAGCAATATAGTGAAGATGAGAAAACGTATACACTCATTTTTAAACAATCAAATAATCATCCCAAAAATACAACAAAAAAAGCTCTTCATATTCCTATCCTTATGAAGCTTTTTAAATTATCAAAAAAAACAAAAGCTATAAAAAATTCAAGTATGGACGAAGAGTTTTTAATTAACCTTAAAAAGAGTACTGAGGAATTTAAATTTAACGGATTTGATCAAAAACCTACCGCCTCAATTAATAGAAACTTTAGTTCACCTATCAACATAGAATTCCCCCCCTATCAAGACCAAAATTATCTAATCAATCAGCTCAAATATGATGATGATGCATTTAATAGATGGGAAGCTTCACAAAGAATATATCAGATACTTATCATTGAGGATAAGGAGCTAACAGATGAATTAGTAAATATTTTAAAGAATATTTTATTGGATGAGAAGCTAGACCCAAGCTTTAAAAGCCTACTCTTTAGTTTACCAAATCATAGTTTTTTATCTCAAAAGCTTGAAGAATACGACCCAATTCATTTATTAGATAAGATAAATAAGCTTAAGACCTCAATGGCCATTAGATTAAAAAATGAATGGGAATTAACTTTTCATAAAATGAAAAGTAAGGGTTTATATAGCTTAGAGCCAGAAGAGATTAGTATAAGATCATTGAAAAATCTCTCATTAAATATGCTGTTATGGGTAGATGAAAATACATATAAAGATTTAGCCACTAATCAATATATTAAATCGGATAACATGAATGATCAATGGGCATCACTATGTAGTTTGTATATAAAGTCTAAGCATACGTATCAAGATTTGCTTAACGATTTTTATGAAAGAAATAAAGATGAAGAAATTTCTTTAGATAGATGGTTTTCAATTCAGGCAATTAAATACCCGCATGGTGATAAAAAATTTGTTCAGAAAATTAATTCATTGAAGGATCATAAAAGCTTTAATATCGAGAATCCAAATAGAGCAATGAGCCTAATTGGTTCATTTTGCTTTGCAAATACGTATGGCTTTCATTCAGAAGATGGCTCTGGGTATGATTTTTGGGCTCAAAATGTAATAGAAATTGATAGCCTTAATCCTCAGATAGCATCATCACTGATGAGGCGAGGAATGGATTGGAAAAGACTTAATAAAAAATACAGGGCAATGTTTAAAAAAATACTTTACAAAATAGAGTCTACCCAAAATCTGTCAATAAATAGTCGAGAGATGTTAAAGGTTATATTGTTCGATTAGCATATAAAAAATATGTGCTCTGATTACCCATCTTATATTTTAGTTACGTGAAATTGCTTAGTAAAGCTGATGGTGTTAAGTAATTTTCTCCCTTAAATAGATTAGAAACCTTTAAAAAAAAGTCATATTTAAATTGTGGGCTGATGTACTACGTAAATGTTTTGATAATTAAGGCAAAAAAAAACCTCATAAAGATGAGGTTTTTTTTATTATGTATTTACTTAAACACAAGGGTCGGCATATGTATTTACAATAGAATAAACTTTATCGCATGCTGCTGCACCTAAAACTATTTCCTCTAGAACTTCATCTGTGATTTTTTCCATGTTGAAACTCCTTAAAATAAAAAGACTTTTTTAAAACTTAATAAATTATTAAGTTATTTTATTTTACACTAATTTTTTTTTTCAACAATGAGTCTAATGAATTTTTGTGTAAATAATTAATTTCTCATGATGCCTACATAAAGATGTAGTATTTCTTAGGCATTCGCCCATCCCTAATATAATTCCACCATCTTCATTTAAGTTCTTACTTACCCCTTTCAAAATATTTTTTGCTTGAATTGGATCAAAATAATAGAGGACATTGCGTAAGAAAATATAATCAAATTTATCCACTATTGACTCTTTGTTGATAATTAGATTTCTTTCTTCAAATTTAATTAATTTTTTAATATTCTCCTTAATTAAAAAATTACTCCCCTTTTTAATGAAGTAATTCTTTATATAATTTTTAGGAAGATTAGATACCTGGCTCACATCATAAACACCTTCTTTTGCAAATTTAACTGCACTTTTTGATAAATCAGAAGCATAAATATTAATTGACCAATCCGAGCTTCTTTTTAATAGCTCTTCTGAGAGGATCATTGCAATAGTATATGGCTCATAACCTCCCGCACATGATGCAGACCAAATATTAATCACTTTTTTTTTATTACGCATGATATGAATTGGTAGCTCTTTATTAATAAACTCATCAAAAATTTCTTTATCACGATAAAAACACGAATCATTCCTTGTTAATAAATCAAATAATTTATGATGAATATTGTTTATTGGGTTTTCTATAAGCGAAGTAATAAGATCCGAAATATTTTTATAGGCATTACTCTTAGCAATCTGCTCAAGTGCTGAGCTTAATGACGAAGAATTGATATGCGTAATGCCAACTTCTTTTTGTATAATTTTTTTGAGTATGAGGAATTGCTCACTATCTTTATCTAAATTTTCATTTTTATTTTGGGCATCTACGGAAAGATTAAAAATATTTAAATTTTCGCTACTAGTATTTTCTTCTTCTATGCCAAAACATAACTCATGAGCTTCACTGACAATGTCACTACTATTAGTATTTTTAAACTCGTTAGGATCAACATACACAAAGCCCTTAATAAATTTATTTTTAATTCTAAGCCACAGTATTTCTGCTTTAAATACATCTTTTACCTTTGTCGATGTTTTTTTTATTATTTTTATTGGGGAAACTAAAGTCTTATCAATTTTTTTTTGTGTCATGAAATGTTAAAACCTAATTTGAAAATTAAAATTAAACAAGAATAGTTAAGATTACCACACCTCATATCAGCTTACTTATATTGACGCCAACAACCTATTTTATATCTCTAACGGATTAAAACGCCTGGCTGCGGTGCCGATGATCCAGGGATTTTGTTTAATATTAATAATTGAGATAAAAATGAGATAACTTTTTTTGAATAACCCGCATCATGACTTGGGATAATAAATTTATTTCCATGTATATCTTCGGTATATGCATATCTTTGTTTAGGTTCTGAGTCTGAGTATTTCTCAACAACAAACAATCTAGTTGAGTTCTTATTGTCAGACTTTTCGTTCATTCTCGATTGAGCAAATGCATCAATTGATTTTTCGAGATCTACATGAATTGGGTTATCCCATGACTGTGCTATAACAACTTGTCCTAAGTATTCAAAAATACCCTTAACAGACCTCAACACAATAACAAGTTTATCTTCTCCATAATCTATAACTCCATCTCTGTCGCAATAGGCCTCAGCATGAAATATAAATTCAGTGTCAGGCAAAGGATTTTCCGAGATACATAGTCTTGCAACAAGCTCTTCTCCATCATCCCCCTTACCTATAACTTTACTAGACGTGTGTCCAAAATTTGATTTTTCAGCTTCTTCTTTTGTACCCGTAGTAATTTCAATTCTTTCTATTAAGAATTTGAATAATCTCTTAAATTTATCATGGCTTGGTTTTGTGAGGTCATTAAGCAACCGCTCAGAATCTCCATTTTCTTTCAAAATAAAAAATTCATCTATCAAAAGATTAAAAAGCATTTCTTCTGGAAAGTTGTCTCCTTGAAAATAAACTAACTTCTGTATTGGAATTCTAATCAACATTTGATTCCAAAATACTGCATTATCCATAGAGGATTGTGTAAATGAAAATCCCTCTGAATATAGTTGAGATGGGTTTATTTCGACAGAATCTAGGTCAGTAAGTCCAAGGCCACTCCATAAATCTCCTGCTGTTTCAAAGCCAAGTGTTCCACCTATTCCTGTCGAAGATTTTCCAGATCCTATGACTGAAGAGATATCAACGAATGCGAGTGGCCTATCTCCTGCTGATCTCATAACATTCGTAAATATTTGATCAATTATATACTGCTCCATCGTTCTGGTATAAGTTGCACTTTGCTCTTCAAAAGTGGGGGGATTCATCGCAGAACAGCTTGTTAGAAAAACAAAAAGCAGGCTAATTAAAATTGTTTTAAAAGATATAAATTTCAAGAAAGTTCCTAATTTTATTGAACGTAATTTTTATATTTTTAATTAGTTTATCATTAATTTAAATGAATGTTTTTTTTTGTGTAACGTTAATAATATTTGTAAAGAATTAAGCTCATAAAAATTAAAATAGTCAATCCCCATACCAGTTTACTCATATGCTTTCTGATCAATTCATCTGCCTTCTTTCCAAACATAATCACAAACAATGCAACTAAGTAAAACCTTGCTCCCCTACCTATAATCGA
>Ga0209119_1001608_pt1 | contig 21875 bp, 17 predicted proteins | sample COG_03_FD_184747 | JGI IMG/M metagenome (GOLD analysis project Ga0209119, IMG submission 184747) | Pelagic Microbial community sample from North Sea - COGITO 998_met_03 (SPAdes) (version 2) | ecosystem: Environmental > Aquatic > Marine > Neritic zone/Coastal water | place: Helgoland, sampling... | reverse complement strand
AGGACTTGCTTTCAGACTTCAGTCTGAAAGCAATCAATCCCGACTCTCCCAGCACCAAACCAACCCCGAACCAATGGAAAAGTTCTTATAAGCCCCCGGCAAATCCAACATTGGTTAAAAAATAAGCGATACGGCCCTAATTTTTCTTGCTACGGATAGTGCCGTAGGCGCAATAAAGGCCTGATAGCAGATGCTTAGCAATGTGAATCGCCACTAGTTAAGTAGACACTTCCCAGTCTCACTTTCAAACCGTCGCTCAAACTCTCTCGGCGACAATAAATTGTTCGCAGTGTGACTGCGCAATTTCACACCTCAGCTTGACCGGTGAAGGCAAGAATCATGAGTCTACATCTTGGGTGTGATTCACAATAAACCACCAGGCCACCATCAACACGGCCATTAGGCAACGCTAAAAAATACAGCTACACTGGCATTTAAGTCTAAATAAGAGTGTGCTTTGATATCATCTCGAACAGCCGCCCTGCGCAGCTATAGTCAACTAGCACTCATTATTGTCGCAGCAGGGGCAATTTACCCCCTGCTCTACCTGCGGCAAAATTTCGAACTGTCGATACTCGAAGCCTTTAATATCAGCCAAACCCAACTGCGCTACTGCAGTTCTATGCTCGGCTTTATTTTTATGATCACCTACATTCCCAGTGGCTGGTTAGCCGATCGCGTCTCGTCACGTAAATTGCTTGCCTACTCGCTCTTGGCCACTGGACTACTGGGCATCTGGTTTTCCACCCTGCCTTCCTACAGCTCCCTACTGATTATTTACGGCGCCTGGGGATTGGCTACAGGTCTAACTTTCTGGTCGGCACAGATTAAGTTGGTCACACTGCTGGCCAAGAAAGATCAGCAGGGGCGGTTTTTTGGCATTCTCGAAGGTGGTCGCGGTCTGGTGGAGGCGTTTTTAGCAACAGTGGCGGTGGCACTTTTTGCCTATGTGCTCAGTCAAGAATCCAGCTCAATAACCCTGGCCCTCAAGCAGGTTATCTATCTCTATGTCGGGGTATTGTTGGTTATTGCGCCCCTTGCCTATTGGCTTCTCGATGATCTGGAAACAGAGCCGGGGGAAACCGTTGAGAGGGACAAGAGTTCTTTTAGAAACGATCTCAGGGCGGTGCTTAAACGCCGTGAGATATGGCTCTGCGCCATTTGTATCGCCTGTGGCTACCAACTGTTTTATGCCACCTACTCTTTTTCGGCTTACCTGCAACAGCACTTTGGACTGACTGCCGTGATGGTCGGAACCATCACCGTGGCCAAGTTGTGGATGAGGCCTATAGGGGGAATAGCGGCGGGATTTATTGGCGACTGGGTGAGCCCTGAAAAAGTGCTCTCTATACTGCTGGCCTCCGCCTCGATCGCCCTGGCCATGATGGCTTTTTTACCGGCCAGCGCCGCCACCCTGCTTATGTTGGCGGTGGTGTTGCTGATTGGTTTATTAACCTATGCTGTGCGCGGGCTCTACTGGGCGACATTGGGCAGCTGTGACGTGCCCAATAACATTAAAGGCCTGGCTATAGGTACTATTTCGATGATCGGTTACTTTCCCGAACTCTACCTGCCCCTGCTCAGCGCCTCACTAATAGAGCAGTATCCCGACGGTCTAGGCTATAAAATCTATTATTTGATCCTATCGGTATTTGGACTCTTCGGCGCCTATGCTGCCTACCTGCTGGCGCGACCGAAAGTCTGATTTAAAGCTCAGCCAGGGCTATCTCCAGCCAGTCCATTCGAGCGCTATACCAAGACTTTAAATGATCAACTTCCTCCTGATAGGTATCAAAAACAACCGGGTTGGGCCACACAGCAAGACCAATCGTCCCCCACTTATTGTTATTTTCCTGCTGCGCCCACTGCAACTGCTCAGCATAGTCGTCGATTTTATTGACGATAAAATCTTGGTTCTGCCTAAAGTATGAAAATCGAAGCTTAACTTTCTCTACAAAGGCGGGATCTTGAAAAAGGCGCTCATACCAGGGATGGAATTTAACCCAAAAGCCGTCGGAGTACTCGGCAGGAGAATAATCCACATTGCCAAAGGAGAGATCAAAGTCCCAGAGCGGCCCCATATTGATCTTTTCACCGGGCATATGATTGACGAACATGCTGGACCAGGACTGTGAATCGGTATTCTTAGTAATCTCATTAATCAGATACCAATCGACAAAGCTATCCAAATCAATGTACTTGGCGTAGCCCGCGGTGGCACTGCGATAATTAGGGCCATAGAGAGCTGTTTCAAAATCCTCCAGCAGATCCTTGATATAGGTATACTCAGCGCTACCCAATTCGAGATTGGGCTCTTTAATATTGATTAAAAATCGATCCGTTATAGTGCTGTCAAAATAGACATCATCCGGGTCTAGCCGTTCCAACTGATCCAGTTCCAACAGGTAACCGGTATCCCCCAGCGCCACACGATTATCACTTTCTTCGACCTTTTGGGTGATAGTGTAGGTGCCGTTGTATTGGTCGTTGATATAGACCTCAGCAAAGCGTCCCTGAGGCGTCCAGTCTAAATGACTCAAATAACCCATTTCAAAAGTGATCTTGTTGCGCAGTAGGGTTTTATCCGAGTACTCAGCGAGAAACAGCCATTTTTTATCATTCGGCATACCCAAAAACTCGGCCTTGTCATCCAACTTCATCTGAAAAGGTTTTTTAGGGTGGAGGTACCATGTTGAATTACCTCGGCCGCGAATTTTCATTTCGCTGTCGGCCAGGTCAGCGAAGTTCCGGCCGCCATCAATTGAAACTGCACCGGCGATATAGTCATCCTTTGACTCAATTGGCGCAAAACCTTCGGTCTCCAGATAGATAATCGGCAGACCGGTAAACTGGGTCAGATCGACGCTGTAGTTCGCGGTAACACCCTCGGAATTAGCCACCGTATAGACAACAGTGTCGGTAAAGTCATTGACTGAGGTGTCGCTCTCTTGAGCCACCCCACCGATGGTGACAGAACTGCCGGTAAACGCGTAGCTGGCCATCAGGCTAGTGACCGGGGTATTGGTTTCGACACGCCCCGAGAACAGACCGCCCTCGCCTTCACTGAGTACTATATCGGCTTCCAATTCAGTATTATTGCCCACGACAAAAGAAAATTGGCTGATGCTTGGGGCCGCAACAGGTTCTGTAGGGGGGTCTTCAACAGGCACTCTCTCGTCGACATTCCCTGACGAGGAGCCACCACCACAGGCGCTGAGTAATAAAAGGAAAGTTACTAACAAAATCTTTTGATACACAGGCTAAAACCCTCTTTGAATTATTTTTATTGGGTGAAGTGCGGACTATAACAGGCCCTTGTACGTATTGAATAGCTGATTGAATAGCTGATTGGCTCACGGACAAAAATAGAGCCTGCCAATGATCATCGGACAGCCCCAGTGGCTCAGCCTCACCCCTAAGACGTTTTGCGTTATACTGCGCGGCGACAGTACGTTCCCTGAAATGATAGGCGTTGATATAGCAGCACAGAATCAATCACGCTAAGATCAAGATGAGCATATAACTCAAAACAACCGCCTCATTCGCCTCGCAGTCAGCAACAGGATAACGCCTATAGCCGCAGTAGCAACGGACTCGGCAATTATAAAAATTATAAAAAAAGAGACTAATTATTCGTTATGGCCAATAAAAAAACGGCAACAACATTTAGCTTGCCGGCCGAAAAGCCCTCATTAATGACTGTACTTGCACCACTGATGATTATTGCCTTTCTGTTATTTTCCCTGCTCCGGCCAGACTACGCCAGCGACCTCTTTAACCGCATGGGCGACTTTATCACCAGCCAATTGTCGTGGTATTACATCAGTGTGATGAATTTCTATCTACTCTTTATTGTCGGTTTAGCCCTGAGTAAGTTCGGTAAAATCCGCTTGGGTGGCGACCATGAAAAACCGGAATTTAGCAATTTCTCATGGCTCTCAATGCTCTTTGGTGCCGGCATAGGGATTGGCATTTTATTCTGGAGTATCGCCGAACCCCTGACCCATTTTCAAAACAACCCCTTTATGGGCGAGGCTCGGGCACTGAGTCCTGAGGCAGCGCAAATAGCTATGCGCCTGACCATTTTTCACTGGGGTCTGCACGGCTGGGCGCTCTATGGTTCCGTGGCACTTATTCTGGCCTATTTCGCCTACCGCAAAGGTCTGCCGTTAACCATTAGTGCCAGTCTCTACCCGATCTTGGGCGACCGTATCTACGGCCCTATAGGCAAAGCCGCGGACCTGCTGGCGGTATTGGGCACGGTGTTTGGTGTGGCCACATCTCTGGGGCTCGGCGCACAGCAGATGAATGCCGGACTCGCCACTCTAACCGGCATCGAGGTGAATACCGGCACTCAGATACTGCTTATTATCGGTATTTCGATTATTGCTACCCTGTCGGCACTCACTGGCGTCAATCGCGGTATCCGTATACTCAGCGAACTCAATATGCAGCTGACTGGGGTTATTCTGGCGCTCTTTCTGGTGTTTGGCCCAACCCTCTATCTGCTCTCATCCTTTGCCGGCAACATTGTCGACTACATTGTTAACCTGCCTCGTCTGAGTATCTGGGTGAACAACGACCCCAGTGACCAATGGCAGGGCTGGTGGACCATTTTCTACTGGGGTTGGTGGATTGCCTGGTCGCCTTTCTGCGGTATTTTTATCGCCCGCATATCCCGCGGAAGAACGATTCGTGAATTTGTTCTTGGCGTGCTGCTGACACCCACATTGCTGACGACTTTTTGGATCACGGTGTTTGGCAATACAGCCTTCCATATTGAGCTGTTTGGCGATGGCGGGATTGTTTCCGCAGTAAATACCGAGACCACCAGCGCACTGTTTACGACCATTAACCTAATGGCTATGGGTAAGATTATGGCGGTGATCACCGCGAGCATTTGCACCCTGATGCTGATTACCTATTTTGTCACCTCTGCGGATTCAGCCACTCTGGTGATCTGCACTCTGGTCACTGGCGGTAACCAGAACCCGAGTCCTCTTACACGGATTTTTTGGGGCAGCAGCATAGGCGCGGTTGCCGCGGTTTTACTTTTCTCCGGAGGTTTATCAGCATTACAGACGGCATCGATAGTCACCGCTCTGCCCTTCTCAGTAATTTTGCTTCTGGCCACCTATGGCCTATGCAAATCACTCTATCAAGAAGAGAGCGATGCTGAGACTATCCACGCATTGGCTAGCAAGGCTAAGTAACTAATTCCTATTGACTTTAGAGGGCCCGATTCAAGGGCCCTGAACAGCCAATAGGACCAGAGCCTGATGGAATAGCTGAACAATTAACGTCGAATGTCGAGATAATTTAAGGTCAGAAGATAAATCACCAGCAGGCGCACGGCAAAACTAATCGATGCCATCAGTGTGAAATCGGGGAAAGACGACACCAAGAACATTTGTAAATCTGCCCAGATCAACGCTACCGGCACCATTAGACCAAGAATAGAAACCGATCTCAGATAGCTGTTGGTCATAATTGCGTATAAATAGACACCAGCGAGTACGAGACCCACAAGCAGTCGTGAAATGATCAACTTCTCCAACTCAGCCGGACCCGAATCGCCATCACCATCACCAAAAATATAGGGTACATAAGTGTTCGGGTAGAATTTTAACAGCAGTACGCGTGATAGAACGAGTCCCATAACCACCATAGTGCGGATGAGAATTCGCGTTTTAAGCTTTTCCCATAGAGACGTCTCTATTTCGACATGCGCCTGCAGAGCAAGCAATTCCTCTTCTGAAATAGTATTCATGAGGCCTCCCCGAGCAATGATTAGATATTTGTTATTATTTTTTTAGTCAGGTTACTAATAACTTAGGTGACGATAATTTACAGTCTAGACCTATGTAAGTTCCTATAGATTGTGCAGAACATTAGTTGAGCCTTAAAAACGGGTTACAGTTGCAGCCACTCAGCCCTAGCAGTACAGTAGCACCACATCTAAAGCCCAGATTAAACAAACCCTATCCCATGCCTTGTTTCTGAGCACTAAGCTCTTGGGTAGGCGCAACCAAAGGAGACAACAGGGTGATTATCGACGTCCGAACCCTAGAAGAATGGAACTCAGGCCACTTAGCCTCGGCACAGCATTTAGAGCTACAGCTGGTTGCCGGCAGCATTGAGCAGCTGGCTCCTGACAAAGACCAACAACTCTCCCTCTACTGCCGCAGCGGCAATCGCTCCGGTCAGGCGAAAACCCTGATTGAAGCTATGGGTTACACCAATGTTACCAATGCCGGAGGCGTTGGCGATGCCAGTGTTTTACTCAATGAGGCGATAGTCAGGTAAAGAAGAGTCAGGTAAATGAAGAGTCAGGTAAACAAGAGCCCGGTAAAAAACAACCCGCAGCCCCACCGAGATTGTCACTCAAGTAATTTTTCGAACTCGGCAACGGGTACTGGCTTGCTAAACAAATAACCTTGAAATAAAGGGCAACCGAGGTTTTTAAGAAAGCTGCATTGAGCCTCGGTTTCAACGCCCTCGGCGATCACCCTGATACCCAGACTTTTGGCCATAACAATAATCGTCTGGACGATAATATCGTCGCCCTCGGTGAGGCCTATATTGCGTACAAAGGATTGATCCATTTTCAGCTGCGATAGCGGCAGCTGGGTCAAATAAGATAGCGACGAATAGCCAGTGCCAAAGTCATCCAGGGCAAACTCCACCCCGGCCCGCTTCAGTTGATGCATTTTTTCGACAGTTTCACTGGTATTGTCCAAGATCACAGTCTCGGTGAGCTCTAGTTTTAACGAACTGGGAGAAATATCGAACTTGGCAATGGCCTGTAAAACCGTTTCAACAAAGTCGCTCTGATGAAACTGCCGCGGACTGATATTGATCGCGACACTGAGCCAGCAGGTGCGCGTATCACTCTGCCAGCGTTTGAGCTGAGCGCAGGCATTGTCCAACACCCAGCGGCCGATTGGCAAGATCAGACCCGAGGCCTCCGCAAGTGGAATAAAATCATTTGGCGATACAAATCCCAGCTGTGGATGTTCCCAGCGAATAAGCGCCTCAGCACCTACAACGCTGTGCTCGCTATCTACCTGAATTTGGTAATAGAGTTCAAACTGCTGATCCTGAACCGCCCCATGCAAGGCATTAGCCAACTGAGCCTGCAAAGTTACCGTCTGCTCCATCGCCGGATCGAAAAAACACATCTTATTGCGACCCGAGCTTTTTGCCTGGTACAGCCCTATATCAGCCTGTTTAAACAGCTCTTCTACGGGTATTTGACAGTGGCTGGCAATCGCTACACCGATGCTGGCGCCGCCGTGTATCTCCTGCTCATCGAGCCGGTAGGAGCTATTCAGGGTGGTGAGGATTTTTGCCGCAACCACTTCGACCTCCGCTTTTGCGGTCTCAACATTGAGGTCTAAATTTTTCACCACAACGGCAAATTCATCGCTGCCAATCCGCGCAACGGTATCGTCACTGCGCATACAGCGACGCAGCCGCCGGGCTGTCTCCATAAGAATTCTATCCCCCAACTGATGACCCAGAGCATCATTGATATCTTTAAAGTTATCCATATCGACGAACAGTACGGCGAGGGTTTTGCCATGGCTTTCACCAGCGATCAACGCTTGAGCCACGCGCTCAATTAGAGCTCGACGATTGGGCAGATGAGTCAGTGGGTCAAAAAAAGCCAAGCGGTGAATCGCATCCGCGTCCCTCTTGGTTGCGGTGATATCGGAAAATGAAAAAACATAATTGGTGACTCGGCTTTTAGCGTCACGAATGGCGGTGATAGCAATTTGTAGTGGAAACGCATCGCCGTTTTTACGCTTATCCCAGAGCTCTCCCTCCCAGCTCCCCACAGCCTCAATCCTTCGCCACATGTCGGCATAGAACTGCTCGCTCTGAACATTTGATGACAATAAACTGGGCTCTATACCAATCAGCTCACGGGATTTATAACCGGTGATATCCAAGACTTTCTTATTGACGCGCAGGGTTTTGATTTCTGCATCGGTGATAATAATCGCGTCTTGACTGTTAAAGGTAATCGCCGAGATGCGCAGTTCTTCAATATTCTTTTTGTGCTCAGTGAGATCCCGGACAAAGCCATTAAAGAAATATTCCCCATGGCGCTGTAGCACAATTACGGCGATTCCCACTGGTATCTTGGCACCGTCTGCGCGCAAGGCATTGATTTCAAAGCGACGATAATTTTCCTTGCCCACCCCCGCCACAAGAAATTGCTGCATCAGCTCGCGGATAACCAGATGTTGATGAGGGGGCAGTATCAATTCAATGATATCGCGGCTCTGTGCATGCTCAGAAGAGTAGCCAAATATGCGCTCAGCCTCGGCATTCCAATAGATCACCCTGCCATGCTGATCAAGATTAATCACCCCATCCAGCGCCCTATCGAGAATCTGTCGTGACAGCAATTCAGACTCATTGCGCATCACCATTTCATCTTCAAGAGTGGCGGCACCCATCTCCACTTGCGTTTCTAAACGGCTATTTTGACTCAGCAGCAAGCCCGCAGAGTTTTTCGACCGCTGTAGATGTCTGCGCAATTCAATCTGCTGAACAATGGCACGGCTAAGTACTGTCAGGGCCGCCCGCTGGGCCTCGGATAGCTGCCGTGGCACATAGTCGATCACACAGAGTGTGCCCAGGGCATGGCCATCCGAGGCCATTAGAGGCGCGCCGGCATAGAAGCGAATTTTCGGGCCTTCCAAAACCAGTGGGTTGCCGGCAAAGCGCTCGTCGAGCTCAGTATCAGGCACTTCCAGCAGACTGTTGGGCTGCAAAATAGCATGGGCACAGAAGGCAATATCCCGAGAGGTTTCAGTAATATTGAGCCCGACCCGCGACTTGAGCCACTGCCGCCGCTCATCAATCAATGAGATTAGCGCGATGGGCGCCAGACAGATCTGCGCTGCCAGCACCGTTAACTCGTCGAATTCTTTTTCTGCTTCAGTATCGAGAATATTCAGCCCGCGGAGCACGCTGAGACGATCGGCTTCATCAAAAGGTATATCCGCTGCCATGGTTATTCAGGCCTTAAGTGACTGATAATCAGCGAGGTTGCCACGACACTAACAGTACGCGACCCTCGTTTTAAGTAACATTCAGCTTCAGTTGGCTCTTGCTCTTCTTAGTGCCCCGCACGCTATGCTGCGATCAATCAATCGATTCTCTCGCCCCCAATGAGAATAGATTTAGGCCTATACAGATACTCACGCGGAAAACGCCATCAACAGCAGGTAAGCTGAGATAAAAATATTATTAAGGCTGACTTAAAATAGGAAAGGGTTAATCACAGGGGCTTGGCTAGGAAGCTCAAAAGAAGCAAAAAACGGAAGCAAATAGAGGGGAACAAAAAGGCCAGGTAAAAGAATCGATAAAAAGGACAGGCAAAAAAATGCCCGAGCCGCGATGGCTCAGGCATTGTCTAAACGGGTGGTTTGTGCGGTTTAGATTCTCACGTAGGTTTGAGTAACAACAGCGCCGTTCATCTCAAACGATTGGCTCATATGATTATCATCGATCATCTGCATATTGAGCGTAAATACGCTGCCCGCTTGACCTTCAATAGAACTGGTTATACCGGTCTCGAGAACATGGCCAGCTGGGTCTACTTGCAGAGAACCAAAACCAAAGTGCTTAACCGCTTCACCATCCGCTAACATACTTTGGAAAAAGATAAAGTGGCCGCCACCGATGAGTTTCATCTCGACAAAATCGGCCCAGTCGTCCGCCTCAGAGGAGCGACTTTCCAGCTGCCACAGACCATCAAAGATAGTGGTTTCCGTGGAGAGGGTTTTCCACTGTTCAACCATATTGACGCTGCGCTCTCCGTATTTCATGCCTTTCAGACTCTGGGTAAAGCCCGCCTCTGTTGGCGTAATGGTCAGGTCAAAACTCAGGTCTTTAAGTCCACCGTCCTGATTGGCGATCGGCGTTTCCACCAACACACCGTCAACCCAGTGGGTGTAGCCAGTGCCAGCATCCACTTTATCGGTGAGATCATTGTAGAAGGCAAACATAAAACGGTCTTGGCTGTAAATTTTCATTTGATCACGGAGATAGCTGGATACTTCGCCGTCTTCAGTAACATCCACGGAGATCAGAGCATAGGCACCATCGGCCAGACCTGGCGTTGAATCAACCGCAGCGACGGTGGGCTCAGAAACGCTCTGATTTTCAGAGCTACAGGCGGCCAGAGTGGCCATTAGGCCAATCAGTAATAATTTTTTCACAGTCATGCGGTTGTCCCCTTAAGGTTATTCTTCTATTACAGCACCTAGGCACTGCTGAGTTTGACCTAATGGTACATCAGCATTGGTCGAGCATGGTGCCGCAGTATCCGCTTAAACCCGCCAACACCTCCGCTCAGCGTATTTTTAGCCTGACTGCCGCTGCACCTCTAAAGGCGCTAAACTATTCGCCAAACTATCCGCTAAACTTATCCATCCACCTTCACCGGTAATATCCCACTTTTTGTTAGAGGCAATATTATGACCAGCGCCACCACTGAACTCGAAGCCGCAACCTTTAGAAAGTTATTAGAGCATTTGGACAACAACAAAGATGTGCAGAATATAGATCTGATGATACTGGCGGGATTTTGCCGCAACTGTCTCGGCAAATGGTATCTAGCAGCGGCACAGGAACAGAACATTGATCTAACCCATGACCAAGCTCGGGAAGCGATTTATGGCATGCCCTACAGTCAGTGGAAGGCTGACCATCAGCCTCCAGCCACTGCAGAGCAACTAGAGGCTTTTGCACAGCGCGGTAAATAGCGCGGTAAATAGCGTGGTAAATAGCGGGATAAGTAGCTGTCACCCGAGTGACAGCTGTGCGACTAGGTGACGCTATTCGTTGAGGTGGAAACTGGGTGTCGACAGCGACAGAGCCAGTTCATCGGCATCCATGTCTTCGCCAACACCTTCAAACAGTGGTGACGTCAGGTAGCGCTCACCGGTATCTGGCAGCATACATAGAATCACAGTGCCGGGTTTCGCCGTCTGAGCAAGTTGTAGGGCCACAGCAAAGGTACAGCCACCAGAAATACCGGTGAAAATACCCTCTTTTTGTGCCAGCGCCCGAGAGGCAGCAATACCCTCTTCGGCATCAATGGGCACCAGCTGATCAAAGCGCTTAGCGTCGATCGACTGCTGTAGTACCTGAGGAATAAAGTCTGGTGTCCAGCCCTGAATAAGATGGGGCTGAAAGGCCGGATGACTGCCCGCAGGTGAGCCATCCGCGGTGCGCTCTTGCACCCTGCCACTTTTAATCAGCTGAGCATTGCTCGGCTCGCTGAGAATAATCTGAGTCTCCGGGCGTTTTTCACGCAATACCTGAGCCACACCGGAAAAGGTTCCGCCGGTGCCATAGCCGGTCACCCAGTAATCCAGAGCACTGTCGCTAAAATCATTGAGAATTTCTTGAGCCGTGGTATTGGCATGAATTTTTGCATTGGCATCGGTTTCAAATTGACGGGCTAAAAACCAACCATTGGCCTCAGCCAGTTCCGTTGCCTTGAGATAGCAGCCCATGGCTTTTTCCGCTTTTGGGGTCAAAATAACCTTGGCACCCAAGAAGCGCATCAACTTGCGCCGCTCAATGGAGACACTGGTGGGCATGGTGGCAATAAAGGGGTAACCCTTGGCCGCACAGACCATTGCCAAGCCAATGCCAGTATTGCCACTGGTTGCCTCAATCACCGTCTGACCGGGCTTCAGCTCACCGCTGCGCTCTGCCTCTTCGATAATACTGATGGCGAGGCGATCTTTGACCGACCCTCCAGGGTTAAAAAATTCGGCTTTAACATAGAGAGAGACATGAGACGGCGCCAGTGTATTCACTTTGACACAGGGCGTATCGCCAATGGTGTCTAATATACTGCCGTATAGCTGGCCTCGTCCTTGGGTGCTGCGCGCTGCTGTGTCCGTCATAAAAATACCTGCTGTGGTTGTTAGAATTATCTTAGTCCATCTGTACCCAACTGTGTCCAATTGTGCCAAATTGTACAGTTTGGGTAATCATTTATCAGCGCAGGAAAGTTGTCAAGCAAGGTTGGCTAGCAGCAGGAAAACCAGGCTAGAAATACCGGCGGCAATCCGGAATTATCGAGCAGTACTATTACCACGCAACACACCCACAGCATTCACCACAGATTCGTCCTCGATCCTGACCACTGGCAAAATTCGCTGGCGTATAACATGGGGAAGCAGCATCACACTGCGGCTATATTGATCGTCAAATAGCTGTTTTAAATCGACATAATTGCCATCAATACCTTCCTTAGCTATTTCAATTAATTGAATAACCGGTGTTAGCTCCAATTTCGATTCGCAGACCCGAGTGTAATTGAGCCGGTCATTTATGTTTTTGACCCGCTCAACAATTTCAAGATTACCCGAACGTCGTGCGCAGTATTCAAAAATCGCACCGGACGAATCGGCAATTGCCTCATCTGTCGGGATATCCGCGAGGCTGAGTTTCTTGTGCAGTGCAACCAATTCCGGCATGCCAAGCACTAGCCCTGGAACTTTATCGCTGATCAGCTGACTTATCGACCAGGCCGTCAATATATGGTTCATCTCATAGAGATCGCGAATATCTGCCTCAGACAGTGTTCGCATAAAAAAACCCATCTTCGGCACATTGATAATCAGACCCTCGGCGACCAGTCGTAATAGGGTTTCCCGAACCGGCGTGATACTGACTCTCAGTTCTTCAGCAAGGGTCTCAATATTGAGCCGCTCGCCGGCGACAAAGTGGTGCGAGACAACTGAGGATTTTAAACTGTTATAAACGCGCTTGATGATATTTAAGTTGTCCGACTTGCTGAGCATACTAGTGCACTCCATATAACCACAGTTTTAAAGCAATCACTGCACTCTAAAAAGTAGTAGGCTATTGCAACCCCATTTCAAGGATTCTATCCATGATGCAGGTCAACTCTAGTGACTCAAATGTACTATAAATAATATGAGTCAACCCGCTACAACGAAGTGTACATAAACTAAACTAATCTGCCATGACATAGGAGGGCCGATTATTCTGTAAAGAGTTCCACAGTCGCCCTATTCGTGGGCTATAGAGACAAGTTTTATGCCCTATTACAAAGCAAAAACATTCTTAGTATATTATCCATATCTACTTAACCCTAGCCTAAGTGAGTGACCTAAACTGCTCAGGAGTTTCTTACCTATAATAGGATCATTTTGCTGGGAAACATCTGCTTTACCACACCTTTCGACCGGCCTCCCCCATCCAGCGTTAGTTTCTGTCGCTGTACTTTTGATTGGCAACGGAGCTGTAGCAGATCATTCCAACAGTATGCCGTGCAACGCCCAACTTCAGCCTTCAATTGGTCAAAGAGAAGACAGTCGGAGTATCTAGCGGGTCGCTACTGCGCTATTAAGGCGCTGGCCGCAATAAATCCGCCCAACTCCCTATGGATAATTGATCAGTTGCCGATTCGGGACGACCACAGCCCCCAGTGGCCCCAAGGCACTGTTGGATCAATCAGTCACAGCCACAGCCAGGCCATCGCCATTGCCGCCCCTGCTTCAAATTTTGTCGGACTGGGCATTGATTGTGAAACGGTACTGAGTGACTCAGCTGCCGCCGAAATCGCCCCCTGGGTTCTACACCCTGATGACCTGCATTGCAAAATCGACACTCCAATCGGTTATGGCCCCCTAATTACATTACTATTTTCCGCCAAAGAGAGCCTGTTTAAAGCCTTGGCCCCGGGCCATAAAAGCACCCCGGCGTTTAGCGATTTTTTGGCCTCAGTGTTGGTCTCCAGAGTGACAGCAAACACACTGCGTTTAAATATTGAGATGCGGTTAAACGGACGCCGTGCAGCCAACAGCCCCTTCGAGCTATCCTCCTTCGAGCTATGCTACAGCATTGATCAGGACCTGATCATGACCATGGCACTGCTGAGGTCTCATGTCCCAGAGCTGCTCTGACTATCGCTTTTCTTATAGGGTAAAAAGGCTAGGTCACGTATCTGAAGATATATAGCCAAAATAGATTTCATATAGTTTTTGCTCAACTCTAAAACCACGCTTTAACATGCTGTTTCAGACAGCAGTTACGGTTAAAGGAGTTTTCACAATGGCAGTCGTATCAACAGTATCAAGGAAAAATAACACTACAGAACAGAGCGGCGATGAAATCAAATTCTGCGTTGTGGTTAACCCAGAAGAGCAGTACTCATACTGGCTCAAAGACAGCCCATTGCCTGCAGGATGGGAGGCCACCGGTTTCGTTGGCAGCAAGCCCGAGTGCCTAATAGAGATCGATAAAATATGGACGGACATGCGCCCGCTGACTGTTCGCAACGCTATTCAATCAGGTTCCACATAAATAAGGATGTTCTATGCAGCGCGATATTCGCCAAACGCCACCCTTTATAGAAGCTCAGTGTCTCTACCAAGATATCTGGCCGGCCAATTCCCAGCGCATAGTTGAAGCCCAGCACCTGAACACCTCGCCAGATGGCCGCAGCGCCCTGTTTACCGGGATCTGTGGCAATGAAGCGGGGCAGCCCAGCGCCCAACGCATCTTTCATATCGACCTCCAGAGCAGCTATCTCAGTGCCCTAACCGCAAACTCATGCCCCGAGAAACGACCGGTGTACTCACCCTGCGGCAAGCATATCGCCTTTCTCTCTGATCGCGATGGCGGCGACAACTTTCAACTGTCACTGCTGAATATCAGCAATAGCCTTATTAGCCAGCCCCCTGCGGTCGCAGGCTGGGTTGAAGAGTTAAGCTGGTCACCAGATAGCAGTTCGATACTCTTAACCGTGGCCGGTCACGGCGCCGACAAGGGCAGTGGCCAGGGCGCTGTTCCCAGCCAGCAATACAGTGAACAGCATCCAGAGTGGATGCCCGACGTCAGTGCTGGCGACGAAGGCTACCGTTGGCGGCATCTATGGATCTATGAGTTAGCCAGTAAAAAATTGCGCCGAGTGCCAACCGAAGACACCAATGTGTGGGAAGCCGTCTGGTGTGGCAATTTCAGTATCGCCGCCATAACCTCAGACCAACCTGGCGAAGAGGCCTGGTATTCTGCTACGTTGCAGCACATTCATCCCGACACCGGCGCCACAGAAACGCTCCACAGACCCAGTGCTCAAATCGCCTACCTCTGCGCCTCTCCCTCGGGCCAAACTCTGGCTCTGGTATCGGCCATCAGCAGTGACCGCGGCGTGGTCGCCGGGGATTTAATGACTATCGACATAAAGACTCAAAGTAGCCGTCAGATTAACAGCAACAATGTCGATATAAGTTCCATCCAATGGCTCTCTGAGAACCGGCTTTTAACCGCGGGACAGCGTGGTTTTGACACCGTTATCCTCGACCATCAAACCGCAGATCAAGCTAACCCGAGAGCCCCCCGTGAGCTGTGGCAGAGTAGTGAGATTACTGGCTCTGGGCACTATATAAAAATCTGTAGTCTGAGACCTGGGGACTGCCTGTTTATCGCCGAGGGCTTTAAGCGCGCGCCAGAAATAGGCCGTATCAGCGACGGACTCTATCACCGGATAAAAAGCTTTGATCAGGGATACCAGCGACACACTGAAGTGATTGATAAGATTGAAAAAGTCACCTGGCAAGCCGACGACGGTCTCGATATTCAAGGCTGGTTACTGCAACCCAAGTCAGCGGCACCGCATGCCACAGTGATGGATATGCACGGTGGCCCAGTGTGGCAGTGGCGGCCTCATTGGCTCGGCCGACGTCTGCATATACTGATGTTACTAAAACACGGCTATGCGGTATTTATGCCCAACCCCAGAGGCAGTGCCGGACGCGGGCAAGACTACTGTCGGCAAGTGCTGGGGGATCTGGGTGGCGCCGACAGCCGTGACTGTCTCTCAGGCTTGGATTATCTGGTTGAACAGGGCTTCACCGATGCCAAAAAAGTTGGCCTGATTGGCCACAGTTATGGCGGCTATCTTGGCGCCTGGCTGATCGGCCAGGACCAGCGCTTTGCCGCAGCCGTGATTTCGGCACCGATGATCAACTATATTAGCCAACATCTGCTGTCGAATATCTCTCACTATGTGGAGTTGTTTCTGCAAGATCATTACAAAAATATCCACGGCAAATACCTCCAGCGCAGCCCGATCACCTACGCCCATCAGGTCAATACTCCGACACTGAGTCTCTGTGGCACTCTCGATCGCTGCACGCCCGCCGCTGAGGCGACGCAGTTCCACAATGCACTGTTGGAAAACCGGATTAAATCGGTTTTGGTGAACTATCCAATGGAGGGGCATGGCATTAAGGGTAATCCCGCCATGCTCGATTATTCAGCGCGCATTTTTACCTGGCTGGCCGAGCATATGTCAGCCTCTGCCCGGGACAGTGGAGGCAGCCATCAACAATCAATAGCTGCCTCACAGAAACCCTTTAAAACGGTTTCAGGCTGTAAAACCAGTGTGGTTTAGAGTAGATACGGTTAAGGTAGATAGCACTTAAAATAAACAGTATTTAAGGCTCAAAACCAGTAAGCACTAATAGGCCGATGCGCTCTCTGCCTCCAAGCTGTGGGCCTCATGGCCAACCAGTGCTGGCATAAAGACACAGACCAGACGCAAGTCCTCTTCCTGAGCCACCAGATAATGCGCATCGTTTTTATCCAGCGCATACATGGTGCCGGTCTTTATCTCATAGGACTTGCCGGTGGAGGCTTCCACCACCAAGCCTGAGCCTGAGATGCAATAACAGGCTTCCATATGGTTTTTATACTCCAGTAGCGAACTGGTATTGGCCCGGACAACGGTATCGGTAAGGCTGTAGCCCATACCATCCTTCTCCAGTAAAAAGCGGCGGCTAATGCCATTGCCCCAATTCACTTCACGGTCTGTACGGGTAATATCTTGTAGCTTGCGAATGATCATCTGTTGCTCCTGTTAGAAAATAGAAATACCGTTTAAATAATAGCTAGATCATTTTGATTTATGAGCTGTTCTGTGTGAATACAGTCAACTAGGTCACCGATACTCACAAGACCTCTTTCATAGATGGTCTGATCGGAAATCTTGATACTGAAATGGTCTTCAACACGCACCAACAACCCAACAAATAGCATAGAGTCGAGCACCGCCTTAATCAATGTGCTGCGGCTGATCCGTTCATCGCATTCGGTGCAGAGCAACTCACTCATCTGCTGGCGAATAATCTCTAGGGTGGACTTGTCAGTTACTCTCATGCGATCACCTCCCCCGTACTCTCTTGCTCAGAGAGCTTGACGGAAATAGGTTGCTCCAAACGATCACGATAGATAGCCTTTAACTTGCGACGATCCACCTTGCCGCGCACAGACTTGGGTAATTTATCGACAATAAAGATTTTATCTGGGCGCATATATGGCGGCAGTTTTTCTACCAACCTGAGTCGTAGTATTGACTCCCGAAGATTGCGGCAACTGGCATAAGGCACGGCAAAAACAACAACAGCCTTATCCACATAAACGCAGGCAACCTCTTCTACACCACTGTGGTCGAGAAGATTATTTTCAATTTCACCCAACTCAATGCGATAGCCGTTGCGCTTAATCATCTGATCGCGCCTGCTGTGATAGCGTAGAAGGCCATTTTTCTCCTGCACCAGGTCACCCGTCGCGTAATACAGGTCCTCTTCGTCGAGCCCAGCAACAAAGCTATTTTTGCGAATTCTGCCATTTCTCACATAACCCGACATCAGCGATTCACCGGCGACAAACAGCTCGCCAACATCACTGTCTGTATCAAATACCAATTTAATTTTGGCAAATGGGCAAGCCATGCCCATGGGCAGTGACTGCTTGCTGGCAAGGTCATCCGCCGTCACCAAGTGACTGATACAGGAGTTGATTTCTGTTGCCCCATACCAGTTATAAAGTCGCGCGCTCTTCACATGGCGCTGGAAATTCACCAGATCAGTTTTGCCAAAGACCTCACCCGCAAAGATAACCACCCGCAAGCAGTCCAGATTGAAAGGACTTTTGCGTTGGGACTCAGATATCAGATTGAGTACCGTGGGCACCGAATACCAGACACTGATCCCCTGCTCTTCAATATACCGAGCAAATGGATAGCCTGAACTGATCGGCCAGTCGGGAATGGCAACCAATGTGGCCCCGGCACTGAGGGTGGCGAAAATATCAAAGGTCGACAAATCAAAGCTCAGAGAGGCTTGATTAGCCACTCGGTCGGCACTGCTTAGATCAGTGCAGTCAACAGCCCAGTCAATAAATGCACAGGCCGCCCTATGGCTTATGGCCGCACCTTTGGGTAGACCAGTGCTGCCCGAGGTATAAAAAATATAGGCGATACTCTCCCTGTCAAACTGTCCACCCATTACACCGCAGGACGTCACTTTGTCAGTGCCAGCGCTGACCTCGGCACCCATAAAATCATCCCAATGAAGATGACAGCGGGCTGGATAAGTAGCGCTGTCATCCTCCTTTCCCACTAATATTACCAGCTTTACCGAAGGCAGTTTTGACTCGGGAAATTTTTGATAATCGCAGGTTCGGCAAATCAATATCTCGGCCCCGGCATCATTGAGAATGTAATTTACTCTGGCCGCCGGTGTTGAGATATCCAGTGGAATAAATGTTGAGCTGTGTTCGACACTGCCAAAAATACTGATGTAAGCCTCAGTTGACTTGGGTAGCCAGAGTGCCACTTTTGATCCCGGGGCAATCAGAAGCTTACTTAAGCCTCTGGCAAACTGACTAGACAGAATCTGGATATTTTTATAGGTATAGTCTTCGCCCGCTACCTGTAATGCAATGTTTTCTGGATAGATAATTGCTGCTTTATTAAGATATTTTTTTAAGTTTGACACAAGTTCCTCATCTCTTAGTTTTGTGATAAAGAACAAGTCTATGAGGCGGGAATTTTCAAGCAATTAATATATAGGATATATGAAGACGAAATGTCTTATCGATTCTTTTAGGGGAATCTGAAATATTCTACTTATATTATTCAGCAGAAACAATTCTGCTGACACTATGCCTACAGAGTAGCGAAATGGGATCAGCCATAGATTATCTAATGTTAATTTTTAAAAATATCTATCGCTAAAAACTACGGTGTATACCAAATCGGCGAACTGTAAGCGCGCTCCTGAGTAACCAACGGTATATTCTTTGGCACATCATCGATACCAAAGAAACGGGCATCATAGGCGGTCCACCGAGGCGTTGGAATTTCAAGAACACGCAAGTAATAAAATGCTAAATCAGCAGGCTGAAAGTCTGGATCTTGCCAAACTACAGCTAGCTCTGGATCACCAATGCTATTGGTATAACGGGCCTCTTCAATATCAACAGTACTGCCAACGACACCTACCATTCGTTGTTCATTTTCTATTCGGCCATCGGCTAAGGCGACATTATAGATTCTCTCATGGAGCTTTCCTGCACTATCATGCCAGCCTTTAATCACTTGAACTCGGTCAAGATTAGCGCCAATCGGATCTCTTACTGCGCGAATAAGGAAGGTTGGGGACACACCCTTAGGAGCATTAATTAGATCACCGCCCATAGGTACACCCTTGCTATAGCCAATTGTCGCCAGATCAGGCCGCACGGCATCATCTGGCTGATAATCCCAGCCCCCAAAGAAACGTACGGTGATACGCGGCCCGGTTGAGGCATAGACCTCCTTACGCTTCATGGCCGCAAATAACGACTCACGAGTATTTTCCCGCGCCCATACCCCGGTGTAGCCCGCCGCTGAAATCTCAAACTCACCTGGCTCTGTCCCATATTTCCAGCTCAGAGGATCCCAAGCAGCGGATAATAATCTGTCAGGATTAGGTTCACTTGCAGACACTTTACCCCAGAAATTATCTTCATCGACGGCAGCTAATGAATTGTGAGCGTCGGTCCCACCAACCAGACCAAATTTAAAGGGATTTACACCCATAGCGGATTGTTGGGACAAGCCCAACTTTAAACCGGAGCGCGCATACTCTCCCGTCAATCTTTGCAAAACATCTACTGATGGAGGTATCTTTGTATTCTTACCTTCCAAGCCATTCCAAGTTTCATAATCAGAGAAACTATCATCAGGGGATAAAAGCGGATGAGACTCACTGTCGCCTTTAGTTTGCGTTACCTCATATAATGGCTCCCACCGCCGACGTGTTTTCGCATAGGCTGGATCGATGATTGCTTGTTGAAAATCTTTAGCCGAAAACATATCGCCACCACTGAGATTACCATTGTGGGGAATGGCGAGAATGTCGCTACCTGTTTGCTTTTTCACCTCCTCCATATAGGACCAAAGATCTTCAGGATTTCTACTATCAAATACCGTAAAAGGTAAAATTTTGGCTGTCGAGCTTGAATCTCCCTCAAAAACAACGACTCGGTGAAGAGTTCCACCACCTACTGAGCCGGGTGAAGTCCACTCATAGCCAATAAAAGTAGTGAATTTACCAGGGTCGTTATGATAGTCCGCTCTTTCAGTGGCCTGGCTCCATACAGATCGACGGAATTTGGCATTAACAGCGCTTTGTCCTGAGGAAATATGAACTCTGGTTAGAAAGTCAATATTTGTTGGCGACCAACTAGCAACCCCATCATCACCTAGTATCGCTTGATATTCAGCATAAAGACCCCTTCCTTTTGTAGTACTTAGCAATAGTGGGTCGGCTTTAATTAGACCATCCATAAGCCCCAGATTATATCCATGATCTGCAATAACAAGAAAATCAAGCGGGCGAGACAGCTGGGCTTTCATCCCACTATTAGCCATTACTGCGGCACCCTTAGCAAAGCGATAGGCATCATCAGGTCCAAGCTTCGCATTGCCAAAAACTACTGAATCTACTGATAGATTAGTATGCAGATGTGTATCCCCCCAATATACTTGAGTAGGGAAATTTTTCTCTAGATAAGGAGAATAGCTTTTCTCCGCTAAAGCCTGGCCTACAGCTGCCAATAGTAAAGCGCTAATCATCAATCGAATCTTCTTATTTCTAACTAACACCATGCTCTCCAAAACTGTGTATTCAATTGAAATACGCAATAAAAGAGCCCAGACATCAGCAAAGATATATGTACTAAATAACTTTCAAATTTGGAGGAATTCGTTAACAGAGGCAATACATTTATGCTCTGTTAATTTATAACGGCAGAATATATGCGAAAACGGACTTAGTGTTAGCAGCCTAGTTATCCTGTGCATTCCTAACAATTACATAGTTTATGTAAAAAAATATACAGATCAGACTTGATAAATATTTTTCACCCATTTTTTTATCGCACTGTAAATACTTTATAGATAAAGTTTGTCCGAGAAAACTGCTGTTCCTACTATGCCTACCTAAGACGCAATCTCAGTACCACCAAGCCTAAACACAAGTAGAGCAAGCAGATGAACAAGCAGACATCACCGATGACACCAGTGGCCGCTGCAACAATTAACACGGCAAGCAATACAGCGGTCAAAACTGCACCCGCCACAACCGGCCAACAGCGCCTTTGGTATCAGTGCGAAACACTACAGCCGCCCTATAGCTACAACGAACAGCTTGAAGTGATGGTCTATGGAAAGCTCGATATTATTGCCCTGCAAGAGATCATCGACATTGTTGTTAAGCGCCACGAAACCCTACGCACGGTGTTTAAAGTCTCAGAAAATAATCAACTACAGCAAGTTATTATGCCAGCGTTTTCAGTGCCTCTTCCGGTGATTAAAGTCGGTGCGTTATCAACCAGTAAAATGCAACTAGAGCGACTGATAAATGATCATTGCCTAGAACAGGGTCAGGCGCTTTACAACCTTGCAGAGGGGCCCCTATTCCGTGTCTGTGTTCTACAGTTACCCACTGATCAACAACTATTTCTCTGTTCATTTCATC
>Ga0209119_1001602_pt1 | contig 21903 bp, 16 predicted proteins | sample COG_03_FD_184747 | JGI IMG/M metagenome (GOLD analysis project Ga0209119, IMG submission 184747) | Pelagic Microbial community sample from North Sea - COGITO 998_met_03 (SPAdes) (version 2) | ecosystem: Environmental > Aquatic > Marine > Neritic zone/Coastal water | place: Helgoland, sampling... | reverse complement strand
AAACTGTGAATCTATGTTAAAGCTGTAATTATTCCTGATTCGTCGTCGATAGTAATCCTCGGCGCTGGCGCAAGTTTGCATCTAGCACCACTAATACACTTACGACTTTTCACATCAAACTTATAACCATGCCACGGACATTCAACAATGCCTTGATCAATATCACAGTCTTGAAGTGGGCCTAGCATATGCGGGCAAGTAGCTGAAAACGCCAGCAGCTTTTTATCAAGCTTCACTAATTTATAAGGATTATTATTAAAGCTAAACGTAAGGGGTAATTCTTTCTCTATTTCAACCAACAAGCCCAACTCAATTGATTCGAACGGCTCGATACTTTCACCGAGTTTAATCCGATCCAACTCATTTTGACGAGTTGCCATCATCCATAAATCTTCGTCATATAATTGGGCGTAAGTCTGTACTAATTTTTCAGCGTATAAATTTTTTAAGAAATTAGGCAGTTTTGGTATGTAAAAGTCGACAACAATCTTAATTTTATTTTCTTCGAGCTCAAAGGCATGAGTCCAAATTTCAGTCCCTTTGCCTAGCCCAGCCGTCGTTCGTGTTATCCAACAATTTTTCTCACGATCTAACCGCAATTCCAATTCCATACTATTCATAAATGATTTAGGTACGAAATTACCTTTGGCTCGCCAACCCCAACTACCTTTATCGATAATTTCTAAGTGAGAAAACGAGGTCCTATGAAGCCACGGTAAATGTTCTCCATCTATAGCGTTTTCATACATACGGGTAAGACTTATTGGCAGCTCACGAGTGTAACTTGCAACATGAGGTAAGCTAAGCGACATTGTCGGCCAAAGCTTCCGTAGCCAGTCAAGAATATAAGTAAGAAAAGTAATAAGCCTATCTCAAAGCAGAAAATTTGTGGATCAAAGTATAGTGTCTAAGACGTATAATATGCATGAAATACAGTATGATAACCGAGTTAATATTTGATTATCCTGCCAGAATTAGACTTGTAATTAACAGCTTACATCGTATTAAAACACTTGAATAAAGCTGTCGAGTATAAGAAAAGCCTTACCTGGCCCCACTCATTAAGACCTTGCGACCCTGTTGTGGACCCACTGAACCCTATAGGTGATCGAGCGAGACTATGACAGGATGGGTTTGATCAGAATAGAATGTCGTTCGTGTACCGCTTACCAAAATTCGAGGAGTGTTACGTAATCGCGAAGTCACCCACCTATGCTTTTATTGCGAGGTGACTTTACAAGAAGGCATCAACAAAAAAATGTACGCAGATATATTTTAGGCAAAAAAAAACAAGGCATACGCCTTGTTTTTTTTATACCGGGGCGATTAGATCGCTACGATGTTCTCAGCTTGTGGTCCTTTCTGGCCTTGAGTAACAGTAAACTGTACTTTTTGACCTTCAGCTAAAGTTTTGAAGCCGTCGCCTGCAATTGCGCTGAAATGTGCGAACACATCAGGGCCAGACTCTTGCTCAATAAAACCGAATCCTTTAGATTCGTTAAACCATTTAACTGTACCAGTAGTTGTTTCAGACATATTTAAATACCAATTTTCTTTAATAACGAAATGCCCCAACGCTCAGCGTATCGCAGAATAATCTGTTCTTTGCCTTACCGAGGGGCGGTTGTGCTGGAAATACGACTTACTTATAAACTACAGGACGAGACACTACTTAGAGAAGATCGAACAGCGGCATAAATAAAATACAATTTTCTAGCATGTTCGAGTATATGCGCCGGTTTGCGCATGTCAACTAAAAAACATCAGAAAAGGTGCATCAGCCACTTTTCTGACTGAATATCATTCATATTCGTCTGCCCCTGCTATCAGAGGCATTGCACACCACATGATTCCATTCTATTGCTGAATATAGCGCCGAATCCAATCATTCACCTGACGATTCCCCGGGATAATTCGGGACAAATCAGCCAAAAACGGCGTTAATTCTTGCTCCCGCCCATATTTTTCTAAATAGCCAATCAGCGCAAACAATACATCTGGCTGGTAGGGCCAGCCCTCGTTTGCTTCTATTAAGGCTGCGATAGCACGGTCACTTTCACCCGCCGATTCTAGCGCAACGGCAAAAACATAAAGGTATCGAGGCGAGCTGCTATCAAGCCGCGCAGCCTGCTCCAGAACCGGCAATGCCTGAGGCATTTGCTTCTCCCGCACCAGCCAAAGGCCAAGTGCGTGCTGCGCCGCGGCACTATCGGGCGCTATTAACAAAGCTTGATCCAACATGCCCTTTGCTTGCATCGTTGCACCGCGCAAACGATAAAAATCAGCCATATTGAGCAATGCCGGTACATAATTTGGCTCAATCAAGAGCGCCTCAGTCAATGCTTGCTCAGCCTTGTCAACAGCTCCGCGCCGGCTGTAGTAGTCTGCCAATGCCATTTGACCGGTGGGCGTATACTGCACGCCCCTCAAGCTCGCCTCATATTCGCGCATCAGTTCCTCAATACGCTGCCCCTCTGGCTGCAGGTTTTGAGACCCAAAGTTACCGGCTCGATCGACTAATTGCCTAGCCACCGACATACGCACGACTTTACTAGGATCCTCAACCCATTTATCCAGCAATTCGAAGCGCTGCTCTGGCCCTAAAAAGGCTAATGCATCAACAGCTGCTCGACGCACCAAAGGATCTTTGTCATCGAGAGCATCCTGCAAGGCGTCGAGGGTAATCCGCGCAGGGAAATTACCTGCCTGCGCTAATAACGTCGCGCGCCTGACTGCTACGACCGATGGCTCTTGGGCCAACTGCAATAGGGCCGGTAACTGGGTGACATTAAGCTGGCGAGCCTGCGCATTTATTTCGCTATAAACATCTTTGCGCTCATCGCCATACAAGCGAACATACTGCGCGGCGACCTCTGACTCCGTCCAATTGCGATGACAATCACTGCACGCATCAGGTGCGCCCAACGCATTCGACGCTGCGGGGCGCGGAATTGAAAAAGCATGATCGCGACGCGAATCCACCTGCATATAGGTGTTTGCAGGCATGTGACAGCTAACACATTGAGCGCCCTCTGAGGCCAGCGGGTGGTGATGGTGCTCAGGCTCATCAAATACTGCGGGATTGTGGCACTGTGCGCAAATGGCATTACCCGGGACCTTGAGCTCCCCACTATGGGGATTATGGCAATTGCTGCATGTTACTCCCGCCGAATGCATTTTGCTTTGCAAAAATGACCCCAAAACAAAGACCTCGTCTTGGATGTGGCCATCAGCGTGATAAAGTCCTTGGTCAAGTAGACTCAAGCCATAGTGATCGTCATAGCCATCTATACCACTGGTGATGCCATCAAGAGCAGCCTCTGGGCTGGTCAGCGTTGCTCGTCGCGAATGACAGCCACCGCACACTTCTATTTGCTGCTGCCCTTTACCGCCCACGTTGCGGGCAATGGCGTCACCGGGCTCAAATATAAACTGGTTACGGCTACTCAGATCAATAGCAAAGCCTTTACTGCCGCTAGGCTCAGCGGGCGTATTAAACTCGCCGGCACTGGTGCACTCTAGCGTTTCACTCAAGCTAGTTGCAGCCCAAGTTACATGCTCTTTAGCCGGACCATGACATGCTTCGCAGGCGACGTTAATCTCAGACCATGTGGTATCGAAGCTGCGCAGTTTTGCGTCGTAGCCTAAATCAACCCGCGTACTATGGCATTCGGCGCACCGACTATTCCAGTTTTGCAAATGTCGCGTCCAAAAGAACGGATGCTCTGGGGTGATCATTTCATCGGGCTGCAGATGCATCCAGCGCTGACCGCCCTCTCCCGCTGGCCGACTATCCCAGGCAATACTAAGCGCCTGAATATGACCGTTAGACAGTTCAATCAGATATTGCTGTAATGGGTAATGCCCGAATGTATATTGAATAAGAAAATCTCGCCGTACAACACCTTGCCCCTTAGACACTGCCTCTTCGCCTGATGCAGCATCAGCAACAATGGTACTTACAAAATAACTGCCATCGCGTATAAAAAATCGGCTGCGGATATCGTGAAAGTCTACTTCCACATCGGAGAAATCACCCAGCACCGTGCGCTCATTGGCCTCGGCCATAGCCTTAAAATGATCGGAGTGGCTCCATTGCTCAAACGCTTCAGCATGACAACCCACGCACTGAAGCGACCCGACATAATCATCGGCAGATGCCACAGCGTCTAAGTCGGTAAAAGCCATCAAGCAGACTGCCACCATGAGCGCGATAAAATGCCCAACTATTCTTTTTATAACCATAAAAACGATCTTTTGAAATTCACTAAGCGCGGCTGATTATCTCAACTTAAAGGGAATAATAAGACGGCGCACAACAGCCCTAGAGCAACCCCAAAACAGAGCGGTAAAAGCGCAGTGAATTCCGCACAGCCCCTACCGACTCTTTAAGCTACCCTTGTATTATTCGAGCCCCGCCAGCTCAAGTCAATTCCGTAGACCCATAAATGCCGCTAAAGTTATTAAGTCTTATGGAACTTCCATGCCGTAGCTCGCTGGCACGATTGTTAGCCTATTGAAGGCAGTCTTTGGCACCAACAAAACGCTACGTAGTCAGCGCCGGAGTTGGCGTGGACCGGCTAGTAACCCTAGCCCAACCTGCGCTATGCTACTGTCAACGTGCCACTCAGCTCAAACTGCTACAACATCGCCATGGGCAACCTATGACCACAACCTTAAAGCTCGATATCGTCTCAGACGTATCGTGCCCTTGGTGCATTATTGGCTACAAGGCACTTGAGGAGGCACTGCGCCGACTTGAACCCAATATTACGGCGCAAATCACCTGGCGGCCCTTCGAACTCAACCCCGCAATGCCGCCCGAAGGCCAAGATATTGTTGAACATATCACAGAAAAATACGGCATTAGCGTAGTCCAAAGCCAGCAAAATCGAGCCGCAATCCAGCAGCGCGGCCTAGATGTTGGCTACTCATTCGGCGAGCGCGGTGGAGGAAGGATTTACAACACGTTTGATGCACATCGACTGCTGCACTGGGCTGAAAAAAGCCAACACCAATGCCATTAAAGCTAGGCCTTTTTGATTTGTATTTTAAAGCCGGTGGCAATCCCAGCGATCACCAACAGTTGCTAGCGGTAGTGGCCAATAGTGGCTTGGATGTCGCAACCGCAGCCGAGGTGCTCAATTCCGAGCGTTGTTCGCAAGAAGTCCGCGCCGCCCAGAAGCAATATCAGCGCCAAGGCATCAATGCCGTACCTGCGGTCATCGTCAATGAAAAATATGTGATCAATGGCGGACAACCTAGCGAAATATTTGCGCAAGCTTTACGCGATATCGCTGATCAAATTGGGCCTGTTCAAGCGCCTCACACAGCCGACGTTTGAGCAACACTCATATAGGAATCACTCTACTTGAGCATGGAAAAAAGTACCCAATCCAGCAGACGAAGCCAAGCGTATCCCATGGTAGAATATAGCCCACTAATAACGCACCATCTAGTCAAATTTAGCGGTGCCTTAATGCTGACTCAAACTACTATTGTTTATGCCAATATCTTCTAGCCTATCGTCTTTAAAACCGCTGCTTATACTCGCCAGCGTTATTGGGCTTGTATTGGTCGTTAACGGGCAATTCGATAATATAGAGTTGCTGCGCTACGAGCGCGCTAGTTTTAGCGAGCATTGGTGGCAAGGTTTCAGCCACGTGCTCCCGCACATCAACTTAAAACACCTGTCGCTCAACCTGCTGGCATTGCTATGTATTGCAGCAATATTTGGCGATGCATTTAAATCATTTAATTGGGTGCTGGCGTTGGCGTTTTCAGCAATGGCCTCAGCTGTAGGCCTATATTTTTTCAGCCCGACCACCGACTGGTGCGTTGGCTTATCGGGAGCCTTGCACGGCCTGATGGTTTATGCCGCACTGCGCTCACACGCGAGTATCGTTTGGCTATTAGTCATTGCAGGAAAAATAGCGATTGAGCAAGTTGATGCGTTTTCTCAGTTAGGGCTAATGTCGGTGACCTCTGATTATATTGGCCATGCGGTCATCATTGATGCACATTTGTGGGGGGCGATTGGCGGATTAATTTTTTACACCTTAGTGCACTTGGTACAATATATTTTAGTCTTCATTGAAATCAATTCAACACGCTCCTGAATCTCACCCACTGCCGATTTTGCCATCAAGAATAAATTCCCGCTTTACGCCAACTACTCATAATAGATCTCTTATGTCCTTAGCTTTTCGCCCAACACCGCGCATATAAACATGTCGAATCACTACTTTAAATGCCCTGCACTGCCGGCATCGGGGCTCACCCAAACCTGGCGCGGACTGCCCGGGGCCTCACGCGCCCTGTCGCTGCTCAGCGCCGTACAACAAGCGACCCAGCCCACTTTTTTGCTGGCCGTCACCCGCGACGGCAATGAAACAGAAGACTTGTTTGAGGCTCTACAATTTTTTAGCGGTTCATCACAAGAACAATCAAACACAAGCCCTGTGAACACCCAAACCAAAGAACAGGTATCTGTCGTGCAATTACCCGACCAAGAGACCTTGCCCTACGATCACTTCTCACCCCACCCTGACATCATATCGGACCGACTCAATACACTTTATCGCTTGCAGAACGATAATGCACTTCAGCACAAAGGCATTTGCATCATCTCAGCCGGCGCGTTAATGGCAAGGCTTTGCCCGCGCAGTTATATCAACCAACACAGCTTAGTTGTGCAGGTAGGCGAGACCTTAGAAATAGAGCAACTCAAACGGCGCCTGGTAGAAGTCGGTTACCAGCATCGCGAGTCGGTTTTTGAACACGGTGACTTCGCCGTGAGGGGGTCAGTGCTCGATTTATTTCCAATGGGCAGCCAGCTACCCTACCGCATAGAACTATTTGATACCGAAATAGAAAGCTTGCGAACCTTCGATCCAGAAAATCAACGCTCGCTTGATCGCATTGATGCTCTATCGATCCTGCCGGCGGGTGAAGTGGCCTTTGACAAAACCGCTATTAACCATTTTAGAGACCAATGGCACAACGAGTTTAATCACGACCCAGATATATGCCCCGTTCATGGAGATACCGTTGCCGGTATTATCAGCGCAGGTATTGAAGCCTACCTACCGATGTTTTTTGATAGCACCGAAACGATTTTTGATTACCTGCCTGAGCACAGTGTGATCTGTAGTTACCCAGAACTTGAAGATTCGCTGCAAGGCTTTCGTCGCGAAGCCGAACGCCGCTATACCCAACAAAATATTGATCCAACTCGCCCGCTGTTGGCACCCGACAAACTATTTTTAGCCATTGATGAATGCTTCGGAGCCATCAAGCGATCAGGTCATATTAAAATTTGCGGCCTCCCAGCGATAGAACCAAGCCATCCTGAACGAGGAGAGTATGTATTTAATTGCAGCACCAATGCGCAACTACTCATCGATGATCACAGCAAAACCCCACTACAGAATATAGAGAACTTTATTCTCGATTCTGAGCACGAACATACAAAATTACTGTTTTGCGTTGACTCGTTAGGCCGCCGCGAGGTCCTACTTGAAAAATTGAACGCCGCGGGGATTGCAACGGTTGCCGTTGAACAATGGGGAGACTTTTTAACCAGCGATGACCAAGCACATCAAGCTCATGGCGTGTCAGTCACCAGCTTTAATCGCGGGGCTTGGTTACACGATCTCAACATAGCGATCGTTGCGGAGCCTGAACTCTTCGGCATCACCATCAAGCCTAAAGCCCGCAAAAACCGAGACAAAAACACACTTGCAGAGGCGACCATACACAGCTTGGTGGAGTTGCGCGTGGGCGCGCCCATTGTGCATATTGACCACGGTGTTGGCCGCTACCTCGGTCTTGAATGCATGCCTGTGCCGGTGAGCCAGAACCATAGTATCGATGCGGAGTTTATGACCCTTGAGTATGCCGGTGGTGACAAGCTTTACGTACCAGTCACTGCTATGCATCTGATCAGCCGCTATATGGGCGGTGATGAAAATACAGCCCCGCTGAACAAACTCGGCACCGATAGCTGGGGGAACGCCAAGCGAAAAGCCATTGCCAATGTGCGAGATGTTGCTGCCGAACTACTGGCTATCTATGCCAAACGCAAAGCCATGCAAGGTTTTGCGCACGGATTGGAAGCCGATGATTACCGGCGCTTTTGCGAGCAATTTCCTTTTGAAGAAACCGTTGACCAACAAAATGCCATTGACGCCGTAGTTAGCGACATGCAGTCGCAGCAAGCAATGGACCGACTCGTTTGCGGAGATGTTGGTTTTGGGAAGACCGAAGTAGCCATGCGCGCCGCTTTTGTAGCGGTCAATAACAGCAAGCAAGTCATGGTACTGGTGCCCACGACATTACTGGCGCAACAGCACTTTCAAAACTTCCAAGACCGGTTGGCTGACTGGCCAGTAAAAATTGATACCTTATCGCGCTTTCGCAGCGCTAGTGAACAAAAAAGTGTGCTTGCGAACTTCGCCAGTGGCAACATTGATATTTTAATTGGCACCCATAAATTAATCCAAAAAAGCATTGTTGCCAAAGACCTTGGCCTCGTAGTTGTTGATGAAGAACATCGCTTTGGCGTGAGCCAAAAAGAGCAACTCAAACGGCTCTGTGCCAATGTAGATTTGCTCACGATGACCGCCACGCCGATACCACGCACCCTCAATATGGCAATGGCTGGGCTGCGTGACCTGTCGATTATCACCACGCCTCCGGCTCGCAGGCTCTCAGTTAAAACCTTTGTCCGCGAAAAGCAAACCAGCTTAGTGCAAGAAGCCATGTTGCGTGAATTACTACGCGGCGGCCAAGTGTTTTATTTACATAATGATGTCAGTAGCATTGAACGCACGGCCAGAGAAATAGAAGAACTTCTGCCTGATGCTCGCGTAACCGTGGGGCATGGACAAATGCCCGAGCGCCAGCTTGAACAAGTAATGGCGGACTTCTACCATAAGAAATATAACGTCTTAGTCTGCACCACTATCATCGAAAACGGCATTGATATACCCAATGCCAATACCATTGTAATTGAGCGCGCCGATAAATTTGGACTTGCTCAGCTTCATCAGCTGCGTGGCCGTGTTGGCCGATCACATCACCAAGCTTATGCCTATTTGTTTATACCACAACGCAAGCGACTAACCAAAGATGCCGAGAAACGCTTGCAAGCCATTGAGGAGTCGCAAGACTTAGGCGCCGGCTTCATGCTTGCAACGCATGATCTAGAGATACGCGGCGCAGGCGAACTGTTAGGTAGCGATCAAAGTGGGCAGATCCAATCTATTGGTTTTTCTCTCTACCTCGACATGCTCGACCGAGCGGTTAATTCACTTAATGCAGGCGAAGAAATCGACTTGACGTCACCGTTAGAAATTCAGGGCGAAATGAATCTCCATTTGCCGGCCTTAATTCCGCATAATTATTTGCCCGACATTCACAACCGACTCATTTTATATAAGCGCATTGCCAGCGCAGAAAGCAACGAGGCACTGCGCGATATACAGGTCGAGATGATCGACCGTTTTGGCTTGTTGCGTGACGAAATCCGCAATCTCTTCACCCTCATGGAACTGAAATTAGCAGCTCGCCCAATTGGTATTAAAAAGATTGACAGCGGCGAACGCGGTGGGTTTGTAGAATTCACCACCAAAACAACCGTCGACCCTATGACTATTGTCAGCATGGTTCAAGATTCACCCCACATTTTTCAATTAAAAGGCGCCACCCGCTTGAACTTTAAACTGGATCTGCCAGAATCGAGTGATCGAATTGAATGGGTCAGTGCGCTGATTCTTCAATTGAGTAATGCCTAGATTGAGCGAAAGAGCACCCCATGTATGAATTACACGGCGGCTTTGACTTTTGGAAACGCGCAACAATGTTTATTGAAAAACGTCCCAACATAAACTCGCAATGGCCACTGCGTCAGCATGCACATAAGCGCGCACCGTTTTATCGAAAGGCGAAGGCCTGCACGATAGCGCTACTGTGTGTCGTGTCCATTAGCACGCTAGCAGAGGAGGCCCAATCGGCAGCACCACCCATCAACATTGATGACGTCTATCGTATCGAGCTGATTGTATTTGCCGATGCCTATGCCACTATCGGCGATTCATCGCTTGAAGAAGAGACTCAGCCAATTGAGCAGTGGCAGCACAATGAGCCGCTGTCATACCCAGAGAATCTGATTTTTTTACGCGATGTCATTATCCCGCCAATCGCAGACACACTTAATACCGACCTCGTTAATCCCGAGAGCCTTAATGCCGATGGAATTAACACCGATATTCTTCAAAACTCTTCGCCATTACCCGTTAGCGTGAGTGGTGTTAACGGCGAAGCCAACATCGAACTTACCGATTCCACTGCCGATGTGACGACGAACAATGGCACTGAAGCAAACCCTAACTTAGTAGCCGATGTCGCACTAAACCCTATTGAGTCGGGCCCCGAGATCCCCCCCCTACTAATAAAACTTGAAGTGAGCAAATCCGGTCTAGCGCAAATCGCTAAAACGTTAGATCGGCGCTCACAGTATCGCGTATTATTTTATGAAGCTTGGAATCAAGCATTAACCGATCGCCAGCAGGCGCCCGCTATTCCTCTAAACGGGGGCATGTCCTACGATGACTTCTATGAGTTATCAGGCACAGTTACACTAAGTAAAGAACGTTTTTTACACATCACCACCGACTTATGGCTCAGTGAATTCGTGTACCGCAACCCAATGGCCGAATCGCAACCTTGGTACGTGGCAGCAAACCAGGACCAGCAACTTCCCGCCCCACCCATACCACCTAAGCTCCCGGCGCTCAACAAAAACAGCGACTCGCCCGAAGAGACCTTAGCACTAACCCAACCGACACTTGCCCTGCTAGGTAACTCACCGGCGCACGAAAACCCTGAGCCGGCTTTGGATTTTTCTGACGAACCCCCCATCAATGCAGGCCCACAGCGTCCCGACTATGTAGTGAAACGTACCGCGTTATTGCAAGAATACCGCCGCCTCAGGCGCGATGAAGTGCACTATCTAGATCATCCGTTTTTTGGCGCAATCGTCATGATTAGCAAATACGAAGAGCCTCTCAATCAAGATGAGATAAACGAGTAACGAGCACTTTGGTTTAGCTAGGGCTCTTTATACAGCGAACTGCTTATGCGCTAGGCTGGGCTTACTAGGTGGTGCTTCAAAATATCGGCCACGTTAGTACTGGCAGTCGCCATGGCTTGCTCAATATCTGCAATCGAGATCACACCGTCGGCAACACCTGCAGCTGGATTAACTACCATACAAATACAAGCGACAGGAATGCGCCGTTCGCGGCATAGCGCGGCTTCAGGCATCAACGTCATGCCCACTACATCACAACCGTCTCGCGCTATCTTGCGAATCTCGGCAGCACTTTCAAATCGAGGCCCCTGTGTGCAGCCATATGTACCCCCGTCATGCAATGGAATATCAACGGCGCTTGCACACGCCAACAGGCGTTGTCGCAAAGCAACGTCAAACGGCTCGGTAAAATCCACATGCGAAGAAAAATCTTCAAGCGTATCGAAAAACGTATGCTCGCGCCCATAGGTATAATCAATAATCTGATCAGGCAAGACCAATGATCCTGACGAAAACGCCGCTGAACATGCCCCAACTGCATTAATGGCAATAATTGCATCAACACCGGCCTCCCACATTGCATGCACGTTAGCTCGATAATTTACCGTGTGCGGTGCAATCGTATGCGATTCGCCATGACGTCCAAGAAAACATATAGCTTCTTGAGGATTACCAACTGCTGCAGAGTCGCTATACCGAGCAAACTGGAGTGGCGCAGACGGCTTGCCAAATGGCGTTTGAACCATGCGCTTTTCTTCATTATCTAACCAGTCTATTTTCGACCAGCCACTACCACCCATAATTCCTAGCAAAAAACCTCCTCACTCAAGCATATTGCGCCCACAGCAAAAATTACTAACGCACGTCAGGTGTAGCCACCAAGTTTTCAGGGAGTTGCTGTAGGTCCACGACACGTGTTGGAAAAGCCACCGAAGCCCCATGAGAGTCAATAATCGCGAGGATTTTCAAAAGCACATCTTGTTTTACTACATGAAAATGTTGCCAATTTGTAGTGTGGGTAAAACAGTAAACAAAAAAATCAAGTGACGACTCAGCAAATTTATTAAAGTTAACCATCAGGGTCTGCTCAGAATCAATTTCTTCATGTTCGCGCAGCATCGCCTCAATACTTACCGTAATTTTCGCTACTGCCGCTGCATCGTCATAGCGCACCCCAATGGTTTCGTAGATACGCCGGTTAGACATGCGCGACGGGTTCTCTACTGAAATCTGCGCAAAGGTTGCATTTGGAATGTAAAGTGGGCGTTTATCGAACGTACGTATTCGCGTGAGCCGCCAGCCGATATACTCAACCGTGCCCTCGACCTCTTGGTCGGGGGAGCGTATCCAATCACCAATAGTAAAAGGCTTGTCGAGGTAGATCATTAACCCCCCAAAAAAATTAGCCAGTAGATCTTTAGCGGCAAAACCTACGGCAATACCGCCAATCCCACCGAAAGCCAGCACGCCAGAAACGCTATAACCCAACGCTTGCAATACCACCAGCGCGGTGGTGATCATCACCGCCAAGCGCAGCAACTTCGCCATAGCATGCACGGTAGGCTCATCAAGCGTAGACTCTTCATTACCGGAGTAATGCGTGAGCCATTTGCCTTCAACTGCACTTATGAAACGAATTAAAAACCACGCTAGCAAAAAGATGATTAGCACGTCACGCAGCGGATCAATGGCCTCCAAAATCAGCACATCTGACACTTCACGCACAATATCTGCAGCCCAGCCAATGCCCACGACCCAAATAGCTGCGCTAGCGGGTCGTCGTGCCGCAAATAACAACGCGTCATCCCAAAGATTACTCGTATGTTGCAGCTGAATTTCGAGTCGATTAAAAAACCGGCGGGCAATGTAATTTACCAACAGGCTTAAAAAGACAATAATAAATACCTGCATAATCCAGGCTTGGTCGGTGCCTGCTTGCGTTATTATGGCTGCTAATTTTTCAATCATTGATGTCATCTTCATTAAAATTCAATTAATTTTTCGCTCTTTTCAGCGCGTCAACGTTCTACGAAAGTATCGACATGCGCTAAGACTTAAAGCGCCGCCTCACTCACAAGAACAATAGTCTACCAACTTATGCTTAAAAAAGAACGCGCCCAATACATTGCTAAAAGACTAAACGAGTTGTACCCAGTAACACCCGTCCCGCTAGATCACAGCGATCCGTACACACTACTCATTGCCGTATTGCTCTCGGCGCAGTGCACCGATGAGCGCGTCAATCAAGTGACACCGGCCCTGTTCGCACTCGCCAATAACCCGCGCGATATGGCTCGCCAAAGTGTCGATGACGTTTATCAAATTATCAGGCCGTGCGGACTGGCACCGCGAAAATCTGCGGCAATTGTCGCACTTTCACAAATTTTGATTGATCAGCACAATGGTGTGGTAACCGGCGATCTAGAAATACTTGAGAGCCTCCCAGGCGTGGGACATAAAACGGCCAGCGTGGTCGTCTCACAAGCATTTGGTCTGCCGGCGTTTCCGGTCGATACTCATATTCATCGACTGGCTCAGCGCTGGGGGCTCACCAAAGGTCGTAATGTGGTGCAAACAGAGCGTGACCTAAAGCAACTTTTTCCACGCGACAGTTGGAACAAACTGCATTTACAAATCATTTTTTACGGCCGTGAATACTGTTCCGCCAGCAGCTGCAATGGCACCGTATGCGAGATTTGCCGAACCTGTTATCCACGGCGCAAAAACCCATTTATAGCCAAGAAACCATAAACTATTTCCAGATACAAAAAACCCGGCACCAAGGCCGGGTTTTTTGTATCTCTAACGACTACTTAAATGTCGTAGCCACGCTCATTGTGCGAAATGATATCGAGACCTTGAGTTTCGTCTTCCTCTTCGACTCTAAGACCAACCATCACATCAATAACCTTAAAGATAAGGTAAGTAACTACCGCAGTAAAGATCACAGTTGCAACAATGCCCGTCACCTGAACACCGAGCTGTGCACCCATCGTTTGCCCGTCGACACCAACAGGGCCTTGACCACTGAAAGCACCAATTTGCGTGCTGCAGAAAATACCGGCCATAAACGTTCCTAAGATACCACCAACACCATGCACCGGCATGACGTCGAGCGAGTCGTCAATTTTTAACGTCTTCTTGAGGAATTGAGTAGCGAAGAAACACACGATACCCGCTGAAATACCAATCACAACACCACCTAGCGGTCCAACGAAACCAGAGGCTGGGGTAATGGTGCCTAGGCCAGCAACCATACCCGTGATAATACCCAACACACTAGGCTTACCAAACTTAACCCACTCCATCACACTCCAAGCCATCGCGCCACAAGCCGCTGAAAGATGGGTCACCAGAATAGCCATACCGGCATCACCATTAGCAGCTAATGCACTACCGCCATTAAAACCAAACCAACCAACCCACAGCATTCCAGCGCCAGTGACTGACATTGTTAGGTTATGAGGAGGCATTGGCGTAGAAGGAAAGCCCCTGCGTGGGCCGATCATCATAGCGGCAACCAGTGCAGCGATACCCGCTGTGATATGAACGACCGTACCACCGGCAAAATCAAGTAAACCCATCTCGCCCAACCAGCCACCGCCCCATACCCAATGACAAATCGGGGCATAGACAAATAGCAACCACAGCACGGTGAACCACACTACGGCGCTGAATTTCATTCTTTCGGCAAAACCACCAACAACCAAAGCTGGAGTGATGATAGCGAAGGTCATCTGAAACATGAGAAAAACACTTTCAGGAATATCACCGGCCAGCGTGTCTTCACCGATACCGATTAAAAACATTTTATCTAAGCCGCCAAAAAACCGACCGCCTTCACTAAAGGCAATGCTGTAGCCCGCTACAAACCAGACAACTGATGCGATACAAGCTATAGCAAAGCATTGCATGAGCACCGACAATACGTTTTTTGATCGAACCAAACCGCCGTAAAATAAGGCGAGCCCCGGGAGGGTCATAAACAGCACTAGGGCTGTCGCGGTCATTATCCATGAGGTGTTGGCCGCACTTAAACTGTCCGCCCACGCCTGTGTCGGCAACAATGCGAGCACCAACGACATAATTAGCAGCCGGCTCGAATGAAATTTTTCTATAGACATGTAATCGCTCCTAAGATTTAGAAAACTAATCGCTTTTTTAATTGTTACTATTTTAAGGCCTCGCCTGCGAACTATGAATTCACAGGCGTGCTTTTTTGAAGGCGCGTATGGTACCCAAAGGCAAACATTACGGCAAAAGAGGATAAAAAAAATGCGTCGTTTGTGCACCATTTGGGGGCGCGCATTGTATGCCATTGGCCGATTTGGAATAAACCCCGCGCCAACAACCAGTTGCTCAGGGCTATGAGGATCAGAATTGAGTATAAAGCTTGACAGCTCCAGCCGATAAAGCGGTGACAGAACACGCCACTGTGCCGCCCTCTGCCTACTTTGTCAGGTTGGCCATGCTTTTTTCAAGGCCGTTGACAGTAAGCGGATACATGCGGTCTTCTAGCAAATCGCGAATCAATTGCGTCGACTGCGTGTACTTCCAACCATCTTCTGCCTCGGGATTAATCCAAGCCGCCTTATCATAACTACTGAGTAAGCGCTTCATCCAAACTGAACCGGCCTCTTCATTCCAGTGCTCAATACTGCCACCAGGCTGCATCACTTCGTAGGGTGACATCGCTGCATCGCCCACAAAGATAACTTTGTAATCGCGACTGTATTTATTGAGAATTTCACCAATCGGAATGCGCTCTTCATGGCGTCGAAGGTTATCTTTCCACACAGACTCATAAATAAAATTATGAAAATAATAGAACTCTAGATGTTTAAATTCGGTTCGCACCGCATTAAACAATTCTTGCACGGCCTTGACGTGGTAGTCCATGGAGCCACCCACATCAAAAAAAACTAGCACCTTTACCGCATTATGACGCTCTGGAACCATTTTAATATCGAGCATACCCGCATTCTTAGCGGTGCTGCTAATAGTATCGTTGATGTCGAGCTGATCTTCAGCACCGGTACGAGCAAACTTTCTCAACCTGCGCAGGGCAATTTGAATATTCCGTGCGCTAATTTGCGCATCGTTGTCGAGATTTTTAAAGTCACGGCGCTCCCAAATCTTAGCCGCTTGCCGATTGCCACCCGCTCCGCCAACTCGCATGCCATTGGGATGGTAGCCTGAGTGCCCGAAGGGTGAGGTGCCGCCGGTACCGATCCACTTGTTGCCGCCTTCGTGCCGCTCTTTTTGTTCTTCGAGGCGTTTCTTAAATTCTTCAATCAACTTATTAAGGTCGCCTATTGATTTAACCTTATCTTTTTGTTCGTCGGTCAACTGCTTCGTAATTTCACTTCGCAACCAGTCATCAGGAATTAATGCCTCGAGCATCCCTTCTACAGACTGCAAACCGTCAAAGAAGGCTTTAAAAGCACGATCGAACTTATCGAAGTGCTTTTCGTCTTTTACCAGACAGCATCGCGAAAAATGATAAAAGTCGTCTTGATCAGCAAACACTAATTGCTTATCTAAACCATTAATCAAATCAAGCAGCTCAGTGAGACTCACCGGCACCTGATGTTTTTTAAGACAGTCAAAAAAATAAATCAGCATAGTCGGCTCAATATACGCGGCCTAAAGTCATCCACATGATCATCTCGCAGTCTCGCGACGATGCATAAACGCCAAGCGCTCAAGCAACTGCACATCTTGCTCGTTCTTTACTAGCGCGCCATGCAACGGTGGTATTGCTTTGCTTTGATCGCGGTTTGACAAAATAGTGTCGGGAATATCATCCGACATAAGCAATTTCAACCAATCAATTAACTCTGATGTAGAGGGGCGTTTTTTCAATCCGGGTACGTCGCGCAATTCAAAAAACACTTCGAGCGCTTCGGCCGATAGTTTTGCACTGATGTTTGGGTAATGCACTTCAACAATTTCTTTCATGGTATCGACGCTAGGGAAGCTGATGAAGTGGAAAAAGCAACGTCTCAAAAACGCATCGGGCAGCTCTTTTTCATTGTTGCTGGTAATTACAATGATGGGGCGATTCACAGCTTTAACTGTTTCGCCCGTTTCATAAACAAAAAATTCCATGCGGTCGAGCTCTTGCAGCAAGTCATTAGGGAATTCAATATCGGCCTTGTCTATTTCATCAATCAGCAATACAGCACGCTGCTCACTATCGAACGCCTCCCACAATTTACCCTTGTTGATATAGTTGCGCACATCGGCGACTTTATCGTCACCCAATTGTGAGTCGCGCAAACGTGAAACTGCGTCGTACTCATACAAGCCCTGGTGCGCTTTAGTCGTCGATTTAATATGCCATTGAACCAGAGGTGCGCCCAATGACTTAGCAATTTGCTCAGCGAGCAGGGTTTTACCTGTTCCCGGCTCACCTTTAATTAAAAGCGGCTTCTCTAATACGATGGCGGCATTGACTGCCATGCGTAAGTTTTCTGTGGCGATGTACTCGCCTGTACTTTGAAATGATGTCACCTAACTAACTCCCCAGCTATGTTCTACTCAATATGTTATTGGCCTATGCCAACGGACTAATGTTGTTTCTTGAACGACGAACAGCACGAATGGTAAATACACTCCCTTTGGCTGCGCCATTAGCGCCACTATCAAACTCAAAAATGCACGGCGGCTCGATAAAGCCTCCAGCACTAGCAACTAGGAGCACAAAAAAAAATGGGCTAATACACTGCGCTCAACCGCAACCAAGATGAAACGGCCTAAATAAACTCGCGCAAAGTTTATAGATTGGAATTAAAAATACAAGTGTGGCAACCGAGCCTGTCAGGGCTAAATACCGACAAATACAGTATAAAGCCCCGCCATACCCAAGTATTACATGATGGTAAGACGAATCGAGTAGGTTTAAGGCGCAGCACTAGTCCTTATCGGGGCGCTTAGCGAGGTTTTCACTCATGTCGCTATCGAGATCCAAATCGTCATCTAGGTCAAGGCTGACCGAATCATCAGCGCTTTGCACGGCATCATCTATTACCGTATCGCTACCTTGCGCTAGGGATTCAGCAATCGGCACCTCTGCAGAGTCTTGCACTTGACTAGCGGCCTGATCGAGCGCCTCATCAAGTGCAGCATCAAGATCATTGGAATTAGGCGCATCGTCTTGTTTCGGCTCCTGGGACTGGGGCTCGGCCTGTGTCGCCCCATTTTTTTCAACTTCACTGGCTTCCAACGCTTCAGTTGCAGCCTCTGCCTCTGCCTCTGCCTCTGCCTCTAACTTTGCAGATTCAGCTTCTTCAGCTGCTTTTTTTTGCGCAGCCGCTTCATCACTCGCTTTCGCAGCGTCACGCTCGGCGTCGCGAGCACGCCTTTCTTGATCTCTGTCTTCATCATCGGCATCTTCGTCAACGACTGCGGTGGCCGTCAATTTTTTGTATACCAGAACCAGAATCGCAATCATCAAAAGATTGCCAACCCCTAAGGCTGTATAAATCATCCAGTCTTTGCTTTTTGGCTCAACCTCTGCAGGCCCTATGTCTGCCGTTGGCGGCTCATCAGACACCACTTCATCTTCTTGTATGGAATCTATCTCGGCCCCAGGCCTATCCTCTGGGGCTGCTTCTACAACGACTTTAGGAGCGTCCTTCGCAGCTTGCTCAGGCACAGTGTCTGCCGGCAGGTCTAATGCCAACACTGTTTCTTCAATCTCTGCTTCTGCAACGACCGGCTCATCAGCAACTGGCCCAGTAGCGATCGACTCATCAACAACTGGCTCAGTAACAGGCGCTTCAAGCTCTGCTACTTCGATCGCAGGAGCCGGCTCATTTGCGGCCACCTCAGGCCCAGTAACGACCACTTCTCGTGTGCCAATATCAAGTGCCGACTCACCCGCTGCCACTTTGACCTTGTCACTTGTATTCGCGCTGTCGCCACCACTGCGATCTTCCGGTTTAGGCCTAACAAATAAATTAATTACGTGCTTGCCACGGGCTAAATCCGCAGCCGTATACGACCAAACCCCTGCCGCTTGCTCGCTAAACTCAACAATTTGCAATTCATCTTGAGGGTCAACAATGTTGGCATACACGCTTTGTGTTGAATTAATAAATTGTGCAGCCTCGGCTATCACCGTTAGTTTAAACTGTGATTTCTCTTGATTGACTGCCAGCTCCGTTCGGAACGGATGACGAACCATAACGTTCATCTGACGCTGCCGCTTAAAGGTTTTACCGTCAACCAATACGCTGACCGCAAATGGGCCCTCATCGGTGAGCATATCGAGACTTCGGCGATAAACACTGCTTTGAGCCGCACTGGGCTCAAGCACTTTTTGCCAAACCTGAAAGTTAGAATCGGCACCCACTCGCGCAACCGCTGCGGTTACTGTTAAAAGGTCTAAAAAATTCTGGTCTGTAATCGCGCGACCGCCATCGTTGAGCTGAACGGTAAGCTGCTGGGGTTGGCCTATGTAAATATTAGTTGGCAGCGCACCCGTACTCAGCTGAAGATCACTGACGATAGTCACTCGATTTTCAGGATCAAATTCAGCGTTGATAAGCCACTCGCCCGCGATGGGCTCTTTGATTGTCACCAGATCGTAACTTCCGTGACTCAGCCATTTCATACCTGAACTTGCGGTAGAGGCGTTAAATGCCTCACCGGTCGGGCTAGTTAATTGGGTCGCCGAGGCCTCAGCACGCTTAAAGACAAGCGCAGTAAACTCCTCGACACTGGTATCAATTAAAAAGCGGTTATCTTCAAGCGGCACTCGGTCGCCGACGGCAGCTTGGTCAATAGCACGTAAAAAAACCTTATTCAGATCGGCAGCACTTTCAGCTAGTGCAAAGATTCCATTGGTTGCTCGAGATAAAGATTGAAGTAAATCAATATCGGCATTGCGCGACAACGCAATCGTATGAATTGCAACACCTGCAGACTGATACTCCGGTAGTATTTCGTTAAGCAGACGTTCCCGCTCACGCTGATTCGTTTCAGCATCACGAGATATATCGACCATTCCATCGGTCAACAAAATGACTGACTTCTGAAAATCATTGGAAGCGGGAAAACCCTTCGGATCACGATCATAGTTGGCTTTCTCAAGAACCAAACCCATGTTCGTTCGCAGTGCAACCGAATTAATGCTCTTGGCCTGCTCAGATGCCTTTAGTCGCCAATCAGCCGTCACTTCACCATGAGGCACTAACATATTAACAAAGTTGCCGAATGTCCAAACACCGGCCTTGCTTTTAGCCGGTAACAATTGAACCAATAAATCCAGCGCAGGAGCCCGTAGATTATTAGGATCATTTTTTTTCATGCTGCCTGAAATATCGATTAGCACGCGAACATCAGCGGGTTTGTTAACCTGAGCATACAACAAGGCTGGACTAAGCAGCACCCACACGAACAGCACAGCTAAGCGCAACTTACCCACAAAAAAAAGTTCGATAGATTTACTTAGATAGCACATTGGAACGCCACCGCGTACTGGCAAATAAGTTCTTTTGAGAAAATTAATCATAATCAAGTTCTCTAGAGAGGCCGCTTAAAGCACGCAAGAAAATACCTTACTTGGTTTATGTGACCTAACAGGATCACTCGAGTATTGGTGCAGTGATGCAACTTGCGCAGCCATGAAAAAAGCATTGATATTACAGTTATTTATAGCAGTTTTTGCAAGTATAACAAGCACTGCCAAGCGATTGAGTGACGGCTATCTTGCTGACCGAAATACAAATTGGCTAATTAATCAGCAGATAGCGGTCTAACTGAACACAAGCTAACCAGCTGTGTAGGAGAGACACAAAAGCAGAGTGACAAATAATCAAATCAACGCGGGCGCCGACGAATGAAAAGCAGAACGACTAAAGCCGCGAAAAAAGCTACTAAACCCACGCTCAACGGTAGTAGCGCATTTATAGCCAGCTGCTGTGAGCCAAATACGGCTTCGAATAAAGCCACGAGCCAAGCAGGCGCCAGATTACTCGTTTCGGGAACTGCAGCAGGCGTCAGTAAAACAAAGCCCAGAACCAGTATCACCAACAAACGCCAGCTCAACGGGCCAAGCCGACGGATCAAATACGAAAATGCCACCAAACTCGTCACTACCGCTAATGCGTAGACCGCCCAACCATTCATTGCATTGCCACTCCATTATGTCTATTAGACATCCAGACTAACTTTGGCAGCGCTTCGTCGCTGACCACTCTGTGCCTAATCACGCTTTTTTAAACGTTACATTATGGCGATCGCTAGCGCTCGTTGCATTACCTGGCGGCATTTGCAAATAAAAGCCACGCTCGACCAATTCTTTCATGACAACCATGACATCAGCACCAGCCAACTTACGCTCCGCATTCAGCGCCAACTGCATTACTTCAGTTAACTCACCCAGCGACTCGCGCAACACCGGCGGGACCGCATCTAATGTTTGTTTATTTGAATCTAAGGGCGTGTACAGGTAAGCACCGGTTCGGCGCTCACTGCGATAGATAACACACACACATTTTTCGTTAGAAAGTTCCAATCTGCACCTTTATATGGCTCATCAAGCCACAGCATCCGACGACGCATCTGCATCGAGAACCATGGCAAGTTTTTTTGCTAACAAGGGCGCTCGCCACCCCTGCCCGATGACCGAGTCATCGCGCGTTTCAATATATTGCTCAAGATCACGTTTCTTGCCCAGTATTTCAACGGGTAAATCGAATTCCTCAGCCACTTCTCGCGTGACCTTCTGTAATCGTTTGAGAATCTCTCGATGACTCCGATCGCCCTTACTCACCAGCTGCAGAACAGGCTCGTCGTGT
>Ga0209119_1001595_pt1 | contig 21947 bp, 21 predicted proteins | sample COG_03_FD_184747 | JGI IMG/M metagenome (GOLD analysis project Ga0209119, IMG submission 184747) | Pelagic Microbial community sample from North Sea - COGITO 998_met_03 (SPAdes) (version 2) | ecosystem: Environmental > Aquatic > Marine > Neritic zone/Coastal water | place: Helgoland, sampling... | reverse complement strand
TTGGTGGTGACTTAGTGATTACCGAAAAAGCCGGTCAGTTCACTAGCACTAGTATCACCGTCGTGGGTGCAGGCACCGCGGCAGCAGACTTCGCCGCGGCTGAATCTGCCGTTGTGGGTAGTGTCAGTACGACTACTGTTGGCTCGACAGGCACGCTGGGCTTTGGTGCTGATATCTCAGGACTGACGTCCACAACCGCTGATGTCATTGATATACTGGATGCGGCACTTAAATCTGTCAGTACGCAACGGGCGGAACATGGTGCGGCAATCAACCGGTTAGAATACACGGCTGATAACCTGAGCAATGTATCACTCAATACGCAGGCGTCACGCAGCCGGATTGAAGATGCTGACTATGCGAAAGCGACCACTGAACTGGCACGTACGCAGATTATCCAGCAGGCGGGTACGGCGATGTTGGCCCAGGCCAATCAGCAGTCCCAGGGTGTGTTAGCCTTGTTGCAATAAGCATTAGGTATCGCCATCTGGCGGGGTTGATAAAGCACAAGTTGCTGCTTTACTCACCTCGCCAACGGCACCTCACCTTTTGGAGTAAAATAAACCGGCGCAAGCCGGTTTTTTATTAGCTTGAGCTTAGTTCAATTTATTTTCCTTATACTATTAAAGTTCTCAGAACAGCTGTCGATTCATGAGCTGATAGAGTGGCAATTGTAAGCCGCTCGAGTGCAGCGCCTTTGGTGAAGGCCCGCTTAGTGATGCTAAAGTGACAACGAAAAGATAAATAGTAATTGAGCAGTAGCTGGATTCGTGGAGATCTGCGATCATAAAGCGACGGCGATTGAGGAGGGAAAGATGTCAAATACAATTCCCATGAATAATACCGGTAACGCAGCAGCTGCGCCGCAACGTGTGTCCGTCGCTGTGTCGGAACCTGCAGGTCAAGGGGCGAATAAAGTTAAGGCCGAGCCCGCCGCAGCGCTTGACGTGATCAAGACCAGTGTTCACGATGTCAGCAACGATGCTCAAACGGTGCGCGAAGGTGGCGCAGAGCTGAATCAACGCATGCTGGATCAGCTCGAGGAAGCTGCTCGGCGGTTGCAGCAGGCGGTTGAAACCACGCCAACTCGGCTTAAGTTTTCCGTGGACGAGGTGGCGTCGCGGTTTGTCATTTCGGTGACTGATGATGAGACCGGTGAGGTGATTCGGCAGGTGCCAGGTGAAGCCATTCTTAGAATTGCGCATAGTATTGAGATGATGAAGGGTGTTTTGTTCGATAAGAGTTTGTAATCTATGTTCAACTGGGCCTGGGCACAGCAAGTCAAAGTAAGCATCATGACGACGCTGGAAAGCGGGGCTCAGCGCGTGTTGGTCGACACGAAAAACGTTAGCCTCGAGCTGTTGACGATTGTGTTTGTCGGGTGTTTGATAGGCGCTGTGATGTGCGTTGTGGCCGACGGATTCGTGATGGGCGTCAGTGCCTTTGGTCAGTGGCGCGCTGAAGATACGCTCATGGTATGGACCCTGAGCGACGGTACAACCATTGCCTATGGTAGCGTGGTGTTTCTGTGGGTGGCGGCCGGGTTGGTCGTCGTGCTGAAAAAAATCCTCTCAATTCAGGCTTATGCGGGACCCGCAGACACAATCTATGCTGCCCAGCAGACCCTAGAGCCACTGGATGTCAAGCGTGGTATTGGCTCAACTTTTATTGCTTTTATTTGTGCTAGCGGCGGCGCGTCAGTGGGTCAGTATGGGCCATTGGTACATTTCGGTGGCACTATCGGTATTTGGCTCAAGCGTTTGCTTGCCTCAAGCATGTCACACGAGATATTTTTGGGTTGTGGCGTCGCCGCAGCTATTTCCGCTGGCTTTAACGCGCCACTCGCCGGTATTGTGTTTGCGCACGAGGCTGTTCTGCGGCATTTTTCTATTCGCGCGGTGGCCCCCATTTCGATTGCTGCGATCTCCGCCAGTGCACTGGACAAAGCTTGGTTTCCCAGTAATGCGAGTTTTTTGATTGATGCGCCAATGCCACCCTTGGCTGAGATTTTGCCAGCCTTGATCTTGATGGCGCCGGCATTGTCCTTGATCGCGTTGATCTTCATGCTAACCCTACGCCGAACCCAGCAATTTGCCGCTAAGGTTAACCGTCCTATGCTATTACCCTTTGTGGCAGCGACCTTGTGTGGCGTTGTGGGTATTTGGTTGCCGCAAGTGCTGGGTTTGGGTGTTGACAGCGTGAACCAAATGCTCGGTGGGCACTACGCCTTGGGTTTATTGCTGGTGCTGCTGATCGCTAAAATTTTGATGTCGTCAGCCTGCATCGGTATGGGCTTGTTTGGTGGCGTGTTTTCACCAGCTATTTTTATTGGCGTTGCGGCAGGCGCATTTTTTGGCCAGCTCGTTGAGTCCATGGTGGTGCCGGGGTTTGCGCTAGTGGCGGCAGTTGCCGCCATGGCAGCGGTTAGTGCCTCTGTCATCGGCGCACCGATTACCGCAACGCTGATCGTACTGGAGTTGACCCAGTCCTATGAGTTGGCGGTGGCAGCCATGATCACGGTGATGATTTGTAGTCTCGTCACGCATCGCGTGTTCAGCCTGTCATTCTTTGACCGGCAATTGCTTGACCGTGGTGTTGATCTTCGAGAAGGGCGTGAAGCCATTGCCATGAAGCAAATGACAGTCAATGACATCGTCACTCAAGATCACATTGTGCTTGATGCGACAGCGACCGGTGAACAGGTGGTTGTCTTGATGCAACAGGCGCAACTGACTGAGGCTTATCTATGTGACGCGAGCGGTTTGCTAATGGGCAAGGCGATGATTCATCAAGCGCTGACGGCCGGAGACGAGCCTGTGCTTGGTCATATGTCAGTCGCGCCGCTGAGGTTCTTTGATACTGATTCGTTGACTGATGCTATGGAGAACACTCGAGGTTTTGTCGGCGAGAGTATTCCGGTGGTGGCTGCGTCGGGCAAGCTGGTCGGTTCGGTCACAGAGGGTGATTTGTTTACCGCCGTGATTGGCTTGCAGCAAAAGATTCGGGCGCAGGAGCGCAGTTAAACGTGAGGATATCCGCGGTGACAATAACATTGATTGATACTTGGCGAGCGAGGAATATCTCATGACCAAAGGCTGGGTTGTAGCTTTTGCTCTATTGTTAGCTGGTTTTGGCTCCGGTGCATTGGGTGCACTCGGCGCCGAAGATGTCGATAGCTTCGAAGCGGGTCTGCGAGCCAAGGGCCGCGACCACTACGCCACGGCGCTGCGTGCCTGGCAACCTTTGGCAGATAAAGGCGTGCCGCAGGCGCAGAATAACATGGGTCACATGTCGGAAGAGGGTCTGGGTGTCACGCAGGATTATGGGCGGGCCATGAGTTGGTACAAGTCGGCGGCAAATCAGGGTCTCAAAGAAGCGCAGCACAATGTCGGTTTGCTATATTACCATGGTTATGGCGTGGCCAAGAACACGCGGGAAGCGCTTGCCTGGTTTAAGTTAGCAGCTGGGCAAAAACTGGCTGATTCGGAATACATGATCGGCCTGTTGCTACATAACGGTGAAAGCGTGGGCTTGGATTATCAGCAGGCTAAAGTCTGGTTTTTACGTGCGGCACGCCAAGGTTATGGGCCGGGTCAGCTGATGTATGCGTTTATGTTGCAGGCCGGTGAAGGCCAAGATCCAGAGCCTTTTAAAGCTTATGTCTGGGCTAAAGTGGCTGAGGTGAACGGTCAGGCTGAAGATGCGCAGGCAATCTATAATTTGTCCGCATTGCAGTTAGAGGATGATGATGTGCCCAAGGCTGAGGCCGCGGCATTACAATGCGTGGCGACTCAGTTCGCTGAATGTGCTGAATAACGGTTATTTTCTCTGTTGAACGCTAAAGAAGTTGCGCATGAAGTCGATTAGTTCATTAGTCATTAGTAATCATGAGAGCGCAAAGCAAATGAGAGTAAATTTCAAAGACCCGATGGCCGGATACAAGATGGTAGATCAAGTCGGCAGGGTCGACTACGCTAACCAGGTCGAGCTAGTGCAGATGCTTTTCAGTGCTTTGCTGGACTCAATGAGCGAAGCCGATGGGCATATTCAAAGAGGCTCAGAAGACTTGAAATGCGCATCTATCGCTCGCGCAGTCAAAATTGTTCAAGGTCTGCGTATCACCTTGGATCATGAGCGCGGTGGTGAGTTGGCGCGTAACCTGGACGCCTTATACGAATATGTTTCAAGACGTTTAATGCAAGCTAATATGCACAACGATGTTGAGAGTTTGCGAGAAGTTCGAGGCCTGATGGCTGACATCAGTAGTGCTTGGGAGATGTTGCCATCGGTGATGGTCACGCAAAAAATGGCTGGTAACTAATTAGCATGTGAAAGGTGGGCCCGAAGGCTGAACTTCGGGCAGGTTGGATACTCAAGACACCTGAGTCATTTCGGTACTCAAGGGGATTTTACTCGCACTGGAAGCTAAGATTGCTTGGGCGGTTTTGAGTCGAAAACGGCGTTTTTCAGGGCAGAGCCTTGGCAGTTGCAGGCGGCACTTGAAAAACATTTGGGGCTTGCGATAAAACCGACGAAGTCGACGTGAGCGCAAACTGAACGTAAAGTTACATAAGTTAATCTGCAAGCGATCAAGAAGGCTGATTTACCGTGAAGATGGTTGGGCTTTATTCTTGATTTCAGGGTGTAAAATTACACGCTAGTTACATCAGGATAGCGGCCGCTCTTGCCTGAAAAAATCTAATAGCAAACGTTGTAAATTAGCGTAATATCCAACCTTCGTGCCTTGTCGTGGTGTGGTGATTGCCACGGTTCAGCCTGAAGAAGGTAGATTTTGCGTCATCATCGAAACAGTCATAATCTTGATCCCGAGGAAGTTGTCCTTGGTTCCTCTGAAGCCATGCAGGAACTTTGGCAATTGGTAGATGCGGCCGCCCGCGGTGATACCTCGGTATTGATTCGAGGCGAAACAGGCGCCGGCAAAGAAGTCGTTGCGCGCCAATTGCATCTCCTCTCTGCTCGCCGTAAAGGCCCCTTCATTGCGATTAACTGCGGGGCTATCCCTGCTGATTTACTTGAAAGTGAATTGTTCGGCCATCGCAAAGGTGCGTTTACCGGTGCCATCTCAGATTACAGTGGCCAGTTGTTGTCCGCTGACGGCGGCACCCTGTTTCTGGATGAGATCGGCGATATGCCGCGCGCGCTGCAGGTCAAACTATTGCGCGTGCTCGAAGAGCGCGTCATTGCCCCCGTGGGTTCCACCGAGCGGATACCAATTGACGTCAGAGTGGTGAGTGCAACCCACCAGGACTTAGAAGTCTTGACCGAACAGAAGCTGTTTCGAGAGGATCTGTTCTATCGTCTGAACGTTTTCCCTCTGCTGGTGCCGGCGTTGCGTAATCGTTTGCTAGATTTGCCCGAGTTGATCAGTTTTTTCTCACGCAAATTGCTGATTGAAGGTGAGGTGCCGACGTTTACTGATGAATCTATGCAGATATTGCGAGGCTACCATTGGCCAGGTAATCTTCGCGAGTTATCTAATCTTGTCGCCCGAATGCATGCCATTTCGCCCACTGCGGTGATGGATATTACTGCGGTGCCAAAAAGCTTACTGCCGGCGCGAATTTGTGAGGCAATACAAAGTATTTCTTTGCAGGGGCATTCAGTTGCGGCTGAAACTCAACCAGGCGCTATGATGGATGCCCAAGGGCTAATGGATGATCGACTCGAGCAAGCGCTGGGTTTCACGCAAAGTGATGTGCCATTGCCTAAAGACGGCTTTGCCCTCAAAGATCTGCTCCAAGATATCGAGGTGAACGTGATTCGCAAAGCCTTGGATTCGACACAATGGAACGTCTCTTCCGCGGCTAAATTACTGGATATGCACAGAACGACGTTGATTCAAAAGATCAGTAAGCTCGATATTGCCCAGGATAACTCCCCCGTCACCAATTAATCATTCCCTGGTTTGGTCAAGTGCCGACGTCGAACCTTGCCTGGATGGCTGTCATGTTCCGCGACAGATCGTCGTCGTTTTTGTGACTATCTCCCCCCTATCTATATCATTTTAAAGCTAACCTGTTGATAAATAATGCATTTAAACATGGCATCGATATTGCAATTATTTCTATCGAAACCATTGTGTTAAAAGAGTTAGGTGCAGAGTTATGCAACATGCGGAATCTATTCAAAGCCTCGACTGGGTCGGTCAGCAGACGGATACCAGCAGTTTAGCGAGCCTGGGTAACGACCATCAGTTGGCGATTACGCGTTGGTCCTGCACAGCGGACCTGTGTACTCAGGGCAAGCCGGGACAAGCGATCGTTGTTGAGCTCAACGCCAGCCTCGATGCCTTGGAGTCGCTCCAAACACTGCAGTTGCAATTTCGCAGCACGCCTATCATCGCGATTGTCAATCGCCAGCGATTTGAGCTAGGCATCGCTGCCATGGGCGCGGGGGCCGCAGCGGTTGTTGCCGATGACGATTTTTCTGCCGCAACCTGGGCGCCGGCGTTAACCAAAATGGGTGTGGCGAAGCCCGCGCTACCTAGGCGCGCCTATATTTATGTCGATCCTATGTCGCAGAACCTGTTCGAACTTGCGCAGCGAGTCGCCCGAGCCAATGTCTCGGTACTGATACAAGGCGCGACAGGCACCGGCAAAGAGGTACTGGCCCGGGTTATTCATGAATCTTCTGCCCGTTGCAATGAGCCATTCGTTTCGTTGAATTGTGCGGCGATCCCTGAGCAACTTATTGAAGACATGTTATTTGGTCACGAAAAGGGCGCCTTTACGGGTGCCACGCGACGTCAGCGCGGGCTGTTTGAGCAGGCGCAAGGCGGCAGTTTGTTTCTCGACGAAATTGGCGAAATGCCTCATCACCTGCAGGTGAAATTGTTGCGTGTTCTACAAGAGCGTAACTTGATGCGAATTGGCGGTGAGGAGACGATAGAGCTGGATGTCAGAATTATCGCAGCAACGAATCGTAATTTGACGGTCGCGATTGCCGAGAAAGTTTTTAGAGAAGACCTCTATTTTCGTCTCAGTGCTTTTAAGTTAACCATTCCCCCATTAGCCCAGCGACCATTGGATATTGCCCCACTCGTGCAGCAAGCATTAGTGAGTCATAGTCCGGTTGGTGTTGCCTGTCAGGAGATAACGCCGGCGGCGCTGCGAACGCTGCAGGCCTACAGCTGGCCAGGAAATGTCAGAGAATTAGAAAATGTGGTTGCGAGGGCCGTTGTGCTGAGTGACGGTGGGACGATCGATGCGGCTCATATTTTGCTGGATGATGTTGTTTCCTGCGAGCTTACATTCGGCCCCAATAAGACCGCGATTGACCTTTCAAACGCGGACTCAATGCCATGCGCAGAGCCCCTGGAATCACAGTTTGACTGGCATAAAGACCTAAAAATTCCGACCTCAATGCCATTTGGTGAGCAGCTCCAAGGATTTGTTAGAACCAAGGAAATGCAAGCCATTTTGGGCGCCATTAAGACCTCGCAGTCTCGCATCGAGGCGGCAGATCGATTGGGTATCAGCGCGAGAACATTGCGGCACAAGCTGAAAAAATTGCGCGATGAAGGTTTGGAAGTTCCTCAAACCTATGCTCGATAACGCTCGTTAACTACGCAAGGAGATAAAAAATGCAAATTAGCCCCGCCACTGACGCACAATCATTGCTCGCGCAAATTCGCAACCTGCAGTCCCAGATTGATGATAAGCAAGGCAATCTTGGTGCGCCAGTAGAGCTTGAGACTAATAAATCTGGCTTTGCGCAGGCAATCGCCTCGGCAGTAGATGAAGTGAATAATCTGCAAATGGAGTCCAAGAACACGGCTGCGGCTTATGAGACTGGTGGCGATGTGTCATTAACCGACCTGATGATGAAGTCGCAGAAGGCCTCCATCTCATTCGAGGCTACTTTGCAGATTAGAAATAAAGTACTGCGTGCGTACGAAGACATTATGAACATGCCTGTTTAGTGTTGAACTTTTACCGTAACCCTTATTGATTTCAGGAATATAGAGAATGGCTGCATTACTCGCTCCACCCGCAGATTCTACATTATCAGGTGCCGCAATGTCCGGTGCCGGTAATGCTTCCCTGCCGGCCAATACAGATGGTTCAATCGCAGAATTGAATCGCCTGCCGTCTCTCAGCGAAATGCTTTCACAGCCGCTCGTGCGTCGATCTATGCCAGGCATTATTGCTTTGTTTGTTATCGGTATCTTTGTGCTTGTGTTCTCTTGGTTTCAAACCGGTTCGTTGCGCGAAGTTTATCCAGGTATGAGTGACTCTGACCGTCAGGCGGCTTTTAGCGCCCTGCAAAGTGCCGATTTTCCAGTAGAAATAAATGCAAACAGTGGTCAGTTGATGGTGGGTGTCGAACATTATCACCAAGCGCGCATGCTGCTCGCGGCGGCTGGTCTGCCTCAAGACGCGGGTTCGAATGCCATGGATGCATTCAGTGATGATTCTGCGCTGACCACCAGCCAATTCATGGAGCAAGCAAAATATACGGTTGCGATAGAAAATGAGTTAGCGAAGAGCATTAGCCAAATTTCAACGATTAAATCGGCGCGAGTCCACCTAGCGGCGCCACGGCAATCGGCCTTTGTCCGCAATCGTGTCCCTGCTAAGGCTTCAGTGGTTCTAAATCCGCATGCGGGACGTTCTGTTTCGCCGAACCAAGTTCAGGCGATCACGCATATGGTGGCTTCCAGTATCCCCTATCTTTCCTCAGAAGATGTTGTGGTTGTGGATCAACGCGGCAGCTTACTGACAAGATCAAATACCCCGGGTGTTCAGGCGGCCTCTGTTCAGTCTGACTATGAGCTCTCAGTTGAAGAGCAATACAGAAACCGAATCGACGCATTGCTTGCGCCCATTGTAGGCATGGAAAATGTTAGAGCTGAAGTCGATGTAGAAATAGATTTTACGGAGCGCAATACCACCTTTGAGGAATACGATACGAACGATACTGGGCCGAAGGCGCGGTCAGAGTCTATTTCGATTGAGCGTGGCCAGGCTCCCGCGGCGGCTGGGGGCATACCTGGCTCGACTACGAACGTGTTGGCCGACGCGACGCAGAACGATGCAACGGTTGACGTTGGAGTAGAATCGGTCACGAATAGCCAAACGACCCGTAATTACGAGATCGACAAGACTGTCCGTTATGTTAAACGAACCGGTGGTTCGGTGACCAAAATGTCGGTTGCGATTGTGATAAATGAAGCAGCTTTGCTAGATTCCAGTGGGTCGGATGAATTGGATGGTGTGCCAATGGCCGTGGATCAGGCCCAGCTCGAAAGCCTGACAAGACTGGTGAAAAGCGCAGTATCATTCGATGAAGCTCGTGGTGATAGCGTCGTTTTACTCACCCAAAAATTTGAAGTTATCGAAGAGATGGCTGACACTAGTGTGTGGTATGAAAGTCCATCATTGATTGGATTAGTGAAGCTTGGTGCGGCGTTTATAGCGTTTATATTTGTCTTGCTAATCGTCATTAAGCCCGTGTTGAACTCATTCTTGGGTGGCGGTGGTGCAGGTGGGTCGGTCGGGGCAGGTGGCTTGTTGGAGTCTGGTACGGCTGGTGCTGACGACCTAGATATCGAGATGGGCGAAGGTGATACGCTTGAGGATATCAAAGCGAGACTGAAGCCGAAGAAATCGACGATATCGGCTGATATGCTCGACACGGCGAACACTTATGACGACAAAGTAGCGCTGATTCGCATGCTCGTTGCTGAGGACTCCGGTCGGGTAGCGAACGTGCTCAAAAAATTGATTAAACCTGTTTAAAGGCAAGGAATTAGAAATGGCTGCGGCAAAACCGACAAATAACGGTAAGGAAAAAGAAAGTGAAGGCTTGTCCGACGCGGTCAAGGCCGAACTGGAAACGCTAACGGCGACTGAGCGCGCGGCCGTCATCATGCTGCTGCTGGGTGAGCAGCAAGCTGCCGACTGTATTCGCTATCTGTCACCTCGTGAAGTTCAGTCGTTGGGCGCCTGTATGGTCTCGGTGGTCGACTTGTCGCAAGAGGCGGTGAATGTTGTGTTAGATGACTTTCTGTCAACCATAAAAAAGCAGACGAGCCTAGGTTTGGGTACGATCGATTATGTTGAAAACATCCTCAAGAAAGCCTTGGGCGAAGATAAGGCGGCAACGGTTCTCGGTAGGATTATGCCAGGGTCTACCAGCAAAGGCTTGGAGATATTACGCTGGATGGATGCTAGGTCGATTGGTGAAATGGTGCAGGAGGAACACCCGCAAGTCGTCGCGATTATCCTCTCGGTACTGGAATATGATGTCGCGGCAGATGTGCTGAACTTTGTGCCTGAGGGGGCCCGCGCTGAAATAATGCAACGTATTGCTCTATTAGACACAGTTCAGCCCAGTGCTATGGATGAGTTAGAGCAGGTCATGCGCAAGCAGTTTTCAAACAGTTCTAGTGCTAAGTCTTCAAGCTTTGGTGGTATAAAAGCGGCGGCAAAAATCATGAACTTCACCAAGGTTGATCTCGAGGGGAAGCTGATTGAGGGCGTGACTGCCATCGACGCAGAGCTTGCATTGAAAATACAAGACAACATGTTCACCTTCTCCAACTTGTCGGCCCTGGAAAATCGCAGTATCCAAGTATTGATGCGCAATGTTGACTCCGACGAGTTAATGGTAGCGCTCAAGGGTGCTGATGAACAGGTCAAAGACAAGTTCATGGATAATATGTCGCAGCGAGCCAAGGTCATGTTCTTGGACGAGATGGAAGCGAAAGGACCTATCAGGGTAACTGATGTCGATGATGCCCAAAAAACCATCATGCGTCTGGCCCGTAAGTTGTCAGATGCCGGTGAGTTAGTGCTTTCAGGAAGAGGTGATGATTTTGTCTAGTGGTGCTGATGTCTCTTGGCGGCTCAATGATCTGTTGGTCGCCGGCCAAAAAGCGCGATATCTGGCGACCAAAGTCGGTGGCTCTGCTGTTCAGGAGGGAGCGGATTCAGAGAGCGAGTTTTCGTTGTGGGCGCCTCGCGTGATCCAGCTGCTAGAGCGTGAGGAGTCGGGCGCAGAAGCAGATAGCGAGTCAACGCCGGAAGAAAATGCTGAAGACCATGACGAGGCGATTGAGCGCAAGTCGAGAGAAGACCTTGAAGCGCAATTGAAGTTAGCAGAACAGGAGCTTGAAAAAAGTCTAGCGGAGTCTTACGAGTCAGGTCGTGTCGCCGGCGAGAAAAAAGTGACAGAAAGCGTCCAAAAACATGAGGCAGCGCTACTAGCCATTATTGCCGGGTTTCAAAAATCCCAATCAAACATGAACGATTTCTTTGAGCCGCTGACACGCCTCGCTGTGCACCTTGCTGAGGAATTAGTTCGTGGTGAGTTAACAATATCGAATACGACCATAGAACGATTAGTCAAATCTGCCATCGATTCCATTGAGTTAAGCGGCGAAGGTCCGATCGTCGCCAGTTTAAATGTTGCTGACATCGAAATGCTAGATCAGGCGTTCAAAGAGCGGTATGCCCACGTGGAATTCGTCAAAGATCATCACCTCGCCGCAGGTTCGGTTCGAGTGACTATGGACGCAACGTCCATCGAGGATTTTATTGAAGACCGTTTGCAAGAGCTCGCTGATCAGGTCTTGGGGCTTGGTCACGATAGGATACGAAGATCGGCAGAAAGAGGCCGTAAATCAGCGCCGGTAGAAATAGATGGTGTGTCGGATGCTGATCAAAAAACAGGTCAAGATGCTGATGCTGAACTTGAGGCGGAAATTGTTGAGACAGAAATTGTTGATGCTGAGGTGATGGGCGATCCGATACATCTGGGTGAGCAACAAGCCGACGATATTGTCCCGCCAGACGTGTCATCTAAGTCTAATACAGATGCCGAGGATGTAAACGGTGAGTAGCCTATTTGACAAGACCGTCGATGAGAAAGTGCAGCGAGCCAAGCTAACCGTGCCGCGAACCAGTGGGCGACTGGTGAGAATCGCCGGTATGACGATCGAAGCCGTTGGCGTGCTTGCGCCGGTGGGGGCGACCTGCCAGATCGAAGGGGCCCAAGTTGGTGAGAATGTGGAAGCAGAGGTCGTTGGTTTTAATAACGATATCCTGTATCTGATGCCCTATGGAACGACGGATGGCATCGCGCCTGGTGCCAAGGTGACCGTGCTTAGCCGGCATGGAAAAGGCCGCATTGGTGAGGCGCTCCTCGGGCGGGTTATTGATGGGCTTGGTGAGCCGATTGACGGGCTAGGACCGATTGATTACACCGACACCTGTAGCCTTGACGGCTTTCCGGTGAATCCGATGGAAAGAGGTCCTATAGAAGTGCCGTTAGATACAGGCATAAAAGCGATTAACAATTGCTTAACCCTGGGCCGCGGCCAGCGCATCGGCCTGATTGCCGGCTCTGGGGTAGGTAAGAGTGTTCTTCTCGGCATGCTGACGCGCAATACGGTAGCAGATGTTGTGGTGATAGGGCTCATTGGTGAGCGTGGTCGTGAAGTCCAGGAGTTTGTGACTAAAACCTTAGGGCGGGCGGGTTTACGAAAGTCGGTGGTGATCGCGGCGCCGGCCAATGAATCGCCGGTTCTACGACTTAAAGCGGCACACCTGACGCATACGATTGCTGAGCATTTTCGTGAGCAAGGTGCAAACGTGCTGCTGTTGTTTGATAGCCTCACGCGAGTAGCTCATGCGCAGCGAGAAATAGGCCTGGCCATCGGTGAGCCGCCAACAGCGAAAGGCTATCCGCCTTCCGTATTTGGGCTCTTGCCTAAACTGATTGAGCGTGCTGGTGTTGGTCGGCATGGCAACGGTTCGGTAACCGCGATTTACACGATTTTGGCGGAGAATGATGATCGTTCAGACCCGATTGTCGATATCGCCCGCGCGTCATTGGATGGTCAGGTGATGTTATCGAGAGCGCTGGCCGATTCCGCCCATTACCCAGCGATTGACCTAGAAGGTTCGATTTCTCGAGTGATGTCGAGCATTTTGAGTCCCGAGAGAATCAAGTTAGCCAACAAGTTGAGACGTCTCTGGACCCTCTATCAGCAAAATGCCGATTTGATTCAAGTGGGGGCCTATGAGGAAGGTACTAACCCTGATCTTGATGAGGCCATTCGATTACGACCTGAGATTACTGACTTCCTGTGTCAGGAGAGTGAGGCCTGTGTCAAAGAGCCGGAGTCTTGGAAAAGCCTTGAAAAATTGCTAGGGAGCGCTGAGAAATGAGAGATGTCTGGACCGTTATGCTTGATAAGACCGAGCGTCAGGTCAAGGAAGCACAAAAAATGTTGATTGCGATGAACGCAAAAAAGCAGGAGGCAGAAGCCAGCCTGGTGCGGCTCGATGCGCTTGTTCAAGATTATCTTGAGGATATGGCGCGTGCTCAGGAAAAAACCTCTCGATTGGCGGTGACGCAGAATTACCAGGAGTTTATTGCCGAGATACAACAGGCTCAAAAAGGTGTTGAGCGTGACCTACCGATGATTGACGTTGATTTGCAGTTGGCGCGTTTGAGTTTGCGAAACGCAGAGCAGGTGCATATGAAATCGAAAAAGCTGCTGGAGCGCCAGCAAAATCGGAGCATGATCGCGGCCGCGCAACGAGAGGCTAAAGAGCAAGACCTAAATGCTACAGTGCGTTTTAATCTGCAGAACAGATAGTGGTATGAATCGTGCTTCAGATATTGATGACGAAAGCTACTGAGTAAGGTGATAGACAGTGACGCAGTTAATAAATATCGGCCTGCCGACAAATAGGCTGCCTGAAGATGTTGCGATGCGGGACCCGCATGGCGGCGACTCAGCCTCGTTGCCGGAGTCAGGCGCAACGTTCGAGCAGCAATTTCGTATGAACGTCGCTGCCTTGAATGGGAAAGAGAGCGGCAACGAGAACGGTAACCAGAGTGGCAACGAAAGCGGCAAAGCGGAGGGCCAAGAAAGCGGCAATCACTTGCCGGTTTCAGTCGCAGTGGCGCTGCCCGCAGATGCTATCGTGCAACGATTGCCCGGTGGTACGCCGGTGATGTTGGGCGAAGGGCTACCCACAGAGCAATCATTGAAAGACTTTGCGGCGCAGCAAGGCATGAATGATGATGCCTTGGCGGTATTGTTCGGCCGATACCCGGGGCAAGCCGCACTGCTCGAAAAGGCGGCGGCAACTGCAGCTACTGCAGCAACTGCAGCTACTGCGGCAACTGCGGCAACTGCGGCAACTGCGGCAACTGCAGCTACTGCGGCAACTGCGGCAACTGCGGCTACTGCGGCAACTGCAGCTACTGCAGAGACGGCTATCGCTCGTCCGATGACGCTGACTAATGTCTCCGGTCTTGCTGTTGCGGAGGAATCTCAATTCAAGGGGGACAACCATTTGGTCGCAGGCAAGACTAGTGCCGTGACCTTGGCCAGTCAGCTACCTGGGCGAAATGCTTCGCTCGGGATAGAGGCAGGTCAGGCCGGGCAAGCGCAGTCAGCTCAAATCAAGCTGCCAGCTGACATGCAATCAGTGGCCTTGCCGGCACTAGCACCGAACAAGCCGGGTGCGGTGCCTGCCCCGATTGTTGCCGCACAAATGACGAGTGTGGCGACGCCATTCCGCTTTTTGAGTCAGCAAGGTGCCGCGGATACTCAAGAAACACTCACGCCGGGAGTGGCTGACACGCCAAAACTCGCCGTAAGTGTCAAGGATATCAGCGCCGAGGCTGTGATGAAACGTGATGTGGGCCTGGCGCCAACTCAGGAACCAGGTGTGGCGATTGCCGCGTCATTGGCTAGTGCAAGCACCGCTGGTCACAAGTCGATGCTAAATCAACCTGTCATGTCCGGCGCGGCGTTTGTGCTCGGTGCGGAGCATGTCACTGAAAGTTTGATTTTACAGCCTGCAGCCCAAAGGGCGTCCGAAGTCCTGAGCACTGCACAGCCGCCCGCCGGTGCTGTGCTGCTGCAGGATCTTCCTGATAAGCTGTCACAGATGGTGGCACAGCGCCTAATGGCTAATATCAGAGGTGGCGCTTGGCGATTTGACCTGCAGCTCCATCCTCAGGAACTGGGCAGCCTGGATGTCAAGTTAGAGATGCGAGACGGTCGATTAGAAGCGCAAATCTCTACGAGTTCTGCGGCCGTTAAGGAGTTTCTCGGTAGTCAGCTGCATCGCCTCGATGAGAGTTTAGATGCGGCAGGTATCAAGGGATCGTCGATTGACGTAGCATTACACCAAGGGCGTCAGGAAAATGGCGCGCAAGGACAGGGGCGTGGTGAAGGTGATACCGTGAGTTCGACGAATTCAGATTCGGGGCAGGAAAACCCCGAATCCACAGAGCAGGAATTAGACGCCAGTAATGGCTTGGATTTATTTGTTTAACAAATTAAGTAAGCAGGAAGAGCACCCATGAGTGAAGAAGCAGAAGTAGAAGAGAAAAAGAAATCACCGATATTATTAATAGTATTGATCTTCGTGGGGATACTATTGCTGCTAGGTGGTGCAATTGGTGGCACCTTGTTTTTGACCGGTTACTTTGACAAAAAAGACCGTGATATTGAAGAAGAGTTTGCGCAGTTAGACAAGGCCGCGGGCGACGCGAGTGACGCTGCAGCAGAGGCAGTGGACGCAGGTCCGCAGCTAATAGAGACGCCAAAGCAAACGAAACTGGTGGCCAATTATTATCAGATCCCGCAAGCGTTGGTGGCTAACATCGGTAATTCAAAGAAGGTGATGCAAGTGTCGGTGGGCGTCATGACCCATTACGATGAGCAAGTGATCGCCAATATTGAAAAACACCAGATCGCGCTGCGGTCAGCGATGATCGTTGATCTGCGTAAAGTTACTGAAGCAGATGTCAAAAGTCCGGATTTTCAAGAAACGATGGCGGAAACTCTACGGTTGACCATGAACTCTATTCTTGAAGAATATGAAGACTTTGGTGGCATAGAAAAGGTTTTTTTCCCAGAGTTCATTATACAATAGGCAGCTAGACTCAGTGTGCCGGAGCGGCGTTAGTTATGGTAGAGCAAGATAATTTACTGAGTGCGGAAGAGTTGCAGGCGCTGTCTGCAGGTCTTGAGGACGGCAGCTTGGAGGTGGGTAGCGGGTTGAATACATCGCTGCGGGTCATGAAACATGATCTCGCCAGCGAGGATACGTCTCTTGGGGTCAATGTCTCGTCGATTGATATGATCAACGAACGTTTTATTCGACAACTCCGAGTGGGTTTGGTGGAAGTGCTGCGCACAACGCCTAAAGTGCAGGTCGCCGAGATTAAAACCATGCGCTTTCATGAATATCTATCGCCGCTGAAATCGCCGCTTTCGGTCAATACGATTCGGATCAATCCATTACGTGGCTTTTCATTAGTTGTAATCGATACGGCAATCATTTTTTCCTGTCTTGACAATTTTTTTGGTGGTTTTGGGCGAGGTGTCGGTGAATTGCCACCAGGAAGAGCGTTTACACCGACTGAGACGAGTATTATTCAGATTCTGGTGGATCTGGTATTTGGTGCCCTCAAAGATGCCTGGGCGCCGATATTGAGTGTCGACTGTGAGCGGGTCAGCGCCGAAGTGACGCCGCAGTTTGTACAGATTGCTGAAGAAGCCGATCTTGTGGTGATGAGCCGGTTTAAGATGGAGTTAGACGATGAAACCGTAGGCCACTTAGACATCGTCTATCCTTACAGTGCGCTGAAACCGATTCGTGACTTGCTTCGCAGTCGTGTGCAGACTGGCGACGACAGCGACGAGGGCGATCAAGCATGGCGATCTTCGCTGACCTCTGCGGCTGGTGACGCGAAATTGGCTGTCGAAGTACAACTGGCCGAGATTATGTCAACGGTCGGTAAGATTAGAGACTTTAAGGAAGGGGATTTGATTTACTTCAATAAGCCTGATTTTGCGACCATAAAAATTGCGGGCTCCCCCGTATTTGCCGCGGAAGTCGGTGCCAATGGCCCTCAGACGGCGGTTCGAATCAAGAACTCGATTGCCCCGAATAAGAAGTAGCAAGCAATAACCATTATATGAGCGATTTGACCATGTCGAACGAAGAAGAACTGCAGGCCACAACAGATGCGGCTAGCAAGAAGATTGACCCTGAGGTGCTTCAGAATATCCCTGTGACCGTCTCCGTAGAAGTGGGTAGAACATCGATTAAGATCAGAGACCTGATGCGTCTGACGCAAGGCAGCGTGGTTGAGTTGGACCGGCTTGCCGGTGAACCGCTCGACCTGCTAGTCAATAATACCCTGATTGCCCAAGGCGAAATTGTGCTCGTCAATGAGCGATATGGGGTGCGTCTGACCTCGGTGGTGCCCGCGGCAGAGCGGATCAAAAATCTATAGGGGCCTAGAAGATGCCTTCGAGCGAATGGTTATCAGCGCTTGGGCCAGTATTGCTGGTGTTGGTGCTCTTGGGTGTTACCCTTTATGCGCTGAAACGAGTCAACGCGAGCACGAAGTCCTATGCCGGGCAAAACTTCAAGGTGACGCCGTTGCATAATTTTGGTCCTAAGCAGCAGCTTGCCATGATCGAAATACGTGGCGAGCAAATATTATTAGGCGTGACTCAAACCTCCATTACGCGAATTGCTGGATGGACGGACTCGCCTCAGATAAGCGACGATCCTATGGCTGATCAGTGATATGATTGCCGCTGCGATAGCAGTATGTGTGGGGTTTTGGGTTTGATAAGTAATCAGCTTAAATGGAGTGCTTTGGCAGGTTTGGTAATGTTGGCTTGGGTGCCAACAGCGCTTGCAGCACCAGGTCTACCGCTGGTGAATATCATTGATGCCGGGAACGAAGGCACTCAATATAGTTTAAGTTTACAAGTTCTGGTGTTGATGACGGTGCTGACGCTGCTGCCATCAATATTGCTGATGATGACGTCATTCGTTCGAATCGTCATTGTCATGTCTCTCCTTCGCCAGGCATTAGGGACGGCGCAGACGCCACCTAATCAGGTGTTGATCGGTTTGTCGTTGTTCTTAACGTTTTTCATTATGTCGCCTGTGATCGATACAGTTTATGAAAAAGCCTACCAACCCTATCTCAATGAGACGATTTCGGCGGAACAGGCGCTCGAAGAAGCACAGATACCCATCAGAGCTTTCATGCTCAATCAAACTCGCCAAGAAGATATTGCCATGTTTGCGGAAATCGCCAATTATGACGAGTCTCTCGGTTTGGATAAGGTGCCGTTTACGATACTCGCCCCGTCATTTTTAACTTCTGAATTGAAAACCGCTTTTACCATCGGCTTCCTGATTTACATACCATTCGTCGTCATAGATTTGGTCGTCGCGAGTGTACTTATGTCGATGGGCATGATGATGTTGTCGCCGATGATGATTTCGATGCCATTTAAGTTAATGCTGTTTGTGGTTGCAGATGGCTGGGCCTTGTTGATGCAATCACTGGTTTCGAGTTTTCTCGTCGCTCAATAGGGGACTGCGATGGTCGTCGCTGAAGTTTTAACATTAGGTCAAGAGGCATTATGGGTCGCTGTGATGGTGGCAAGTCCGCTGTTGGGCATGGCGCTACTCGTGGGTGTTGTCGTAGGTATTGTTCAAGCGGCGACTTCAATTCAGGAGATGACGTTGAGCTTCATACCCAAGCTCCTTATCTTAGTGCTGGCTTTGCTTGCCTTTGGTGGCTGGCAGATCTCGATAATGACACGTTTTATCGAAAGAATATTTGAGTATATTCCGCTGATGCTGGCGTAATGGAAATTTTGATACAAGAGATCGTTGAGCGGTTCTACAGCTTTTTGTGGCCGTTTACGAGAATTTCTGCACTGTTGCTGGCCGCACCCTTGTTTTCTCTGCAGGCTGTTAATATCAGAATTAGAATTGTGCTGGCGCTGACCTTGACTTGGATTATCTATCCGACAGTGGATTGGCCTGCTATCGATCCGCTCTCTCCGGAAGGGCTCAAGGCGCTCTTTATTCAGGCGGCTATTGGCGCGTCTGCGGGTTTAATTCTGCAGATTATTAACGCCGCACTAGTCGTTGGCGGCCAGTCGATCACGGCATCGATGGGTTTAGGTATGGCTAATATGATTGATCCCAATCTCGGCAACGTGCCAGTGTTATCTCAGTTTTTTGTGATTTGTGCGACCTTGATTTTTTTGGCGGTGGGCGGTCATCTGATGCTGATCAAATTGGTGCTGATCAGTTTTACGACCATGCCCATTGGGGCTGATCTTGATATTATCGAAATTTCAGAGCAACTGTTACGCTGGTCAATCATGATTTTCTATGGTGCCTTGTTGGTTGCTTTGCCAATCATTGTTGCCTTGCTGTTTTTTAATGTCTGTCTGGGGGTTATCACTCGGGCATCACCGGCCTTGAATATATTTGCCATTGGTTTTCCAGCAATGATTATTGGCGGGTTGCTGGTAACTCTGGTTGCTTTGCCCGCCATCTTTCGACGTATAGAATTAATGTGGATGGGGGCGTTTGATCAAGTCAGTCAGCTCCTTAGGATTCAATAATGGCTGAAAACTCGGACGACGATAAAACAGAGGAACCCACCGACAGGCGCCTAGAAAAGGCGCGCGATGATGGGCAGGTTGCTCGCTCGCAGGATTTAACCATTGCGATCACGATGATACTCGTGGCAACCACATTTTTCATGTTCGGCGGGTACTTTTTCCGAGCCTTGGCGGAGGTGTTTTCCAGTGGTTTCGTGTTCGATCGTCGAATCTTGTTTTCACCACAGATATTACCCGCGATGTTTGGTAAGTTTGCTGTTGATGGTTTGCTGGTGGTGGCGCCTATCTTTGGCTTGACCGTTATCATTGCCATCGCGTCTTCGCTGATGATGGGTGGATTTATTTTTTCCCTCAAGGCCGTCGAACCGAAGCTATCGCGGTTGAGCCCTCTGGAGGGAATTAAAAAAGTCTTTGGCATGAAGGCGTTGATTGAACTGTTGAAAGCTGTCGCTAAGTTCACGCTGATTGCTTCAGCATTGTATTTTGTGGCTTTATGGTACATGAAGGATCTCAGTTTTCTGGGTGTGATGCCATTAGAGCCTTCACTTGAATCAGCTGCTGAAATCGTCAGTGGTGGTTTCTTGCTGGTGACCTTGAGTCTGATTGTCATCGCTTCAATAGATGTACCTTATCAGCTGATTTCCTTTAAAAATCGTATGATGATGTCGATTAAGGAAATAAAAGATGAGTCGAAAGATGCTGAAGGCCGGCCGGAGGTGAAGGCACAAATTCGACGTCGCCAACGAGAACTTGCGATGGGCTCTATGTTGGAAGCCGTCGCTGGCGCCGATGTTGTCATTACTAATCCGGAACATTTTGCTGTCGCGCTGGCCTATGATGCAGCGACGAGCCAGGCACCGCGGGTGGTTGCGGCGGGTATCGATTTTGCGGCGCTCAGAATCAAGGAGCAGGCCATCGCCAGCGGGGTCATGATATTTGAGGCTCCACCGCTGGCCCGAGCCTTGTATTATACTGCGGATGTGAATGACTATGTGCCAGAGGAACTCTATCACGCGGTGGCGATGGTTATCGCTTACGTCTTTAGTATGAACACCTATGCAGGCAACAAATCTGGCGTCACTATGCCGAAACCCGTCGTGCCCAAGTCGATGCAATTTGATTCTAGTGGAAACCGAGTAGTGGAAGAATAGGGCGCTAAATATGCATGATCCAACTATTGATTCGTCTGCGCCTTTGTCTGACTGGTTTGAGGGCAATACGCTGTGCCTGCGTCGCCAAGACAAACAGGCGATTGCAGGAATATCCGATATTTTATTGGGTGCTAAGCCCTATGTCGTCGTTGCAGGGCCTGGCGCCGGGCTAATCAGTCATTATTTCGAGCTGATTTATCGTCAGGTTAAAGGCAACGACGACTTGGTTATCGATGCTTTTTTACCGGCGACCGCCGATGGTTTGTTGGCACGATTTAATGATGTACTCGCTGAGTTGTCCGTGGATGAAGCCCGGCAAGCGCCTACGGGCTCTTCCCAACGTAGAATACTGATGCTTAGTGAAAGTGCAGACCTGGGCCAGCGTGAGTGGGACCTGATGGCGCGCTTGTTGGGTGATTTTCCAGGCGCGAATTTTGGTTTGCTTGTATTTGTCGATGAGCCCGATAATGCCTTGGTGCAGGGCTTTATGAAATCTATGGGGTCTAAGCTCAGATACTGTGCACTGAATTTTCCCAATGGCGAAGAGCTACAGCAGTTGCTGGAGTCTGCTGATGGCGACGACCAGGAAAGCCAGGTGTTCGACACGCTGCGGCGATTGGGTGTTAGTTTTGGTGAGGCGGTTGAGCCGATAGATAATGCTGACGTCACAAATTTGTCCTCAAGCAAACCTGAAACGGCGGCGGCGCCCTTTGACTTGAGTAGTGACGGGCGTAAGGGCTTCAAGCAGTTGAGATTGTTATTGTTAGGCCTTTTCGTTGCCGTGGTTGTGTCAGTATCTGTGTCTCTTGCGTTGAATGATGACCTAACCCATGAAGGTTTTTCGGAGTTGCTTACGACTTGGGAACCGCCAGCTATTCTGCAAGGCTGGAGCTTTGATAGTCCAGAAGACCCAACACAGGACGAATCCAGTAACGTGGAAGACTCCGGGGTTGGCCTGTTAGAAAGCGATGATGAGGATAGCAATGTCAGGTCTGCGTCAGAAGACTTGCCATATGGTGATCTTGGCTTGGGGCGCAAGTTACTAGAAGATGCAGGATCAGAACTAGATAGGCGCGAAGGCCGGGTTATGGCGGCCCGTCAGCCGCAGATCATCGAGCGACCAACTATTGATTCGGCAACTATTGATTCGGCAACTATTGATTCGCCAACTATTGATTCGCCAACTATTGATTCGCCAACTATCGATCCACCAACGATCAAAACACGACGCAGTGCAACGAAGAGTCCCGAGCCAGAGCCTCAAGAGGTTCCTCAATGGTTGGCGGAGGTGGCGGCGAAAAGACAGCAGCAACGATTGTCGCCAGCCGCGCAGACAGCACCAGTTG
>Ga0209119_1001587_pt1 | contig 21992 bp, 22 predicted proteins | sample COG_03_FD_184747 | JGI IMG/M metagenome (GOLD analysis project Ga0209119, IMG submission 184747) | Pelagic Microbial community sample from North Sea - COGITO 998_met_03 (SPAdes) (version 2) | ecosystem: Environmental > Aquatic > Marine > Neritic zone/Coastal water | place: Helgoland, sampling... | reverse complement strand
CCTTGCTGCCCAAGCTGGTGTAAGATATTCATTAATTAATCCTAAATCTTACATAGACACAAATATTTATGGATTTTTTAATTTAATAGATTTATCCAGAAAATATAAAATAAAACATTTCATTTATGCAAGCACGAGTAGTGTTTATGGTCTGTCAACAAAAATGCCTTTTAAGGAGAGTTCTACAACAGATCATCCTATACAGCTTTATGCGGCAACAAAAAAATCAAATGAACTTATAGCTCACTCTTACAGTCATATTTATAAGCTACCAACAACAGGATTAAGATTTTTTACCGTTTATGGGCCATGGGGTAGACCGGATATGGCATTATTTAAGTTCACTAAAAATATCTTATCTAATAAAAAAATCGAAATATTTAACTTTGGAGATCATAGTAGAGATTTCACATATATAGACGATATAGTTCAGGGAATTTTAAAATCTATTAATAAAATACCAAAAACAAATAAAAATTTTAATTTTTTAAATCTAAAACTTGCCGAGAGTAGTGCACCATTTACTGTTTATAATATTGGGAATGGTAAAAAAGTAAAATTAATGAAATATATTTCTGAAATTGAAAAGTATTTAAATAAGGACGCTAAAAAAAATTATAAACAACTACAAAAAGGCGACATAAAAGATACCCATTCAAATTTACAAAAAATTAAAAAAAACTTAGGCTATAAGTCTAAAACATCAGTTAAAGAAGGGGTAAAAAAATTTTTAAATTGGTATTTAGAATATTATAAAATAAAAAGATGAGAAAATAATTATTTAAATTATTTTTAAAATTAATACTTTTAAAGATTTATATGTATTTGTCTTTGCAAAAAATACAAAAATTTTTTGAAAATAATTTTAAGAATTTTAAGACATCAATATTTATTTTAGTCAATTTAACTAATTAGATTAAAAAGTTTAATGAAAATTTTATATTTTTCTGTGAATATGAGTGGATATACTTCCGCATCCTATCAGCAAGATTTAATTGATAGTTTGAAAAAAAAATGTGATGTAATTTTCTGGGGACCTGGATACGAAAAATTTGATATAGATTTAGATCTTAATTCAATAAAAAAAAAATTATTTATATCTGATAATGATTGTATAATTGTAGGCCATTCTTGGCTTTCTGACATTCCCCTGAAAGATGAAGCTAATTATGATAATTATTATACTTGGATAAATGAAAGATTAATTAAAAACTCTATTGAATATTGTGGAAAGATTAATTTTTTTGAACATAAGGGACCCAGGCTCTTTTTGCTAAATAAAGAATACGTTTCGCTTGATGAAAAATTGAACTTTGCAAAACGTAATAATTTTGACTACGTATTGACATCAAATTTAAGTTTTAATGATTATGAAAAAAAAACAAATTTAAAATTTATATTTTTACCGTATGCAATTAGTAAAGATTTTATTTTAAAGAAAAATTTAAATAAAAAATATGATTTATTTTTTTCAGGATTGATACAAAATCAATATTTTTTTAATCTTAATAAAATTAAATCTCAAAGAATTTTAATTCAAAAAAAACTTTTCTATAATTTTTTTGATATGCCTATTATGAGAAAGAGCTCAAAATTTAAAATATTCTGGAATATATATACTGGAACAAAAGTAAAAGATATTATTTTAAAGATTTTAAGAAAATATAAAAGAATGCCAAAAACTGAGTACGTTGAAAAACTACATGAAAGTAAAGTAGTATTAAATACACTTTCTCCAGATAATTTAATTGGCCCAAGATTTTATGAAACTATGGCGTCTAGGGCTATTTGTTTATGCGAAGAGTCTGATTTGATTAATACTGTTTTTAAGCCAATGGAACATTATGTGCCCCTTCATTCAACTGACGAAATTTTAGAAAAACTATCTTTTTGTCTTTCTGATAGTATTGAAATTGAAAAAATTCGTGAAAACTCATATGATTATGTGGTATCCAACCATACTTATGATATAAGAGCTGATAATATTCTGAATTTAATACAGCAAATGCAATACAAATAAAAAATATGTTATTCAAATCTAAAATAACAAAAAGACCTCTTTTTTTAATCAAAAAATATCATAAAAAAAAAAGGATAAAAAGTAGGGAAGATTTAACTGATGCGAATAAGTTTTTACAAGTTAGTTTTTTAAATCTTAAAAAACAATACAAGGTTACACCACACAGTCATTTAAAAAATTTAAAAAAAACTAATATATCAAGTGAAGCTTGGATAGTAATGTCAGGAAAATTAAAAGTAACATTCTACGATATAGACAATTCAAAAGTTTTTGATGACATATTAAAAAGTGGTGATATATCTATATTGTTTGAGGGAGGACACTCCTTTAAGCCTTTAGTGAAAAATACTAAAATTTTTGAAATTAAAAATGGACCATATAAGGGGCCAATTAAAGAGAAAGTGAATTTTTAGGTTTAATATGAAAAAAGCATTTATCACGGGTATTGGGGGCCAGGATGGAAGTTATTTATCCGAGCATTTAATAAATAAAAATTATAAAGTTTATGGAATAATTAGAAGAAATTCCGTAGTTGAACATCAAAAAAATAGATTAGAAAATTTAAATATTAATAAAAACATTGAACTTTCCTATGGGGATGTAGAGGATAGAACATCACTTGATAATTTATTAAAAAAGATAAAACCTGATGAAATATACAACTTAGCTGCTCAATCTCATGTGAGAATAAGTTTTGATGTACCGGAGTATACAATTAAAACAAATGCACTTGGCGTATTTAATATGCTTGAGTCATTAAGATTTAATTCTCCAAAATCAAAATTTTATCAAGCTTCCTCATCTGAAATGTTTGGAAGATCGGTTGATAAAAACGGTTATCAAAGAGAGACTACAAAATTTGAACCAACAAGCCCTTACGGATGTGCTAAAGTTTTTGCATTTAATTTAGTAAAACATTATAGGCACGCTTATAAATTATTCTGTGCAAATGGAATTCTTTTTAATCATGAATCTCCACGTAGAGGAGCAAATTTTGTAACAAATAAAGTAATAAAAAGTGCAGTAGAAATTAAACTAGGAATAAAAAATAAATTATATCTTGGAAATCTTGATTCATTTAGAGATTGGGGTCATGCAAAAGATTATATTAGAGCAATGCATTTAATTCTAAAACACAACAAACCAGATGATTTTGTGATTGCTACAGGTCACACAAGATCAATTAGACAATTGTGTGAAGTTGTATTTAATAATTTAGATTTAGATTATAAAAAATATGTAAAGCAACAAAAAAAATTCCTCAGACCTGAAGAGCTTAAATATCTTAAAGGAGATTCGTCTAAAGCAAGAAAGGTTTTAAAATGGAAACCAGAAATTTCATTTGAACAGATGATCCATGAAATGACTGATTTTTGGATGAAATATTACAATGAAAAAAAATAAACCTGCTTCTTATTTCTTAAGAACCAGATGTTAAATTTGATCATATAATAATCAATGGTAAAATTTTTATGATTAAAAAAATTATAAACAAAATTAATTACATATTAAAAATTAATTTCAGAAAAATTTTTTATTATTTAAGATTTATTAAAAATAAAAAAAAAGGTCTTTGGAACGTTAAAAATTTTGACAACTATCAAGCATATATAGATTTCCAAAAAGAAAAAACATTAGATAAAAACAAAAGATCAAAATGGCTGAATGATGAATGGGATGAAAAAGTAAATTATTTTAATAGTATCTTTAAAAAGCTGTTTAATGAAATTCATTTAGACGTCAAAAGTAAATGTTTATGTATTGGAGCTAGAACTGGCCAAGAAGTTCATGTGCTTCAAAAATTAGGTTTTTCCGCAATAGGAATTGACATTGTTGAATGTAAACCTTTAGTTGAAATTGGTGATATGCATAATTTAAAATATCCTGATAATTCATTTGATTTTGTTTTTAGCAATATTTTAGATCACTCGTTATATCCTGACAAATCAGTTGCTGAGATAGAAAGAGTTTTAAAAAAAAATGGTCATGCATTCCTACAAATTACGATAGGTGAGGCTACCGACAAGTATGGCGTAACTGAGATTAAATCTGAAAAAGATATTATAAAATTATTCAAAAAATCTGAGATTATATTTAACAGAAGTATTAAACATTATTCTATTGCTCAGAACTGGGAAATATTATCTAAAAAAAAATAACAATTTCATATTAATAAAAAGATATGTATAAATTATAGGAAATAACTTGAAGTTTAAAACTTATAAAAATATCCAAATAATATGAAAAATTTCTTCCTCAAAAAAAAATCTAATATAAAAATTTTTGATTTAGGTGAGCATCCTTTTGCAGACACATTTATTTCTAAAAATGATTTAAAAAAAAAAGAACCCATTTACCCTCTGAGATGCGTTTTAGATAAAAAATCTGGGTGCATATTCAATGAAGTAATTACCTCTGATAAAAAAAGATATAATCTTTATGATTACTCTTATACATCCTCAAATTCAAACTATTCAAAAAATTACTGGAGGGAATATGCTATTGAATTTAAGAAAAAATATAGATCTCAGGGAAAAATATTAGAAGTAGGGTGCAATGATGGTTTTTTATTAGAACATCTAAATAAAAAAGGATTTGAAACCTATGGATGTGATGCATCTAAATTTATTAGTAACTTATCTAAAGATAAAAAAATAAAGGTAATGAATTATATTTTTGATTTTAAAAATAGTAAAAAAATTAAAAAAAAAATTGGTAAAGTAGATTACGTAATTGCAAACAATGTTGTTAATCATTCGAACAATCCAGATGATTTTTTTAAAGGTGTTAAGAATATACTGAATGATGATGGTTATTTTATTTTTGAACAACCCTATTGGCTAGAGATGATGAAAACATCTAGAATTGATCAAATATATCATGAGCATATAACTTATTTTACTATTAAGTTTTCAAAGTGGCTTTTACAAAGACATGGTCTGTATTTATACGATTTTGAAATAACTCCATATCATGGGGGATCTTTAAGACTTGTAGCAAAAAAAAATATTAATTTTAATAATAAAAATCAAAAAAAAATTAATTCTGGGATTAATCGAGAGGTAAAACTTGGTTTATTTAATAAAAATATTTACAAAAATATTAATACAAAATTACAAAATAAAAAAAAAATACTTCATAAAAAAATAGATTATTTTAAAAAAAGAAATTACAAGATAATAGGTATTGGTGCAGCAGCAAAAGCTAACACTTTCTTATGTTATTTTGGGTTGGATAATAAGACTATAGATTTTATAACTGATGCTTCAAAATTTAAAATAGGAAAATCAACCCCTAAAACCAGAATACCCATTTATGCTGACGAAAAATTAAAAAAAATTAATGTAAAAATAGTTGCTATTATATTATCTTGGAATATATCAAGTATATTAAAAAAAAAATTAAAAAAGTTTAATAAAAATTTAAAATTTTTAGATCTATAATTTTATGATAGTAAGAAATATTTACAAAGAACAAAAAACACCATTAGAACTATTCAAAGATGATAGAGGAATAATTACTGATATATTTTACAAAGAAGATATTCACCATGTTGCTCAAATAGACTCTGAACCAAATGTTATTAGAGGAAACCATTATCACAAAGAAACAACTCAACATATGCTAATGATTTCTGGATCAATGGAATATTGGTATAAGAATGTTGGGTCTGACGAAGAACCCAAAGTAGTATATCTAAAGAAAGGTGATTTAGTATCAACTCCACCATTAGAAATTCATACCTTAAAAATAGGAGATGATGGTAATAGTTTTATAGTTTTTAGTTCAGGCCTTAGAGGAGGTAAGGACTATGAAGCAGACACCTTTAGGGTAGACTCAATTATTTGATGAAAAGAGTTTTAATATTTGGATCAAATAGTAACTTAGCAAAAAAAATTAAATTATTTTTAAAAGATGATTATCTGGTTACCGAAGTAGCAAAAAAAAAAATTAATTTTTCCAAAAAAAATAGTCCAAGTCAAATACATAAAGTTTTATCAAAGGTAAATCCAGACATTGTAATTAATTTTGCTGGTGTGTTGGGATCAAATAGTAACATGTATAGAGATGTCTATGATGTTAATTTTTTACCAAACTGGGAAATTATTAAATTTTATATTAATAATAAGATTAACAAAAAAGTTAAAATAATTTTAATTGGATCGTCTTCATATAAAAAGGGTAAAGCAAATTATATGCTTTATACTTCCTCTAAAGCGGCTCTTCATAATTTATATCAGGCAGCAAAAGAAAAATTTGAAAATACATATATAAATATAGATATTTTTCATCCACCTAGGTTTAAATCAAAATTAATTAAAAACCTTAAAAAAAAGGGAAATTTCACAAAAATAGAGATCATTGCAAAAACTTTATTTAAAAAGATTAAATGAAATTAAGCTTTATTACTTGCACATATAATAGGTCTGAATTTTTATCAAAAAATATAGAATCGGTATTAAAGCAAAATTTTAAGAATTTTGAACATTATGTGATCGATGATGGTTCTACAGATAATACGGCGATAGTTATCAAGAAATACAAGCATATCAAATATATAAAGTTGAGTAGAAACCATGGTCAACCCGGTGCCATGTTTTATTCAAAAGTTTTAAAAAAAGTTAATGGTGATTACATTATGTTATTAGATTCTGATGACTATCTATTGCCTAATGTAAAAAAAATTATTGAGACAGTAATTTCAAAAAATAAAGATGTTTGGAGTATTTCATTTAATATTTTATCTAAAAATAGAAAAAAATTAAATTTTAAAAAAGAAAAAGTGATTAAGTCAAAATATTTATATTATGATAACCATCCACGGTATAATAATGGTGAAGGATATTTAGATTTTATTGATATAAAAAAGAAAATATTTTACAAACAATTTGTAAAATATTTTAAAAGTCCTAAATATTGGTATAGTTCAGCCACAGATGTTTTTTTTAACAATGATTTTAAAGAAATTTTTTTAAATAAAAAAATAGCATACTATTCTTTTGACTCTAATAATGTTACTAAAGGGCATAATTTAGTAAAATATGCCCCTATAACTTTACATACCAGGCAGTATGTTTTTAATAAGTTTAATAAGTTTATGGAAAAAAAATATTATAATTATCACTTGAAATCATTAATTATGAATCAACTTATTTTTCCTGGATATAAAATTAAAAATTTAAAATTAATTTATAAAGAAAAAAAAAATTTTATTAATTATAGAAATTATTATATGTTTCTGATTTTATTATTATTGCCTTCAAAATTTTTATTTTTTGTGAAAAAAAAATTTAAAAAATATAGATTAAACAGGTGAAAAAATTTTCAAACAAATTCCGAAATTTTTCTGGTGATAAAAAATTAAACTTAATTGAAAAAATTATATGGTTTTTAATATCTTTCATAAATATTAAATTTAATAGTAATATTTCAAAAAGAATTGATTTAAAAAAATTTTATATCAATGAGAAATTAATTAATAAAAATAATTTTTTTAAAACTAAATCGCCTGTTAGATTAATTTGCAATACTTTTTGGCAATCTATAAACTGGAAAGAAGTTAATCAAAATTTAAAGAATGATCTAAGAATTTTAGAAGTTGGATGTGGAACTGGAAGATATTTTGAATTTTTAAAAAAAATATCAAAATCAAGGAAATTTAATTATACAGGAATAGATATAAAAAAAAGAAATTTTGATAAAAAAAAAAATAAACTTTTTTATTTAGATAATGCAAATAATGTGGATTTATATTTAGAGAAAGTAAATTTTCTTTTTACTCAAAGTGCAATTGAACATTTTGGAAATGATTTAATTTTCTTTAAAAAAATTAGTAAATATCTAAATAAAAAAAAGAAAAAGTTTATACAAGTTCATCTGTTTCCATCAGAAAGCTGCTTGTACACATACTTGTTTCATGGATATAGACATTATAATTATAAGATGATCTCAAAATTAACCAAATCATTTAATAATAATCATAATTTTCATTTGTTTCATATTGGGTCAAACCATATAAATAAATTTACATTTCAACAGGTAACTTTGAATAGGGTATTTAAAAAAAAGATAAATAATATTGATATTAAGAAATTAAAAAAATCCATTCAAAATGACAACAAGATTGAAACTTATAACAATACTTCATTTTATGGACTTGTTATTTTGTCAAACTTAAGAATTAAAAATTTTTTAAAAAAATGAAAAATATATTGCTAATAGCACCTAGATTTCACACGAATCAATACTATATGATTAAACATCTTTTAAAAAAAAATAACGTTTCTTTTATAGCACTATATAGGGGTGGCATTGAAGACTATAGATTTGTAAAACCAAAAATTCTTACTCAAAGTAATATTTCCAAAAAATTACAATCCCTTTTTAATCTGAGATATGACACATTATATTTCCCAAAAATATTAGATTTGTATAGAAAGATTAGGAAGATAAAGCCTGATTTAATTATTTTAAGGATTTATTCTAGACCTTTACTTTATATTGTTAGTTTATTAGCTAAAATATTTAAATGTAAAATTGTTTATTATGATCAAACACCCTTAATTAAATATAACAATTTTATCTCATATTTAAAATATTGTGAGTCTATCATTGCCAGATATATATTTAGTGCAGCTTGGTATTCACCAATTTTATTAGAACCCAAAGAAAAATATAGCATTCCTTTTTTAGTTAAAACAAAAAAAAAAATTAATTTTATCAAAAATAGATATAAAATATTAATGATTGGAAAATTTCAAACAAGAAAAGGGCATTTTTTACTAATTAAAGTTTTTTCTGAATTAATAAAAAAATATAGAATACATTTAACAATTATTGGAGAAGTTTCAAATCATGAGCATGTAAAAAGTCTAAATAATATTAATAAATATATTCGAAATAAAAATTTAACAGATGTATGTAAAATAAAAACTAATATTAAATTTAAATCTATAGAAAAAGAGTATGAAGATTGTAATTTATTTGTTTTGCCGTCATATTCTGAGCCAGCAGCAATTAGTATATTGGAAGCCCAAGGTTTCGGTAGACCAGTGGTGTGTAGTGACACATGTGGAACTAGAAATTATTTAAATGAATCTAGTTCAAGAATTTTTAAGTCTAATGATTCTTATTCTTTGACAAAATCAATAAAATATTTTTTAGATCGTCAAAACAATTATAATAAATTTATTAATAAGTCATATGAGAATGCACTAAAAAATTTTTCACATGAAAAATTTGAAAGTGATTTTACTAATTTTCTAAATAAAAACTTTTAAAATGAAAAAAAATATTATTTTTTTTTTACATAATCTGAATGTTGGAGGAGCAGAGAAAAATTTTATAAATTATGCAAATTATCTAAGTAATAATAATATTAATGTTAAAATAGTATGTTTGTCAGCCAAAGGCATTTTAAAAAAAAATATTAATAGAAAAGTTAAAGTTATAGATTTAAATAAAAAAAAATTAATATATTCTATTTTTTCAATATTAAAGATTATCAATAGTACAAAGGCTGATATATTATTTTCTTCGTTACTTCATATTTCGCTGCTGTTGTGTTTTTTTAAAAAAATGAATTTTATTAAGGCTAAACTGTTTTTAAGACCATCAAATGTTATATTAGCAAATCATAGCTCAACAAAAGACAAAACTAGTTATTCAATCATTTTCTTAACAAATTTTTTTTTAAGATACGCAGATCTATTTTTTTGTATTAGCTACAACATTTTTAAAGAACTAAGATTGTTTAAAGTTCCATCTAATAAGATTATAAAAATAAATAATGCTATTGTAGATAATGATTTTTTTAAAAAATCGATAAAACCGATTACAAATAAAAAATTACTAAATAAAACAGATTATATTTTATCTATTGGTCGGTTAACCGAGCAAAAGAATCATTTGATGTTATTAAAATCCTTCATTGAAATAAAAAAGAAATATAGGCAGAAATTATTTTTAGTATTAATTGGTGAAGGGCATTTAGAAAAAAAATTAAAAAATTTTGTCAAAATAAATAAAATTAAAAAAGATGTAATTTTTCTAAAAAATTTACAAAATGTGTTAAATTATATTAAGAATTGTAAATTATTTATACAAACATCATTATGGGAAGGTCAGCCAAATGTTTTGATAGAAGCATTACTTTTAAAAAAGCAGGTAATTGCCACAAACTGCCCTGGTCAGAATAAAAAAAATTTAAATCAATTTAAAAACTGTAATATTTTAAAGGTTAATTCAACAAAAAATTTATCCAAAACAATTTTATATTTTTTAAATAAAAAAAAAAAAAACTTTACACTAGATAAAACTTTAAATTATTCAGTTAATTATTCGAGTAAAATAATTTTAGATGCAATTAAAAAAAATTAAGATAATACATTTTATTACAACATTAGGAGTTGGGGGAGCTGAAAAAGTTTTATTTAACTTAATAAAAAATAATAAAGATAGAAATCTAGAACATGAAATTATTTGTTTAAATAAAGGTGGTCTAATAAAAAAAAAAATCAAAAAACTAAATGTTAAAGTTATTTGTTTAAATCTTGAAGAAAATTTCGTAAAAGGAATTTTTGCTTGTTTCAATTACATAAAAGGGATAAAACAAAAAAATAATACGGTTATTCAGACCTGGTTACCACATGCAGACTTAATTGGTGGATTAATTTCAAAATTTTGTGGATTTAACAAAATTATTTGGAATATAAGAATTTCTAATTTTACAACTGGTTCTTTTAAGATTAAAACTTTTCTAGTCGTTATAATTAATGGAATTTTATCTTATTTCATCCCAAAAAAAATTATTAGCTGTTCTGTTGCTGGCATCAAAAGTCATATCAGTTTGGGCTATAATAAAAATTTGTTTTATTTAATACATAATGGCTTTAATAAAAAAAAAATTTTAAAAAGATCTTTTAAATTTTCAAAAAAATTTACTATTGGAATTTTTTCAAGGTATCACAAAGTAAAAAATCATTTATATCTATTCAAAGCTCTAAATATTTTAAAAAATAAGAAATACGAATTTAAGCTTTTACTCTTAGGTCCAAATATTGATATACAAAATAAAAGATTATTAAAAGATATTAAAATTAATAATATTTATGATGAAGTTATCTTTGTTAAAAAAAAAGGTATTTTAGATATTTCAAAGTATTTTTCATATTTAGATTTATATATTCTTTGTTCTAAAACAGAAGGATTTCCAAATGTTTTAGGAGAGGCTATAATCAATGGAGTAAATGTATTATCAACAGATGTTGGTGATGCCAAATTAATGGTCCCTTGTAAAAAAAATATAATATATAAGTCTGATGTAATAGAATTTTCTAAAAAAATTGAAGTATTTGCACAATTATATGATTTCAAAAAAAGTCGTAAAAACATATTAAAAAAAAATAGTTTAACTTTTTATAAAAAATTTTCTCAAAATAAAATGCTTTATAAATATCAAAAATTATGGAAAACAATTTAAATCAAATTTTTTTTTCAAATAACCCAAATACGTTGCCTATTACAGGTGGATTATTATTTGAAGATATTTTGAATTTACGTTTATATGAAATATTTTTTATTATAATTTATTTAATGTTATTTATTTTTTTTATTAAAATTTTTCTTAAAAAAAAAATAATTAATAAAAATAAAATTTATTTTTTAATTTTATATCATTATATCTTTGTTATTTTATCATACACTTATTCTTTAATGTATGTAAATGATTTGGATACATTTTTTCAATATGCTTATTTATTTGATGCTCCTGATGATAATGTGGCTGCAAATAGAGTGATGGTAACTTTTAATTTATATTTATCTCATTTTTTAAATTTACATTATTTTTCAATATTTATATTTTTTGGATTTTTTTCTTCAATCGGTTTTATATTATTGTTTATTTCTTTTAATCAATTTTTAAGTAAATTTAAGTTTGACACAAATTTGTTATTTGGATTATTTTTAATTCCTAGTTGGCATTTTTTTACATCTTTCCCAGGAAAAGATGCAATCATTTTATTCGCCATTGGTTTACTTTGTTTTTTCTTACAAAAAAAATTTTATTTTTACACACTCATTCCAATTATTCTAATCTTTTTAGTTAGGCCACAAGTTTCATTTGTACTTTTTGTTATATTTTTATTTGTAACTGTGCATTATTTTTTAATTCATAAAATAAAAAACAAAACTTTTTATTTTATTATGATGATAATATTTTTTGGGATATTTTTATTCTTTCTAAAAAATTTTAATCAACACTATTTTGATTTTTTAATTAATTTTTTTGAAACAGGATCTATATCAAGAAATTATATGAGCAATTTTTCTGGATGGTATGAAACGAACAACAATATATTTTTAAATTCACTTAAATATTTGCTATATCCCTTAATGGACTTAAGTAATTTATCAAGGGCAATTATTTCATTTGAAAATATTGCAATTTTATTTTTAATCTTAAAAACAATTTTGAATTTTAAAAAAAAAATATTTATTCAGATTACCCATGACAAAAACATAATTTTTTTTCTGTTGTATTTTATAATTATGTTAATATTACTCTCAAATTTTACAGCTAATATTGGTATAAGTGCTAGACAGAAATGGATGATAATGCCATTTTTATTTTTATTTATAGTTCCTTTTTTAAGTAAGATAAAATTTTATAAAAAGTGATATGTTATATCTGAGATTATAATGATTTTATTTACTAAAGAAATAAGTAACTCTTTGATAAGAGAAGTTTAAATTTATTAAATTAAAAAATTTTATTATAAGAAAATTTCTAATAAACATATAATCTTTAAAATATTATTTAAATGAAAAAAAAAAAAATTTTAATCCTAGGTGCGAATGGGTTAATTGGAAACTTTATTTTTAACAATTTAAGCAAAACAAATAAAGTTTTTGGATTAAGCCATAGTCAAAAAAACAATAAAAGAATATTCAAAACTGATTATAAGAATTTCACTAAAAAAATAATCTCATTAATTAATCAATCTGATTTTATTATAAATTGCATTGGAGAGAATAGTAATGAAAAAAAAATGGAAGAAATAAATATAAATGTTTTAAATAATATATCCTTGCAAATTAAAAAAAAAAAAATTTGTTTTATCCATTTAAGCACATGTGGTGTTTATGAAACAATTAATCCAAAAAAAAAAATTAATGAAAATTCAAAAAAAAATTATAATTCATTATATTCTAAAACTAAAATGTTAGGTGAAAAGATTCTTAATAAGAATTTAAAAGATGTTTCAAAATTAATTATTTTAAGACCATCACAAATAATTGGCGAAAATATGAAAAATACATCTGTTAAAAAATTATATTACTATATTAAAATAAAAATGTTTTTTTTTATAAATAATAAGTATTCTTTTTTTTCATACATCTTTGCTGAAGATTTATTAAATATAATTATTCTATTGATAAACAAAAAACCAAAAAATAATATTTATAATATAAGCAATAAAATTAACTATTATAATTTAGTAAAAATTATACAAAAAGATTTAAATCAAAGTTTTTCTTTCCCATCAGTAAATTATAATTTTATAAAGATGCTATTATTTATATTCAATAAAGTTCTTCGTATAAAACTTCCAATTAACAATAGGATTTTAAAAAGCATGACTACCTATAACATTTTTAACTCACAAAAAATTATAAGTGATCTAAAAATTAAATCTTTTTCAGAAATTAATGTTAAAAGTATCAAATATTTGGTAAATGACTAAAAAAATTGCTTTTATATCGTCAAATATTGGAAGTATTAAATCTTTTTTAAATATCTCAATAAAAAAATTATCTAAAAAAAATTTTATTTACATATATTCTAATCGAGGCGAAGTAAAAAGTTTTTCAGATTTTGAAAGTAAAACTATAAGATTTATACATATTCCAATAAACAGAAATATTAGTCTATTTAGTGATTTAAAGTGTTTTTTTAAACTACTTTTTTATATGTTTAGGGATAGACCAGATATTATAATAACTTTAACACCCAAAGGTGGTTTGTTGGGAATTGCCACATCCTTTTTAACATTCGTAAAAAAAAGGGTTCATTATTACACTGGTCAAGTTTGGGTTACTAAAAAAGGTTTGTTAAAAAAATTACTTAAATTAATAGATAAAATTATTTTTAATATGTGCACGGATGTTTTATCTGATAGCTACCATCAAAAAAAATTTCTTGAAGATAAAAAAATAGTTAGCCAAGATAGTTTAAAAGTTTTAGCCAATGGATCAATATGTGGAGTTGATACATCTAGATTTTATCCAAATACAAATTATCGTTCAGAAATAAGAAAAAATTATAATATTTCTTCAGACTCAATAATTTTACTTTTTTTAGGCAGACTAAGTAAAGACAAAGGAATATTAGATTTAGCAAATGTATTTAACGAAATATTAATGAAAAAAATTAGTAAAGATATTTACTTATTTTTAGTAGGCTCAGATGAGGAAAATATAAAAATTAAAATAGAAGCTTTATGTAAAAAAAATTTAAAAAAAATATTTTTTATCGAATTTACCGATTATCCAGAAAAATATATGGCAGCAGCAGATATTTTTTGCCTACCAAGTTATAGAGAAGGTTTTGGGATGGCTGCTTTAGAGGCAAGTGCTTGTGAATTACCAGTTATTACTTCAAAAATATACGGATTAATTGATGCTGTTAAAGAAAATTACACTGGATTATTTCATGAGGTTAAAAATAAAGAACAAATGAAAAGATGCATAATTAGATTAGTTGAAGATGAGAAATTACGTGAAACACTTGGAAAACAAGGTAGAGAAAGAGTTTTAAAAGATTTTCAGCAAGAATATGTTACTAATGAATTTGTAAAGTTTATTCAAAATTTATAATTTTTTTTTAAAAAAAATAATTATATAAGACATAGTACAAATCCTAAAATCATGCACTTTAGGTATTATTTTTTGATTAATAAAAAGAGATTTTAAAAAACTTATCGATATTATAATAATATTAAATATGTATTTGATTGAAATTTTAAAATCAGATTCTACATTTAATTTTTTAAATTGAAATTAGATCAAATACTCTGATGATTTTTTTTATTTTTTTATTCATGTCTTTATTGCTCATAAAAGGATTTATGAAGAATGCTAAAGATATAGTTCCAAGTTTAGCAGCATTTTTCAATCTTTTTCTTGGTGACAAGTTTAAAGTTTTAAAAGAATTTTCTAAATACATTTCAGAACATGATCCCTCATTACAAATTTGTTCTTTTGAATTTAAGAGTTTTATTATTTTTTTTAAATTATATTTTTTTTTAATCATTTCAAAATTAAGTTTAATATTACATCTGTAAGGTGAAAGAATTATGTTTTTAGGTACTTTTGGAATAATTGCAGCTTTATGATTTTTAAGACTTTTCCAAATGAGATTATTAAAGTAATTTCTTTTAGAAATAGTTCGTTTTAGTTTTTTGAGTTGATAAATTCCTAATACTGCCTGCATCTCTGTCATTCTTAAATTTGTTCCAAAGGAGTCATGAACCCATTTAAATCCAGAAAATTTATTTTTTAAATTTTTATTTACCTTATCAAAATTTTTACCAATTTCTTTATAAGCCCAAATTTTCTTCCAAATTTCTTTTTTTTTAACTGCAATCATTCCACCCTCACCACCTGTAGAGATGATTTTATCATTACAAAAGCTCCAAATCGCCATATCACCAAAACTTCCAACAAACTTTTTATTTATTCTTGCCCCATGTGCTTGAGAACAATCTTCAATCAAAACTATTTTTTTTTCTCTGGCTATTTTAGTGATTTTGTTCATCTCACAAGGCCACCCACCAATATGCACACATATTATGGCTCTAGTTTTGCTAGAAATCTTTTTTATTAAATCATTAATTTGTAGATTTTGACTGTTAAAATCAATATCACAGAAAATAGGTTTAGCTCCAGAAGTAACTATTGCACTTGCTGAAGATTGATAAGATTTTGAAGGAACCAATACCTCGTCATTTTTCTTTAAATTTAAAGTTTTTAATACAGCTTCTAAAGCAACAGTACCATTAGCCACAGTTATACAATAATTTAAATTAAATTTTTTTGCGTAAAGCTTTTCAAATTTTTTACAGTAGTTACCAGTCCAATAATTTACTTTTCCAGATTTCAATACTTTTGTTACTTTTTGAATTTCTTGATTTGAATAATAAGGCCAATTTTTACTAATCATGATTGTAACCTTTAAACTTACTCATTTTCCTAGAAAATTCCTTTTTTATAAAAAAAGATTTAATTATTTTTATCAAGGTTTTAAGGATTATCATTAGATCAATAATAATTGATTTATTATGATAATACCATACATCCAAGTCAAGTTTTTCTTTCCAGCTAATATTATCATATTCATTTATTTGCGCCCAACCAGTAATACCAGGTTTTATCATAAGTCTTAATTTATGTTTCTTTGAATAAAGTCTATTATATTCAAGGTATAATGGCCTTGGACCAATTAGTGTCAAGTCACCTCTAATTACATTAAAAATTTGTGGCAACTCATCAAGTTTTGTTTTTCTTAAAAAAAGACCATATTTGCTCATGGATTTTTCTTTTTGGTTAAAATATTTCATAGTTCTAAATTTGAAAATGATAATTTGTTTTCCTTTTAAACCACTTCTCTTTTGAATAAAAAAAACAGGTTTACCTAATAAAAATAAACTTGTCAGATAAATTATTAAAATCAAGGGTCCCAATATAGGAATTATTAAAATTATTATTATAATATCAAAAATTTTTCTTAACATATGCTATAAAATGATATTAAAATTTAATCATTAGTTTAGAAAAATTTTTTGAATGTTACTTAAAAACTCGATCAATATTTCTAATCAAAATATTTATCAAGAATAGTAGTGTTAAAATACTTAAAACATATTCATCTGTTTTAAAATAAGTTTTTCTAAATTTTTTAGTATAAGTATCAAAAACGATTATTTTTTCTCCATTTTTTAATGAATTCAAAGAATTTGATAAATGATAAATTTCATTTTTTAACCCCATAACCTTTATGTCTGCCATTTCTTTTTCATTGTTTAAATTAAGAGAATTAATTTCACCTATTTCATATTCAAGATCTTCAATTTTTTTAATTAAAATCATGCTTACTCTTTCGTGATATTTATTTAAGATTTTATCTACAAAACTATCTATTATTTTGATATTTTTTTCCTGCAAATCCTCATTGGCATATTCAAATTGAATATTGAAAATTTTTTTATCCTTTATACTAAATTTGAATTCTAATTTTTCTTCTATCGAATTAATATACAATTTAATTGGAATTAAAGGGTATAGATCGTTTACTTCATAAAATTCCCTATTAAAATATATATCATTTAAAAAAAATAAAGTTGTAAATCTGTCAAGAGCTTTATTGTCATTTATTAATATTTTACTATTAAATCTATAGTCCATATAGACATCAAGGGTATTAAATTTATTTTTGTTAAAATAATAATGTAAAGTTATAATAAAAATTATAATGACATTTATTATTATAATATTTTTTTTAATTTTGATTAAGATTGATTTATTCATTAAATATAAATTATATTAATACTAATTAATGACTATTATTAATTACTCAAGTTAAAATTGTATTTTTTTCTCCATATTTCGAAAAAAAGTAGGCCAAATATCTTCTCAGAAACATTGTATCCCATTTCATGCTTTTTAAAAAGCTTGTTAATGTAACTCTTTGAAAAAAGACAATCTTTAGATGTCATTATAAAATAAATTTCATTTTTCCATTTTTTATTTTTTAATTGATTATTAAAATTAAATGAAAATCCTCTTTTTTTTTGATTTAATATTCTATTTGGAAGGTAAGATCTGGCAATTTTTTTTTGTATTTTTCTTTTATTTAGAGGAGAAACATGATTTTTTCCAATAGAATTTTCGAAAATATATTCTACTAATTTTTTATCTAGGTATGGAGCTCTAGCTTCAATAGAATTCTGCATACTACACCTATCAATTTTGAACATAATATCCTCTGGAAGATAATTTTCAAAACTATTCTTCATGCTTTCCATTACAATATCTTCACTGAAATTATTTTTTATATTTATTTTAGAAAATAATTCTTTATCTTTAAAAAGTTCTATCCTCTCTTCATAACCAAAATAGTTTGGAATATCAATTATCTGATTATTTGAATTAATTAAATCCAAATACATAGAACCTTTTCTATCTAGGAAAAAATCTTTATTAAAAAATTTACTAATTAATTTAATTGGTAATTTAGAAAAGAATTTAAAATAATCATAAATCAAGAAATTCTGAAAGTGTTTATATCCACCGAATATTTCATCTCCACCGTCTCCTCCAATAACCACCTTAGATTTGCCTTTAATTTGATTGTAAATTAAAAAAGTAGGAATCATAGATGAGTCTATTATAGGTTCATCAAATTTTTCTAAAATTTCTAAAAAACTTGAAACATCCAATTTATCAATAATTAAATTGACATGTTCTGTATTGTAAATTTTTGAAACAAGCTTTGCATTTTCATTTTCATTTTTGGATGGTTTTTCATTATAAGAAACATTAAATGTACAAAGTTTTTTTTGAGAAATTTCAGATGCAAGGGCCACAAGTAAACTAGAGTCTACGCCGCCACTTAGTAAAAAAGCTGTCGAAACATCAGATCTAATTTGCTTTTTTAACGAACTTTTAAGTAGATCTAAAATTTGAAAATTATCTATTTGATTTTTTTGTGTTTTCTCGGGTATTTTCCAATAGGTATAAGTTTGTATTTTATTTTTCTTATAATCAAACTCTAAAAATTTTCCCGGAGGTAACTGATTTACATTGTTAATTAATGAATGATTTTTAACAAATCCTGAATATAAATATTTATTTAAATTAGTTGTATTAATTTTTGTATCTGCATCATTAAGAAAAAGTTTCAATTCAGAACCAAACTTTAAATTTTGATTTAAATATTTGTAATATAAAGGTTTTTGTCCGTACTGGTCCCTAACTAGAAAAACTTTTTGTCTTTTTTCATCACAAATACTAAATGCAAACATACCTTCAATTTTATTAAAACAATCCTCTTTCCATTGGATATAACTTTTTAACAAAACTTCAGTGTCACCATTTGTTCCAAATTTATATCCTAATTTCTCAAGTTGACCTCTTAAATCTAAATAATTATAAATTTCACCATTAAATGTTAAAAAAACTTTTTTTTCAGTATCTACAAATGGTTGATGACTTTTGTGGGATATGTCTAAAATTGAAAGTCTAGTGTGCCCAAAACAAACTAATTTATCATTAGAATTCCAGACACCCTTATCATCCGGTCCTCTATGTGTAATTTTTAATATATTATTTTTTATCCAAATATTATTTTGTGAGAAATCTTTACCAACTATTCCTAGAATACCACACATAAAGTTTTTAAATTAATTTAGACTTATCTTAATCTTTAAATTTATTTTGTTCATTAATATTAAGTTAAATTAAGAAAGATATTTTTGTCCTAATTTTCTTAATCTTATAAATTTCGAAGGAGTACCAAAATAAACACTGTTTTTTTTACAATTTTTGTTCACGAAGGATTTTCCACCACACACTACATTTTCTGAAATTACAACATTATTTTTTATTACACACCCTATACCTAAATGACTAAATTCTTTTACCCTTACATTGCCACCTGTTATTACCCCCGGGCCTGTACTACTGAAGCTGTCAAAGTTGTTGTCATGGTCAATAGAACTTGAGGAATTTATAATACAATGATTTTCTATTTTGCTACCACTTCCAATAAATGAGTTCGATAAAATTACTGATCCAGAACCAATTTTGACATTTGATTTGACTATGCAATTTTTTGAAATTAATGTCTCCCATTTTATATGTTTAAATTGATTACTTAATAATTTAAAATTTTTATATCTTAAATAATTATCTCCAATACCAATAATACCATATAAGTTTTTATTTTTAATATTTTTTATATCTACTACCAAAAAATTTTTTTTGTGTAGACTAACTATTTTAGTTCCATTTTTTTTTAAACTATCCACAAATCCCAAAACATTGTATTTACTTTTTAATTCCAATATTTCATTTAAAATTACTTTTGCGTGTCCACCACTTCCAAATATGACTATGTTTTTCATTAAAATAAACTGTATAATATAAATATTATGTTGCAATCGATTAAAAATAGAATACTAGATATTCTTGTTATAAAGGACTTTATAGTTGCGTTATAAATTTTAAACTAGCATCTACATTCTTGATATAAATTAAATCTAATATATACAAATCTTGTTCTATGATAATTCAAAGTAAAAAAATAAGAGCACTAGTTGCCAATTTATTGCCAAAAATTTGTAAAGAAGCTATTAAATTTTTTTATTGGAAAATTACCAATAATTATCTAACAAATAAAGTTTTAGGAAGTAGAGAAAAGTACTTACAAATTTTTACAGACGCAAAACAAGAGACTTTTATTTATGTAGATAATTATATTCAAAAAAATAATTTCAAAAATATTGACACTGATTTTTTAAATGATTTGGCTTTAACAACTCAAATCTCAATAAAAAAAAATAAAATCAATTATCAGCACGGTAAAATTATTTATGCTTTAGTCTACGATTATATTTTACGAACAAAAAACATAACCCCGCAGTATAATTTTATTGATATTGGAACTGCAAAAGGGTTTTCCTCTATTATCATAGCAAAAGCCTGCATTGACAATGTGGTAAATTTTAAAATTCAAACTTATGATATTATTCCCAATGACGTAAAAATGTACTGGAATAGTATTGAAGATATAGATGGAAAAAAAACAAGGCCACAACTTTTAAATAATTTTAAAAAGTATTTAAAAAATATCAATTATTTTTCAGGCAAAACAAAGGATACTCTTAAGTTAGATGATAACAAAAGAATAAATTTTGCATTTATTGATGGATCGCATGATTATGAGGATGTCTTATTCGAATATCAATTTGTTCAAGAAAGACAAAAGAAGGGAGATATTATAATGTTTGATGATGTAACAGAAGGTTATTTTAATGGAATAGTAAAACTTATGTATGAGTTAAGAAAAATAAATGATTATAAGATTGAATTTTTGACCTCTTCGAAAGAAAGAGGTTATGCAATAGCAGTAAAAAAATGATAGTTTTTTAATATTTTCTAATGAAAAACATTAATGAAATTTGTATTCTTGTACAGGCAAGATTAAGTTCTGAGAGAGTGCCAGGCAAAATGTTAAAACCCTTTGCGGGTACGACTTTAATGGATATTTTGTTTGAAAAATTAAGAAATTCCAAAATAATAAAAATTAAAAATGTTTATCTTTCAGCTTATGAAGATGAGCTCAAAAATGTAGGTAAAAAATATAATATAAATATTTTTCATAGATCTAAGAAATCCTCTATGTCTGAAGGTAGTCCTTTATATGAAATGTTTGAGTGGCATAATAAACTTCCTTATAAGTATGTTGTTAAATTGAACGCCTGCAATCCATTTTTAACAATTTCTACAATTGATAGTTTTATTCAGAATTTTGTAAAAAGTGAAAAAGAAGGAAGTTTTGCAGTTGTAAAAAAAAAAAATTATTTTTGGGATGAAAAATTCAAATCGATAACAGATTGGAAAAATTTAAAAATAATGAATACAAAATTTATAAATTCCACATATGAAGCGGCTCATTGTTTAGATGCTAGCAGGTTGGACATTATCAAAGACGGTTATTGGATAGATGTAAAAATACCTGCAAATCCAAATTTTTTTGTTATAGATGAATTTGAGGCATATGACATAGATTATGCATGGCAATTTGAGTTTTATGAAAAAGTTTATTCAAGTTTGAACAGTTAATGAGCACGCCACTTGTATCAATAGGCTTGCCAATTTTTAACAGTAAAGAAAAGATTGCAAGGGTTAT
>Ga0209119_1001586_pt1 | contig 22000 bp, 18 predicted proteins | sample COG_03_FD_184747 | JGI IMG/M metagenome (GOLD analysis project Ga0209119, IMG submission 184747) | Pelagic Microbial community sample from North Sea - COGITO 998_met_03 (SPAdes) (version 2) | ecosystem: Environmental > Aquatic > Marine > Neritic zone/Coastal water | place: Helgoland, sampling... | reverse complement strand
TGGCCATTGTTTTAATAGTGCATCAACCTCAGGGTCAGTGGCTGTTGCTATTGGCGGTCGGTGTTGTTGCGCTGGCGGATATCGGTGGCTATGTCGCCGGCAATTTATTTGGTAAACACAAGTTGGCACCCGTTATCAGCCCGGGCAAAACCTGGGAGGGCTTCCTTGGTGGTCTGCTGGCTCAGCTGTTGTTAATTATCTTATTAATGTACTTTTTGCCGATAACAGTGTCACCGTTAATATTGCTTCTACTGATTGTTCCGGTGTCTCTCTACTCTGTGCTCGGGGACCTTTTTGAGAGTATGCTCAAGCGTTATCAAGGGGTTAAAGACAGCGGCCAGATTCTTCCCGGTCACGGCGGTGTGCTCGATAGAATTGATGGCCTGATGGCTGCACTGCCACTATTTATACTACTCTTCTTACTTTTGAGCCCGCTCTGATCTATGCAGACTATCACCTTGCTTGGTGCGACAGGATCGATTGGTGTTAGCACTCTAGATGTTATTGCTCGTCACCCCGATAGGTACTCGGTGTTTGCTCTGACGGCTCATAGTCAGGTTGATAAGCTTGCTAGCCAGTGCCAACAGTACAAACCCCAATACGCAGTTGTCGGCGACCAACAGTCTGCATCACAGCTTGAGTCTTTGCTGAACAGCTCAGGTTGCACCACCGAGGTTCTGTGGGGCAGGGAAGCGCTCAGTCAGGTTGCCAGTGATGGTGCTGTTGATACAGTGATGGCGGCGATTGTCGGTGCTGCCGGGCTGGTGCCTACACTGGCTGCAGTTGAGGCGGGTAAGAAAATCTTGCTGGCTAATAAAGAGTCTCTGGTGATGGCCGGCAGTCTGTTTATGCAAGCAGTAGCCGACTCTGGATCTATACTCTTACCCATTGATAGTGAGCACAATGCTATTTTCCAGTGTCTGCCGGAAGACTTTCACAGTTCTTCGGTCAGTGGCGTCAAGAAACTCTTACTGTCGGCCTCGGGTGGCCCTTTTCGCGGCTGGTCTAAAGAGCAGATGCTCGCAGTGACCCCAGAGCAGGCCTGCGCTCATCCCAATTGGAGTATGGGCCGCAAAATATCGGTTGATTCAGCGACATTGATGAATAAAGGTCTCGAGCTTATCGAGGCCTGCTGGTTATTTAATATGCCAGCAACGTCCATTGAGGTGGTGGTTCACCCGCAGAGTATTATCCACTCGCTGGTGCAGTATGTTGATGGTTCGGTATTGGCACAGCTCGGTAATCCGGATATGCGCACACCCATCGCCCATGCACTGGCTTGGCCTGACCGCATTGATGCAGGTGTTGCCGATCTGGATTTATTCGACGTTGCCAAGCTCAATTTTGAAAAACCGGATCTCGACTGCTTTCCCTGTTTGGCATTAGCTGCAGCGGCTGCCGAAGCGGGTAAAAACGCCCCGGCTGTACTGAATGCGGCTAATGAAATTGCTGTGCAGGCGTTTCTCGATAAACGCATTAGCTTTATGCAGATCGTCAATGTCGTTGAGCAGACATTAAATAGTCAGCCGTTGACTGAACCAGAATCACTAGCTGCAGTCCAAGAGTGCGACAAGCAGGCACGCTTATATAGTAGTGCCTTTATAAAAAGCCTGGAGAAGTAATTTATGGATATCCTGCAGACAATCTTTTTTACCCTGATCGCTCTTGGTGTATTGGTGAGTTTTCACGAGTACGGACACTTTTGGGTTGCGCGCCGCTGTGGCGTCAAAGTGCAAAAGTTCTCGATCGGTTTTGGTAGTGCATTGCTGCGCTGGAAAGATTCTCAGGGCACCGAGTTTGTTATTGCCGCACTGCCGCTGGGTGGCTATGTGAAGATGGTCGATGAGCGCGAGGGCAATGTGTCGGAAGAGGACCTGCCATTTGCCTTTACCCGCAAGAGCGTCTGGCAGCGTATAGCCATTGTTGCCGCAGGCCCGGCGGCCAACTTTTTACTCGCAGTGGTCGCCTTCTGGATTGTATTTTTATCAGGTGAGCGCGGCATTGCACCGGTGGCTGGACAGGTTAGCGCAGGTTCTTTGGCCGCTGAGTCCGGTTTTGAAACCGGCACCGAAATTATTGCCGTCGACGGTAAGCCAACAGCTACATGGAGCGCTGCAACTCGGCAGTTATTTGGCTATATAGGCACCACCGGCGATATCCCCTTTACCGTCACCTATTTAGGGTCGAATATTCAATATCAGTTACTGGTTCCCGTTGAGCGATGGCTGCGTGATGCCGAGGAGCCCTCGCCACTGCGTGAGCTGGGAATCCAACCGCCCTTTGAGTTGGAATCACTTAATCTGGTGGCTGTCGCTGAAGAGGGCGCCGGTTACAGTGCCGGTCTGCGTGATGGCGATCGACTCATCGCTATAGATGGCGTAACCATCACCAGTATTGAGACTTTTATTGATCGCGTTGCTGCCAGTCCGGGTATCAATGTGGATTTACTTGTTGAGCGCGAGCCTGCCCAACAGCTGTCGATTGAGGTTGTTCCACGCTTAGTTGAGCGCGATGGTGAGCAGATTGGTCAGCTGGGTGTCCAGCTCTCCTCTGTAGGGCGTTATCCAGAGAATCTGTTGCGCACAGTCGAGCACAATCCGTTCAGCGCCATACTGCGCGCTGTATCTGAAACCAAAGAGACTAGTCTGTTTGTACTAGAATCGATTGGTAAATTGGTGGTTGGCGAGCTTTCACCGAAGAATCTCAGTGGGCCAATTACCATTGCTAAGGTTGCCGGTGACACCGCTAAATCCGGATTCGACAATTTTATTCGTTTTATCGCTATTCTCAGTATAATGCTCGGCGTAATGAATCTATTGCCAATACCTGTTTTGGATGGTGGTCATTTAGTCTACTATCTGATCGAGATAGTCAAAGGTTCACCAGTGTCAGACAGGGTACAATTGGTTGGCTATAAAGTCGGATTCTTTATGCTGATGGGTTTAATGGTTTTTGCTACTTATAACGATGTTATGCGATCTTTTTAAAGTCGCTTAAAGATAACTAAAAATTGGATTTTAATAATTACATGAAGCAGATCTTCAGTGGCATCTTTATAGCGGCTTTTGCCTTTTCCGCGTCAGTATATGCGGCAGTTTTCCAAGTTGAGGATATTCGTATCGAAGGCCTGCAGAGGGTTTCGGCTGGAACGGTGTTCGCGGCTCTGCCAATCAGTGTCAATGATCTGGTCGACGAACCGGCGATTCGCGAGGCGACTCGTTCACTATTTCGCACCGGCTATTTTTCCGATGTAGTTATGGCCCGTGAGAACGGCGTGTTGGTCATTGCGTTGGCCGAGCGTCCGGCTGTGACAGAAATCAATCTCGACGGTAATAAAGCGATTGAAACTGATCAGCTACTCAGCGCTTTACGCGATAATGGCTTAGCTGAAGGGCAGATTTTCCGCCAGGTAATTCTTGAGGGCATGACCCAGGAGTTGCAGCGTCAATATGTCTCTCAGGGTCGCTATGGCGCTCTGGTTGAGACAGAAGTAAAACAATTGCCGCGCAATCGCGTTGCTGTGAATATCAATATCGATGAAGGCGATGTCGCCAAAATCAGACATATCAATATCGTCGGTAACCATCATTTTAGCGAAGAGGAACTCCTTGATTTCTTCGAGCAGAAAACCACTGGCTGGTTATCTTGGATAAGTAGTAATGACAAGTACGCACGCGAGAAGCTCTCCGGTGATTTAGAGACTCTTGAGTCGTGGTATCTAGATCGCGGTTATCTGCAGTTTGCTATCGAGTCGACGCAGGTATCTATCAGCCCGGAAAAAGAGTCAGTTTACATCACTATCAATATTAACGAAGGGGATGTCTATCGAGTTAACGAGGTGGAACTGGCCGGCGAGATGGTGATTCCTGAAGACCATGTTCGCTCGCTGATTATTCTTAAAGAGGGTATGACCTTTTCTCAGACATTGATGACGACTTCCAATGAGTATATTACTCGCCGTCTTGGCAACGAGGGTTATACCTTTGCCGAGGTTCAGGGTTTCCCTGAAGTCAATGAAGAAGATAATACCGCCAAAATAACCTTTTTGGTCAAACCCGGTATGCGTGCCTATGTGCGACGTATCGAGTTTCGCGGCAATACCAAGACTGTCGATACGGTTCTGCGTCGTGAGATGCGTCAGATGGAGTCAGCTTCAGCCAACAATGCGCTGATTGAAATGTCGAAAGTGCGCCTTGAGCGATTGGGCTTTTTTAAAGAAGTTACTGTTGAGAATGTCCCAGTTGCCGGTACTAATGATCAGATTGATGTGGTCTTTAATGTTGAAGAGCAGCCATCTGGTTCAATTGGCGCCAGCGTTGGTTATGCTCAGGGTACTGGTCTGATTATCGGTGCTAATCTCAGTGAAAACAATTTCCTCGGCACCGGTAAACAGTTGGGTATAGGTATCAACCGCAGCACCTATCAGAGCACGTTGAACTTTAATTACTCCGAGCCCTATTTTACTGTTGACGGCGTCAGTGTCGGCTACAGTCTATTTGCTCGTGAAACTGATTATGACGAGATCAATGTCGCCAGTTTCTCTACAAACTCCTTTGGCGCGTCGGTCAACTGGGGTTATCCAGTATCTGAAATCCAGCGTATAGGTTTTGGCCTTGGCTACGAAAATCTCGATCTCGAAACCGGTTCTTTTGCCTCGAAAGAGATATCGAGTTTTGTGGCTGCCAATGGTTCCCAGTTTGATGTTTTTAACGCCAATATTAACTGGGTTAAATCTACTCTTAACCGCGGTATTTTCGCCACGAGAGGTACATCACAGCGTTTCGGTATTGATATTGCGTTGCCTGGGTCCGGTTTGGAATATTACAAGACGACTTATTCTGGCCAGCACCTGCGCAAACTGTATCGTGGTTTAACCCTCAAATTAAGAACTGATCTCGGCTATGGTGAGTCCTATGGTGACACCACTCAGTTGCCGTTCTTTAAGAATTTTTACGGCGGTGGTTTTGGCTCCGTTCGCGGTTATGAACGCAATACGTTGGGTCCTCAGGACACGCCATGCAATAATAGCAAGTTCGAACCCGCCACCTGCAGCGAATCCTTTTTCGATGACCCGGACCCAATCGGCGGCAATGTTCAGATTGAGTTTGGTGCGGAAGTTATCTTCCCGCTACCCTTTATTAAAGATCAGAGATCACTGCAATCTACATTCTTTTTTGATGCTGGTAATATCTTCAACACCAAGTGTGGTAAATCTCAGCTCAATTGCTTTAAACCAGATTTTGATGAGTTGCGTTATGCGATTGGTGTAGGTGCAACTTGGTTAAGTGGGTTTGGTCCAATTACATTTAGTTTTTCCAAGCCATTAAACTCCAATGAATTCGATGAGGCTGAATCCTTTCAGTTCTCGCTGGGTAATCAATTTTAATATCATAAATAGTAGGGAGATATATTTTGCGTAATTTGAAAACACTCGGGTTGGTTTTAGTTGCCGTTATGGCTGGCAGTCTTTCCATGGCTTCAGTTGCTGAAGATAAAATTGCTGTGGTTGATATTGCCCAGGCAATCTTTAGCTCTAATGCAGCTCAGACCAGTATTAAGCAGGCTCAGACCAGCGCTGATTTTGTTGCCCTTAAAGCCAAATTCGAAGGCTCTGTGGCAGATTTTCAGGCCCTGGCTAAAGAAGCTGAGACCAAGCGTCTCACCTGGTCTCAAGAGCAAGCTCAGAGTCATCAAAAGAAAATGGAATACGTCAAGGCAGATGCAGACTTGGCTCGTCAAAAAATCCAGGCCGAGCAGAAGCAATTAGAACAGCGAATTATGCAGGAGCTGGGCCCAGTTGCTCAGGAAGCTCTGCAGGAAGTTGTCAAAGAAGAGGGCATTAGTATTCTTCTGCGAGCTGATGCAGTGCTAGTGGCTGGCCAAGAGAGTAATGTCACGGCTAAAGTTGCTGATCGCCTAAACAAGAAAACAAAGTAAAACCCAATGGGTAAAGATTACTCTCTGGGCGAAATCGCTGGGTTTCTCAATGCTGAATTGCGCGGTGATCCGCAAACGCGGGTCAGCGGTCTAAATACGCTACAAAATGCTGGCTCTGGTGAGCTGGCATTTTTGGCAAATGAGAAATACGTTAGTCAGTTGTCAAGCAGCAATGCTCAAGCGATTATTCTCTCCGCCAAGCATCTATCCAGCTCTGCAGATGCCAATGCCACAATTGATGGCTATAGCGGCGCGCTCCTGATTCTGGATAATCCCTATCTGGGATACGCGCAGATATCCAAGTGGTTTGATCCGGCCCCTCAAGTGGTGGTTGGGATTCATGCCTCGGCCGTTGTCGATAGCAGTGCTAAGGTTGGCGCCAATGTTGCCATTGGCCCAAACGCAGTTATTGAAGCCGGTGCGGTTATCGGTGACAACGTCCATCTGGGGGCCGGTTGCTATATAGGTGCTCGCAGTCAGCTGGGTGAGGGCACGCGTATTTCAGCCAATGTGTCGATCTATCACGATGTCAGTATTGGCTGTAAGGTAACTGTTCACAGTGGTGCGGTTATTGGTGCCGATGGTTTTGGCTTTGCGCCAGATGGCACGGGGAGTTGGCAGAAGATCTATCAGATTGGTGGTGTGCTGATTGGCGACAATGTTGAAATAGGCGCCTGTACAACTATTGATCGCGGTGCCCTGGCTGATACGCAAATTGGCAATGGTGTGATTATTGACAATCATGTGCAGATTGCCCATAACGTGACTGTCGGTGACAATAGTGCTCTGGCCGCTTTTTCGGCTATTGCCGGTAGCACTAGAGTAGGTCGCAACTGTATTTTGGCAGGCGATGCAGGTCTGGTTGGGCATATTGATGTCTGTGATAATGTGCAGGTAATGGCTAGAACACTGGTGACCAAGTCGATTGCCAAGCCCGGCGCTTACTCTTCGAGTATGCCAATGATGAAAACTTCAGAGTGGCGTAAAAATGCGGTTAGAATTACTCAGTTGGACAGTATTGCTCGCAGACTCAAAGCGTTAGAAAAAAAACAATAACTAAGAGCACCTGACCTTGGTAATCTTAACGGTATTGGGTCTCTAAAAAATTAATTATTATTTCAAATGGAAGGCGAAATGAATATTACTGAAATTATGGCTGTGCTCCCGCACAGGTATCCTTTTCTATTAGTTGATAGAGTGACTGAGTTAGTTAAAGGTGAAAAAATTGTCGCCTATAAAAACATTACAGGTAACGAAGAAGTTTTTAACGGCCATTTCCCTGGCGCGCCAATTTTCCCCGGAGTCATGATTGTCGAAGCTCTGGCCCAAGCTTCAGGAATCCTCGGTTTTGTCACTACTGACACCACCGCCGATGATGGCAAGTTATACTTGTTTGCCGGCCTCGATAAGGTGCGTTTTAAAGCCCCTGTCGTCCCTGGTGACCAGTTGATGTTGGAGTCAGAAGTTGTCACTGTCAAACGACATATCTGGCGTTTCCAAACCCGTGCTACGGTTAATGGCAAGCTTGTCTGTGAAGCGACGTTGCTCTGCGCCTACCAAGATAGAGATAAAGTTTAGTGATTCATCCCACTGCCATCATTGATCCGTCCGCCAAGATCGGTAACAAGGTTACGGTTGGCCCCTGGACGACGATTGGTGCGGATGTTGAGATCGGCGATAACTGTAATATTGCCTCCCATGTGGTTATTAAAGGCCCGACTATCATGGGTTCTGGCAATCATATCTACCAATTTTCAACCATTGGTGATGGTACCCCAGACCTTAAATATAAGGGTGAGCCAACCAAGCTGATTATCGGTGATAACAATGTTATCCGTGAGGGTGTGACTATCCATCGCGGCACTATTCAGGATCAGGGCGAGACAATAATTGGCAACAATAATCTGCTGATGGCCTATGCCCATGTGGGACATGACTGTGTTATCGGCGATCATGCTATTTTGGTTAATAACGCCAGCATCTCTGGTCATGTCTATGTCGGTGACTGGGCGATTCTCTCCGGCTATGCACTGGTCCATCAGTTTGTGCATATTGGGCCGCACTGTTTTGTTGGGCCGGCAGCCTTTGTCTATCATGATATTCCAGCCTTTATTACCGCTTTTGGCAGTCCTGCTGAACCGCGCACGATCAACCGTGAAGGCCTCAAGCGCAGAGGTTTTGACGCTGATCAGATTGCTCTTGCTAATCAGGCTTACAAGTTGCTCTATCGCCGCGGTCTGCAGTTGGATGAGTCGATTAAGGCGATTAAAAAGCTCGGCGATGATGCTGTAATAAAAATGTTTTTGACCTCTCTTGAGAATTCCACTCGCGGCATTATTCGGTAAATTATGGCCATCCAAAGTCACAGTGAAGCCCCGCTTGATACGGTTGGCAGTGGTCCTGTTTTTGCCATCGTTTCCGGTGAGGCCTCTGGAGATACCCTTGGCGCCGATCTGATTCGCGCCCTAAAGCGTCTTTTTCCCAATGCCAGCTTTGAGGGTGTCGGCGGCCCGAAGATGGTTGCAGAGGGTTTTGTCTCTCACTACCAAATGGATAGACTATCAGTAATGGGGCTGATCGAACCCCTTAAACGCCTGCCCGAATTACTGCGTATGCGCCGTAACATCATCCAGCGCTACAGCGACAATCCTCCCAGCGCCTTTATCGGTATCGACTCTCCGGATTTTAATCTGGGTATTGAAAAGGCTCTGCACAGTGCCGGTGTTAAAACCGTTCACTATGTCAGCCCATCGGTATGGGCCTGGCGACAGGGAAGAATAAAAAATATTAAACGCTCGGTTGATCTAATGCTCTGCCTGCTACCTTTTGAGGAGTCTTTTTATCTGCAGCACGATGTTCCGGTTGCCTTTGTTGGTCATCCACTGGCCGGGCAGATTCCCCAGCGGCCAAATACCAGTGAAGCGCGTAGCCGTCTCGATATAGATCAGGATCGCCCGTTACTGACACTGATGCCCGGTAGCCGTGCCAGTGAAGTTGAACTGATGGCTGAGTTGTTTCTCAAGGTTGCCAGCGGCTTACTTAAAACCTATCCGCAACTGCAGTTTGTTATTCCGGCTGCCAACGCTGATCGTCACCGACAGCTTGTAGAGATACTTGCCGGCTATCCGCAACTGCCGGTACGTTTGCTAGAGCAGCAGTCGCTGTTAGCGATGGAAGCCGCCGATGCGGTATTGCTAACCTCTGGAACCACCGCCCTTGAGGCTATGCTGCTCAAGAAGCCGATGGTGGTCAGTTATCGTTTGGGCAATATCAGCTATAAATTGATCAAGCCGTTTATCAAAACCCCCTATGCCTCAATTCCCAATCTGCTCGCCAATAAAATGTTGGTGCCGGAACTGATTCAGGAGGAGGCGACATTAGAAAACCTTACCGCTGAAGTTATTACTGCTCTGGATAGTAATTCCCGCGATCAGTTGGAAGCTGAGTTTGATCAGCTGCACAACCAGATCAATCTCGATTCCGGTAACTGCGCGGCGGCAGCGATTGGCAAATTAATTGGTCACTCGAAAACGTCTAATCTAGAAAAAGCGGCCGCAGAATGAAGCCTTGGAATCCGCCCGCAGGCGTTAATTTTCTCGCCGGTGTCGATGAGGTAGGCCGTGGCCCGCTGGCTGGTGATGTGGTGACTGCTGCCGTTATTCTGCCCGCCGATCACGGGATTGAGGGCTTGGCAGATTCCAAGTCGCTGTCTAGCCGACAGCGGGAAAATCTCTATAAAGATATTATCAGCCGCGCCACCTGCTGGTGTGTTGCACGCTCTACGGTCGCAGAAATTGACCGCTTTAATATATTGCAGGCGACATTGATGGCCATGCGCCGCGCGGTGATGGGTCTCTCCCAGCAGCCGGATTTTGTCGCCGTTGATGGCAATCGTCTACCCCAGTGGGAGTACCGCGGAGAGGCTGTGGTTAAAGGTGATGGTCGCGTCGAGGTGATCAGTGCCGCATCGATTATTGCCAAGGTGGTGCGCGATGCCGAGATGAAAGACTTTGATGAAACCTATCCCGGTTATGGGTTTGCCAAAAATAAGGGCTATGGCACTGCCCAGCATCTCGAAGCGTTGAGCCGTTTAGGCGCCACGCCCATTCATCGCAGAACCTTTGCTCCGGTTCGCGAGCAGCTCGAACTGACACAGAGCGCTCTTTTTGATTAACGCGAGCTCTGTTTAACCGATATAATAATCAGTATTAAGCTAGGCGAATTGTGAGATAGTTGTACGGGTAGCGAATAATAAGAATAGCGCTGGGGCCGAGGATATTATTTTGAGATATGCACAGATAACCGGTTGGGGCAAATACGCGCCACCTCTACTGATGACTAACGACGATATGGCAAAAGTTGTCGATACTAGTGATGAGTGGATCTTTTCTCGCTCCGGAATTCGTCAGCGACACTACAGCCATATCTCCACTGGCGATATGGCTTGGCTGGCCGCTGAAAAAGCGCTTGCCGCGGCAGATTTGGATGCCAGTGATATAGATCTTATTGTGCTTGGCTCAACCACCCCTGAAGAGATCTGCCCAAATACCGCTAGCTATATCAAGAATAAGCTAGGCGCGACAAAAGCCGCAGCCTTTGATCTTAATTCTGCCTGTACCAGCTGGTTCTATGCCCTAAATGCGGCCACAGATATGATCAGAGCCGGTTCTATTAACCGTGCACTGGTTATCGGCTCAGAGCGGCTCTCATTGGCGATGGACTGGCAGAAGCGTGAATCCTGCTTTCTATTTGGTGATGGTGCCGGTGCGGTAGTGATCGAAGCCTGTGAACAGCAGTCTGGCTTGTTGGCTTCTAAAATCAGCTGTGTGCCCGACAGCCGCGAGTGCTTGCGTCTACCCGGTTGGGGAATGACATCGGAGCGTTTTAGTGAAGCGTTTTTTATCTCGCTGGATTTTGAAGGTCAGGAAATTTTTAAAAGTGCTGTAAAGGGGATGTCCGAAGCGATTGCTGATGTTCTTGAAAAAGAAAATTTAAGCGCCGATGATATAGATCTGTTTATTCCCCATCAGGCCAATATTCGTATTATCCAGACTCTGGCAAAACGACTTAATTTCCCGATGGAAAAAGTGGTTGTTGCCATTGAGAGCTATGCCAATACCTCGGCAGCTTCAATACCCTTAGCGCTCTGCGATGCCCTTGAAGAGGGGCGGGTTAAACCGGGTATGAAAATCCTTACTGCCACCTTTGGTGCCGGTCTGACCTGCGGGGCGGGGATTATTCACTGGGGCGAGAGGGTCGAGCCACTGGCTGTCTCTGATGTGTCGGTTGCAGACTTCGAGGGTACAGTTTTTGACCTGATGGCCGATAGCTTTGTTTACTACGGTGTCGATGCAAGACATCTATTAAGCAAATAAAAATAAGCAAAATTAAGTAAGGTAAAAGGTAATTTCAATAGATACTCCATCTCCAGAATCATCACCAACAGCAGCATTTGTCCACCTGAGACTGCACTCTGAATTCTCACTTGTCGATGGACTGGTGAGAATCAAGCCGTTGGCCAAAAAAGTCGCCGAGCTGGGTATGCCAGCCGTGGCCCTGACCGACTTTAATAATTTCTTTGCCGCGGTAAAGTTTTACAAGGCCACTCAGGCGGCCGGTGTTAAACCGATTATCGGTGCGGATATGCTGGTTCTCGATGAGAGCGGCGAGGGCAGCCCAACCCAGCTGGTGTTGCTGGTTAAAGACCAAATCGGCTATGCAAACCTTACCAAGCTAATTTCCAAGGCCTATCAGCAGGGCCAGCGCCAGGGTATTCCCTATATCAAGAAATCCTGGTTGGCTGAATTCAGTGATGGCTTGATTGCCCTCTCTGGTGGTCGTTGTGGCGAGATTGGTGTCGCGCTGATCTCTGGTCGCACAGCCGATGCCGCAGTGGCTCTGCAAGAGTTTATCGCCCTATTTGGCGACCGTTTTTATCTTGAACTGCAACGCACAGGGCGACCTGAAGAGGAAGACTATCTTCACGCAGCTGTGGCGCTTGCCGCTGAGCACAGTTGTCCAGTGGTGGCGACTAACGATGTGCGCTTTATTTACGACGACGAATTTGAAGCTCACGAGGCGCGGGTCTGTATTCACGAGGGTCGCGCGCTGGACGATCCCCGTCGTGAGCGACGCTTCTCAGAGCAACAGTATCTGCGCAGCCCCGAAGAGATGTGCGAGCTGTTTGCGGATATTCCCGAGGCGTTGGAAAACAGTGTTGAGATCGCCAGGCGCTGTACTCTGGATATACGGCTGGGTGAATACTTTCTGCCGGACTATCCGATCCCCGATGGCATGACCATGGATGAATTCTTTACCCTCGAATCGGAAAAGGGTCTCCAAGAGCGCCTCGAGGTGCTCTATGATAGCTCTGCCGACGATTTTCCCGAGGTGCAGAAACGCTATGCCGAGCGCCTTGAATTTGAATTAAAAATTATTATCCAGATGGGTTTCCCCGGCTATTTCCTGATTGTGATGGACTTTATCGGCTGGGCAAAAGATAACCTGATTCCAGTTGGTCCCGGGCGTGGTTCCGGTGCCGGTTCACTGGTTGCTTACGCTTTAAAAATTACCGATCTAGATCCCTTGGAATACGATCTGCTGTTTGAGCGATTCCTCAATCCAGAGCGTGTTTCGATGCCGGATTTCGATATCGATTTCTGTATGGAAGGCCGCGATCGGGTCATTGCCTATGTGGCCGAACAGTACGGTCGCGATGCGGTATCGCAGATTGTTACCTTCGGTACTATGGCCGCCAAGGCGGTAGTGCGCGATGTGGCGCGGGTACAGGGTAAATCCTATGGTCTCGCCGATAAGCTCTCCAAGCTGATTCCTTTTGAAGTGGGTATGACTCTGGAGAAGGCCGTCGAGGAAGAGGAAAACCTTAAAGAGTTTCTTGAGCAGGATGATGAGGCCGCCGAGATCTGGGCTATGGCCCTGCAACTCGAGGGTGTTTCACGCAACTGCGGCAAGCACGCCGGTGGTGTGGTTATTGCCCCCACCGAGATCACTGACTTTTCGCCGGTTTACTGTGATGAGTCCGGGGCAGGTGTGGTTACCCAGTTTGATAAGAATGATGTTGAAGATGCCGGTCTGGTTAAGTTCGACTTTTTGGGACTGCGAACCCTGACGATTATCGATTGGGCGGTGCGTATGATCAATGCCGATCGCAGTGCCGCCGGTGAAGAACTTCTCGAAATCGATAAGATTCCCCTCGATGATAAAGCCACCTATGAACTGATGCAGCGCGGTGAGACTACGGCGGTATTCCAGCTTGAGTCGCGAGGTATGAAAGAGCTGATTCGCAAGCTTGGCCCCGACCGTTTTGAAGATATTGTCGCACTGGTGGCACTGTTTCGTCCCGGCCCATTGCAGTCCGGTATGGTCGATGATTTTATCAACCGCAAAAAGGGTAAAGCTGAAGTCAGCTATCCCCATTCCCAGTATCAGCATGACTGTCTAAAGCCCGCTCTTGAACCTACCTACGGGATTATTCTCTATCAGGAGCAGGTGATGCAGATCGCTCAGGAGATGGGTGGTTATACCCTCGGCGGCGCTGATTTGTTACGTCGTGCTATGGGTAAGAAAAATGCCGACGAGATGGCCAAGCAGCGGGGTTTATTCCTCGAGGGTGCCATTGACAAGGGTTTTGAAAAAGATCTCGCCTCAAATATTTTCGATCTGATGGAAAAGTTCGCCGGCTATGGCTTTAACAAATCCCACTCGGCTGCCTACGCATTGGTCGCCTATCAAACCGGCTGGCTTAAGTGTCACTACCCGGCCCAGTTTATGGCGGCGACTATTTCATCGGATATGGATAAAACTGACAAGGTAGTGACCTTTATCGACGAGTGCCGCGCGATGGGTCTCGAGCTGTTGCCGCCGGATGTCAACCGCGGCCAGTTCCAGTTTAGTGTCGATGAGCAGAACAATGTTATCTATGGCCTGGGTGCGATTAAGGGACTGGGTGAGGGCCCGGTGGGCAATATTCTCGCTGCGCGCAATGAGGGTGGTCGGTTTAAAGATATCTTTGATTTCTGCGCTCGTGTCGATGGTCGCAAGGTTAATAAGCGTGCCCTTGAAGCCTTAATTCGCAGCGGTGCTTTTGATGAGATTGGCCCCGAGGGTGAGATCGGCTATCGCCGTGCAGTGATGCTGGCGGCGATGGAAGAGGCAGTTAAGCTAGCCGAGCAGCACGCGCGCAATACCAGCAGTGGTATGGGTGATCTGTTTGGTGAGTCGATTGTTGAGAGCGCCTCGGATATTAATTACAACAGCTATAACGCGGCCCGCACGCTGTCACCCAAGGAGCGGCTCAATGGCGAGCGCGATACTCTTGGTCTCTATCTGACCGGTCATCCAATTGATGAGTATCAGCAAGAGTTGGCGCAGATGCATCCCAACCGTATATCGGCACTGCGACCGGGTAAAAGCACGACCACTATATCCGGCATGGTTGTCGGCATGCGGATTATGAAAAACAAGCGCGGTGAGAACTTTGCCTTCCTCACCCTCGACGATAAAAGTGGTCGTCTTGAAGTCTCGGTGTTTGCCGAGAAGTACAACGCCTATCGGGAGATCTTGGTTAAAGATGCCCTGTTAGTAGTGCAGGGCGGCGTGTCTGAAGATAGCTTTACCGGCGGCTTGAAAATGCTTGCCGAGTCTATTCAGTCTATCTATGAAGCGCGCTGCAGCAAGATCACTAATCTTGAGTTGCAGGTTGATGCCGATAATCAAGATTGGGTCGACCGTCTGCATAACAGTATAAAGCCCTATACAGAGGGTAACTGTCGTCTGGAGATTGGTTATTCAATCCCCAGCGCAAAAGGTCTGCTTAAACTGGGCAGTCAGTGGCGAGTTCAGCCTAAAGACGAGCTGATAAGCCGTCTGCGTGATGAATTTGGCAAGAACAGCGTTACCTTGATCTATGATTAAAACAGCTTAAAGAGTTTAAAAACTGCGTTTGCCGCAACAGATGTCTAGCGTAGATTTTTATAAGTGTTAGAATGCGCGCAGTGCCCATTTTGGCAATATACGAGACTTCTATACCCATGAATTTGAACTATCTCTCTTTTGAACAGCCGATAGCCGAGCTTGAAGCAAAGATTGAAGAATTACAGCTAGTCGGCAACGACAACGACCTTAATATTGCCGACGAAGTCACTAAGCTGCGTGACAAATCCCAGAAGTTAACCGAAGGTATTTACGCCAAGTTAACTCCCTGGCAGGTGGTTCAGGTTGCTCGTCATCCTCAGCGCCCATACGCTCTCGATTATATCCAGCGCATTTTTACCGATTTTGAAGAGATGCACGGTGATCGCCACTTTGGTGATGACAATGCGATTGTCGGTGGTGTAGCACGCTTAAATGGCAAGCCAGTAATGGTTATAGGTGAAGAGAAGGGTCGCGGCGTCAATGATAAGGTGATGCGCAACTTCGGTATGCCAAAGCCTGAGGGCTACCGTAAGGCTCTGCGTTTAATGGAGACTGCCGAGCGCTTTAAGCTGCCGGTTATCACCCTTATCGACACCCCGGGAGCCTATCCTGGTATCGACTCGGAAGAGCGCAATATCTCTGAAGCTATCGCCCGCAACCTGGCCGTGATGTCACGACTTAAAACACCGATTATCTGCACTGTGATAGGTGAGGGTAGTTCCGGTGGTGCGTTGGCGATTGGTGTTGGCGATAGACTAAATATGCTCCAGTACAGCACCTACTTTGTTATCTCGCCTGAAGGCTGTGCCAATATTATTTGGAAGACCAGTGAGAAAGCATCGCTGGCGGCTGAAGCCATGGGTGTGACATCGGGCAATCTTGAGAAGCTGGGTATTGTCGATCAGACTATCCCTGAGCCAATGGGTGGTGCGCATCGCGATATCGAGACCATGTGTACAACATTAAAGGACAGCTTGAGTAGTCAGCTTGATGAGTTGTCAGCTGTACCTGTCGACGAGCTGTTAGAGAAGCGTTTTGAGCGACTGATGTCCTATGGTCAGCCTGACTAGGCATTCCTGTGTAGTAAAAAACCGCGCAGCTTAAAAGTTACGCGGTTTTTTTTCGTCTGCAGAAATTTATATTAACGTTTTTATTAGCTCTCTACTAAAAGCGAAATTGCTGCCAGAGCCTCCGGGTCTTTCGACTTTAATTTGTTGGCTATATGGTGTTGGAAGAAATAGCGAAAATCTTCACTTCTATCGGCTTCAAATAGGCAGTCATCCCCCGGCAGTACCGGTGTGTTATGAATCTTGCTGTCATCGATCAACATGGCGGATACAGTGCCGTCCTGAAGTAATCTCCAGCTGACAACTTCCTTCAGAGTGATGGTTTGAAACTTGTCGGCTGAGAGCACTGCATGAGTGCCTATGGTGTCGGGAATTTCCTGAATAACTTCCAGTTCCGATTCACATTGGTACTCGTAGTAATCCGCCGCAGTTTCAAGTTCAACTATCTTATGCAGGGGAGCATTGTAAAACAGCTCGTCTACGCCTTCGTCGTAATAACCCTGCCACTGACCATTTAATGGATCGTTAATTTCATCGCAGGCAACCAGCTGGTCGAGCCAGGGCACCAGTCCAATAACTTCGCCACTGGTACGCAATCCCCAGGCGAGGACTTTGATTGAAAATAATTTGTCCTGATTTTCTGAGTTGCAGTAGAGCATCTCAAGACCATCCAATTCAGGGGCGATACGAATAAGTTTATTGCTGAGACTTTCGGAGAGAGGCTTGCGAGTAAAGATATCAATGACGTTGTTATGGGAATGACAATTTGCTGATTTAGATATCGATGTGGACATAGGTTACATCTCCTTCTCTGGGCTGGACAGAAGCCCTTTATAGACTTGTGTAGACATAGGGTTACCAGATATATAACACTACATAAGGTACCGCAGAATATTAAAAAGCACAACACTTTGTGCTGTATAACCAAAACGTCTATATAATTGCGCTGTTGGAACTGTTCAAAATATGATTTTCATTCAGTGGGTATAAGTTGGTGTTATGCATTTAGTAATAGCAGATAAACAGCGTTTGGATCAGGTTATAGCCGTCTTCGAAAAGCTGTTTGCCGCTGAGTTTAATACCCGTCTGTTAGGCGGTGTCGCTGAGCCGGTCTATATCCCGGCAGGCTATTCCGCAGCTGATGCGATTGGCGATAATAGTCATACGGAAATCTGCGACTATCATCGACTGTTCTTTCGCGAGGATTATTTTTCCAGTGCACTCCATGAATCTGCCCATTGGTGCATCGCCGGTGCACAGCGGCGGCTTAAAGTAGATTTTGGTTATTGGTACAATCCCGATGGTCGCAGTCAAATGCAGCAGTCGGTATTTGAGCAGGCCGAGACCAAGCCTCAGGCGCTGGAGTGGATGTTTTCTGTTGCTTGCGGAGAAAATTTTCGTATCAGTGCAGATAATCTGGCAGCTGATATAGGTGCCAGTAATGATTTTATTCAGGCGGTTGCCGGGCAGGCGCAGGTTTGGTGTGATGGCCCTATGCCAACTCGAGGTGAGCAACTGCTCAAGGGACTTGCCAGTGAGTTTACTCAGCCAGATGTTCGCTGTTCAGATCAGTACCAGCAGTCTAAACTTATTTAAATATTTGACCCAATGGACTAATTTTAATGACGCAGGATCGCGGAGAAAACCCTATGCAGGCTTACTTAATAGATTCATCCATTTATATTTTCCGCAGCTATTTTTCGCTGCCGAATAATTGGCAGGCGCTGGATTCAGGGCATCCCACCAATGCGGTCTACGGTTTTACCGGATTTCTTCTCGATCTGTTGAGGAATAAAAACCCCGAGCACCTTTTCTGTGCTTTTGATGAGAGCCTGCGCAGTGGTTTTCGCCATGAGTTGTCTGTCGATTACAAAGCCAATCGCGAATTGCCCGATGAAGCCCTGGCTTTTCAGTTGCACGCCTGCCGTCAACTGTGCCGTGTACTAGGTATTGCTGAGATGGCTTCGAATACCTACGAGGCCGATGATTTAATCGCTGCTGTGGCACGCAATGTAAGGCAGGGCGATGCCCAGCCAGTGGTGGTGACCAGAGATAAAGATCTGACGCAGATTATTCAAGCTGGAGATCTCTACTGGGATTTTGGCAAGGCGCCTCCCAAGACTCAGCGTCAGGTGGAAAAAGATCTCGAGCTCGGCTGTCAGCAGATGGCTGACTTTCTCGCCCTGACGGGTGATAGCAGTGATAATATTGCCGGTGTTCCAGGTGTAGGGGCTAAAACCGCCAAACAGCTGCTGATGCACTATGCGGATATAGACACCATACTTGAGCATCTTGACCAATTGCAGGATCTGCCGATTCGCGGTGCTGCAAAATTGGCCGATAAACTGGATAACTGTCGAGAGCAGTTGTTGCTGTCGCGCCAATTGACGACCATTGTCGCCGATATTGACGAGGCGCCCAATCTAAAGCAGATTAGCTGGCAGGGCATACATACTGATGGTTTTGAACTGTTTTGTGATGAGATGGGGTTTGGTAATGGGTTTAATGAACGCGCCAAACAGCTGAAATCTCGCCAGTTAGATGTTGTCTGGTAATTAATTTAACAATAATAATTAACGGGGATTCCATTCTGAAAATCGTAGCCGACCAAAATATGTTGATGGTTGAGGAATTATTTGGCCAACTGGGGAAAATTGAATATCTCCCTGGCCGTGAGATTTCCAAAGCCGATGTGGCCGACGCTGATATGCTCTTGGTGCGCTCAGTGACCAGAGTGGATAAAGCGTTACTAGAGGGCTCCTCGGTGGCCTTTGTTGGCTCCGCCACCATAGGCACAGATCATGTGGATCAAATCTATCTCGCTGAGCAGGGCATTCGTTTCGCTCATGCACCGGGTTGCAATGCCAATGCGGTTGTTCAGTACGATCTTTCGGTGTTGAGTAATCTGCAGTCAGATTGGCAGAACCGCATTCTGGGTGTAGTGGGCTGTGGCAATGTTGGCGGCAGGGTCTATCAGGCACTGAAGAGCCTTGGTGTTGAATGCCGTGTCTATGATCCATTCTTAACGGCTGAACAGAACCCCGACCTGGTAGATTTTGAGTCAGTCTTGGCCGCGGATATAATCTGCGTGCACACCCCGCTGACCAGCGATGGGCCATTTCCTACAAAGCATTTATTTAATGCCGATGTATTGGCCGGTCTCAGTGAAGATACGCTGCTAATTAATGCAGGTCGCGGTGCCGTTATCGATAATCAGGCACTTTTGAATCTGCTCGAAAGTGGCTCAAGGTTGCGGGTAGTGTTGGATGTCTGGGAGCCGGAACCGAATATCAATTGCCATCTATTAGAGCGGATTTTACTGGCGACGCCCCATATAGCTGGATACAGTCGCGAAGGTAAAATTCGTGGCACAGAGATGCTGGCGGAGGATTTCTATCTGTGGCGCGATGGCATCGCTGTTACCGCTAATGTGGTCGGCAGCGAGAGTGCTGAAGACTGTACCGAGGTTGTTGGCGGCGAAAACCTATCCCAGGTGATCTTGGCTAGTTACGATGTTGCCGGGGATGATCGCCGTATGCGCGAGGCTATTGCTAATAGTCCCGATGCCGTTGCCGAGGTGTTTGATCGATTGCGCAAAGACTATCCCCAGCGCCGTGAGTTTAGCCATTTTAGCGTTGAGGTGGCAGATGAATCGACAATCGATGGAGCGCGATTATTGGGGTTTATCTGAGTTTCCTATCCTGTCGAATGCCTCGACTATCATCGATTCGGTAATCGGCACTTCTTGACCCTTGCTATCAATAATAGCCGCGCCATTGAAATTGCTAGCAGGGGGCTGCTCTGATGTCTCTTCTGATGCTGGCTGTGAAGGCTTAGTGTCTTTGCCAGACTGCAGTTTTTCTCCGCTCAAAATTTTCTCCCCTTTTTGTTTTTATTGATCTCGCAATCTCTGCAGAAAAGCCGCTAACCGCTCAATAGCTTGGGTTAGTTGATCTTTATCCGGTAGAAAGACAATGCGAAAATGCTGCTTATCGGCGGTATTAAATGCACTGCCTTGAACCAATAAAACACGTTCTTGCTTAAGCAGCTCCAGCACCAGATTCTCGTCATCAAGGATTGGATAGACCTGTGGATCGAGTTTAGGAAACAGATACATCGCCGATTTCGGTTTTACACAGCTAACTCCGGGAATCTGAGTGATTAGATCATAGGCGAGATCTCTCTGTTCTAGAAGCCTGCCACCGGGAAGAATCAGGTCATCAATACTCTGGTAGCCGCCGAGTGCGGTCTGCACGGCTAACATTGCCGGCACATTGGCACAGAGACGCATTGATGCGAGCATTTCTAGGCCCTCAATATAGCTTGTAGCGCGCTGTTTCGCGCCGGAGATAATCACCCACCCAGAACGAAAGCCGGCTAACCTGTAGGTTTTGGATAGGCCATTAAAGGTCAGGCAGAGTACATTTTTGGCCAGCGTTGCCAAAGGCACATGCTGAGCTTTGTCAAAGAGAATACGGTCGTAAATTTCATCAGCAAAAATTACTAGATTGTGTTTTTCTGCCAGAGCGACAATCTGCTTTAAATTGTTTTCGCTGTAAACAGCACCGGTGGGGTTGTTTGGGTTGATAACCACAATACCCTTGGTCTGCGGGGTAATTTTACTTTCGATATCATCAATATCAGGTTGCCAGTCATCGGCTTCGTCGCAGAGATAATGTTGTGGTGTGCCGCCAGCCATAGACACAGCCGCTGTCCACAGAGGGTAGTCAGGGGAGGGTATAAGAACTTCATCGCCATTGTTGAGCAGTGCCTGCATCGACATAACAATCAGCTCACTGACACCGTTACCCATAATAACGTCGTCGACGACAACGTTTTCAATCCCTTGAGTCTGAGCTCGCTGCATGACTGATTTTCGCGCTGCAAACAGACCCTTTGAATGGCAGTAGCCCTGGGCATTGCGGATATTGTGAATCACATCGTGCATAATTTCATCGGGAGCATCGAAGCCAAAGGCGCCGGGGTTGCCAATATTTAACTTAATAATTCGTTGGCCTTCCTCCTCAAGCAAGTTAGCATGGTCGAGGACTGGCCCTCGAATGTCGTAGCAGACATTGGCTAATTTGTGAGACTTCTGTAATTCAGTCATTATTCTTCATTCTATAAGGGTGGCGTTAAGACCGCTTATTGTAGCTAAACATTTCAGGGTAGGGGAGCTTTAATGAAATTTATAAATTGGCTGGGGTTGAGTGCATTTTTAATCGGCGTGGTGGCAACCCTCGGTTATCGTTTTGGTTTTTTTCCATACAACCTAGCTTTTTTGTCATTTGTTTTAGCTATGCTTGTCTGTGCGCTAGTTCTTTTCATCGGGATCATTTTTCTGGCGGTGTTCATCTTTAAAAAGAAACGCTTTCATTCTGAACTGGTTCCGCTTCTAGTTGCCTGCGCTATATTTCCAATACTGGCTTTTTCCGGGGTGGGAGCTGATATCTTTAAAGCGCCAATGATTCACGATATCACCACGGATACCGATAATCCGCCAGTCTTTGCCTTTATACAGCCCGATGATGGCTACCGGGTAAACTCACTGGTTTATCCGGGAGAAAAGGTTAGTGCCCAGCAAAAGCTCGCCTATCCAGATATACAAACTTTTATAACATTATCACCACCGAGGCAGGTTTACCAAGAGGCAATTTTTGTCGCCAGCCTGTTGGGCTGGGAGATTATCGTCAAGGATTTGCCTAGTCTTCGTTTTGAGGCGATAACCAGAACACCGCTATTTGGTTTTGTCGATGATATTGCGGTTCGTATAACGCCAATAGCGGCTGGAGGAAGTGCTGTAGATGTTCGCTCTATGTCGCGGGTCGGCGTATCAGATTTGGGAACTAATGCCAAGCGTATCCGCAGATTTCTCGGTGAGTTGGAGCAAGAGTTAATAAATCTGCAATAGTCCTAAAAATAAGCTCTCTTATGCTTGACAGTATCCGGCCATCTACTTATTATGCGCGCCTCCTAGCCAGTCACGTCCCGTTCGTCTAGAGGCCTAGGACACCGCCCTTTCACGGCGGTAACAGGGGTTCGACTCCCCTACGGGACGTGAC
>Ga0209119_1001583_pt1 | contig 22018 bp, 20 predicted proteins | sample COG_03_FD_184747 | JGI IMG/M metagenome (GOLD analysis project Ga0209119, IMG submission 184747) | Pelagic Microbial community sample from North Sea - COGITO 998_met_03 (SPAdes) (version 2) | ecosystem: Environmental > Aquatic > Marine > Neritic zone/Coastal water | place: Helgoland, sampling... | reverse complement strand
ATATCGTGCTTGTAGCCGCTACTTGGGTGAAAAGGTGCACGAGCCTGTATATGCTCGCCAATTATGGCTTCTTTGAAGTTTTCTTCCCACATCGAATTCCAGTTTTCATTGACTACATCTGCTATCTGTTCTGGTGACAGGCCGAAATTAGCGAGTAAGGCTAAGGTCTCATCTTCCTTGTAATTCTCTGCTTTGCAATAGGCAATAAGCCTTCCCTTTTCGTAAGACGTACCGTCATAACCAGACTTTTGGAGTAAGAAACTTATGGTTTCTTCTAGGTCTTGATCACAGATAATATGTATTGCTTTGTAGCTCATTTATTTATGCTACAATATTACATTTTGGAAATGCTCGTTTTGTTGGATTGGTTAATTTGTTGGTAATTGTTGGAGGTAGATAAAAATGTACTAAGTCTTTATATTAAATGCTATTTAATTCCAAAAAAAGCAGTTTGAGCTCACACCCAAACCGCTTTTGTTTTAATGTTAATGTAATTGATGTTACCTCAACTCTTTTAATAATGTATTTGCTGCTAGCTTACCCAGCTCATTAGAAGCTAATGGACTTGCTCCAGTAATGAGTTTTCTATCTACACAGACAGTTTCATCTCCTTCTGTATTTACAATATTAGCTCCGAAGCTTTTTAATCTTTCACTTACACCTAAAATCATATGCCCAGGCAAATAACCAATCATCGGAGTCATTTCATCAACTGCGTCAGGGAATACCGCCATTCTGTATCCTGCATAGATAAACTTCTGACCGTCTAGTGTAGTCGTTAAAAATGATCCTGGTCCATGGCAAAGACTGATTGTAAATACATCATTTTGATGAGCCCAATTTAATACTTTAGCAACGTTTTTATCTTCTGGAATATCGATCATAGCTCCGTGGCCACCTGGCACAAAAACTGCTGCATAAGATGCTGCATCAATAATTGAAGTGTCCGTGAATTCTGCTAATTTTTTTGGACTTTCAAAACTTGATTTAAATTCATCATATATTGCTTTTACCGCTTCGTCTTTTTGAGGAAATGCCCACATTTCGAAGACTACGGGTTTCCCAGTTGGAGTAACTATCTCAAAATCAAAACCAGCGTTTTTTAGATGTAGCATTGGCAATAAAGCTTCTACAGGATGATTTCCTGTAGAAAACATTTTGCCATTTTTCATTTCCAAGTTTTTTTGTTCAGTGAAAATTACCAATATTTTGGATTTTTTTCCTTGGTATTTTTCATACGAAATAGCTTCGTAATCTGTTTTGGAAACTGTACCTAACATTATTGCAAGTTTGGATGGACTGTAAGACCCATCTAATTCTAGTTTAGGTCTGCTGGTTACGTATAACGTAATACAAGCAAGAGTAAGGAAACTTACGAACCCAATTATTATTTTTTTCTTCATGATTAGCTTAATTTATTTTTATTACTATTTTACCTTTTGCTCTACCTGTAGCTAGGTGCGTGAATGCGTCTATACTCTCAGCGAAGGGATAAATGGTATCCACTATTGGTCTTATTTTTTCATCCTCTATCATTGTTTTAATCTCAGCCAAATGAGCACCATTTGGGTGCATAAAAATGAATTTATAAGATGCGTCTTTCTCTGCACTTAGAGTAGCTAATTCTTCTGGCAATTTGTAATCCGCCATTCCAAACATAGTTGCAGTCTCCTCGTCCAAAGGACCTACCACGCTTATTACCTGACCACCCTTTCTTACTACTTCAAAAGCTTCTGCAGTATACTTTTGACCAAGTGTATCATATATTACATCTACGTCTTTTACGATAGTTTTATAATCCTCTGTCTTGTAATCTATTACTCTGTCTGCTCCTAGCTCTTTTACCCATTGTACATTTTCTGTACTTGTGGTAGTATATACATATGCTCCTTTTGCTTTGGCATACTGTATAGCTAAGCTACCTACACCACCAGATCCTGCGTGAATAAGGATTCTGTCATTTGCCTTAATATCCGCAAACTCCAAAGATTGTAATGCCGTAAGTCCTGCTAATGGTATACCTGCAGCTTCTTCAAAAGAAATATTTCCTGGCTTTTTGGATACTGCTTCGCTAGTTACCGCTACATATTCTGCGATAGTACCCATTTGCTCTTGAGGTACTCTAGAGTACACCAAGTCACCGATTTCAAAATTGCTTACATCGTCTCCTTTTTCCACTACAATACCACTGACATCATAAGCGGACGTACTTGGAAATGGAATAGGAAGTAGACCCTGCAGATTTCCTAGAATTATACTCTTGTCTATAGGGTTAATGGCAGCAGCCTTCACTTCTATCAGTATATCTGTAGCTTGTACTGCTGGTTTACTTACTTCGTTGAAGGCTAAACTATCTTTAATATCACCGTACTTTACTATTTGTAATGCTCTCATTTTTTATATCTTTTAATTATTTGATACAAAGGTATGAGAAGGGTTTCAGGTAAAAATTGACCTATGGTAAGAAACTAGTGTTTTACTTTTTCTACTCGTATACGGCTCAGGCTTTCTTGGGTGACACCTAAATAAGATGCGATGTGGTAATTATGAGTATACTGCTCTATCGCAGGGTATTGCTCTACAAATAAATCGTATCTCTCAGAAGCGGTTAGTTGTAGTTGATTTAAAATCCGCTTGTTTAAACTCACTACGTGACGCTCTAATATTTTTCGCTGAAAACGTTCAAAATCAGGGAACAGTGTAAGCATTAATTCCAAGTCTTTAGCTTTAAATTCTATAACCTTAGATTCTTTAAGACATTCTACGGTGAGTGTAGCAGATTCATCACTGTGAATGGCAATATAATCACTTATCCACCATTTTTTAATAGCAAATTGCAAGGTATGTTCTTTGCCATTTTTGTCATAACAGTAAGATCTTAGACACCCATCTGTCACAAAATAGATGTTCTTTACTCGTTGTCCTTGTCGGATTAAAATCTCTCCTTTAGCAAAGGTTTTGTTTGTGGAAATAGAATAAAGATAGTCTTCTGCTTCTTGGCTTAAACTTTGGCTACTTTTTATTTTTTCGATTAATTCTTCCAAATTTTCAATGTGTGTTTATAGTCCTAAAAAGGGTAGTATAATCGAAATTTGGCAAAACATACCCATCCGATGCTATAGCTGATAACGCTTATTTAGGCTCGTTCAAAGTTAAGTATTATTCATTTACAGATAGCTAAATTCGGATGGACTATTTTGTCCCGATAGCTATAGGAAGTCTCGGAATCCCTAGTCTCTGCACCCTCAAAATAGTCCCTATCTCTCATTCGCCAGAGTACTTTTGGTCACCGCTCTGCTTCGCATTGACGCTAAGGTTTTCTTCATTCTGATTGGAGTCGAGTTGTGAACGAAGCGATTGGAACTCCGTATATCATCTATTACTAAAGCAGCGTCATATATTCTGCTATAAAATTGGGATATTCTTTAGCAACAGTCTTGATTCAATTGGATGGGTGGACAAGCAACATTACCATAGCTACAAAAGACGCAACAGTCTCCTTGTTTTGGTTTCAGTATCTCTTTACAGCTTTCGCACTCATAGAAGTATTGACAAGCATTTGTGGGCATGGTTTCTTCTTTTTGGTGTTCACATTTTGGGCAAGTGATAGTGGATTCTAATACTACTTCCGCACTCTTTGTTTTGTTCTTTCTTTGGTAAAATTGATAGATTCCAAAGCCCAATAGCCCAATTCCAACAGCAATGAAAACTCCACTTAGTTTTTCGATTCCGCTGCTAATACCTAGTAAGGTGCTTCCTCCTCCTATAGCCATTATTAATGCAGGAAGCTAACAACAGCTAGTAGCTATTATAAAAGCGAAAGAACTGCCTAGTATGGATTTTTTGTAATTCATCTTACTTCTTCAAAAGTAGCCCTTATTAAACTAGCACATTTAAATGAATGTTACTTCAAGATTCTTTATCACATTTTAACCCACCTCTGCACCTCACTACTGCCATCTGCCGAAGTCACCATAACGAAGTATATCCCAGAAGCTAGACTGCTGATATCCAAAGTGGTATTTTGGGTAGTAGTGGTATGTGTGAGTAGCATGTTACCATTGGCATCTGTAAGCGTAATCTGGTGCTGGCCTGCTTGGGCAAAGGCTAGATTTAGTTTATCCTTACTAGGGTTTGGATAGATTTTGATGCTAGATTCCGAGTTAATATTTGGTACACTGAGTGTAGTAGGCATACTGAAATCTGCTACCACAGGATAGTGATCAGATGCACTTTCGGTATCGTCTTGTGCTAGGCCATACTGCTGTAGTCTGGCTGCTGGCATTATCTCTGTACGAAGCACAAATGACTTCTCTGCTGTGGTCACTGCGTCTGAATACAGCATAAAGTCTAGTTTTCCTGCTGGATATCTGCTGGTCTCGCTATTCCAAGTGAAAGCCATTCTATTGTCCGTTTGTAGACTTACTAGATCAGTGACAGCAGTATTATCCCAGTCTGGAGAACCTCCGTTGCCATAGGTTGCTGTGTTTTGTATATCCCCAGTGATGAGCGTAGTGAGCTGCTGTGCGTAGCCCACCAAGTTCAAATCTCCACCATACACAAAAGGCGTTCCTTGGGGTAGGTCTATTACTCCGCCACTAGTTTTTGCGTCTTGTATAAAATTGATGTATTGATCTGCCTGATTTTGTCTCTGTGTCTCGCCTGTGCAGCACTTTAGATGTGCATTAGTAAAGAGTAGATCCTTGGTGTAGTATTCGGGTAAGTCTATGAGTACAGGAAACTGACGTTCTAAGGTTTGCCAACGCTCCTTGAATGCCCATCGGGAAGCGGTGATAAGGCCGTGGCTACTATGTTTCTCTACATACCATCCATTAGCAGTACCGGCAGGGAGCCAGTCGTCTAGTAATACTTTGACCTGTGCCGCTGTTACATTATTACACTCGGAGAATCCTATGATATCTGGATTTAGGCTTGTTATTATACTCTCGAAATGGGTAACTCTACCAGAGTTGGTGAGTCCGTCAAATAAGGTGTTGTACGCTACTATACGCACGTGAGTGCTGTCTTCTTTGTCAATGTCTACAGGAGTTTTGGGAGCTACGCTTGCTCTATCAAATGTGTAGGTGAATACCTCTCCTTGGTTTGGCAGTCTATCATTATTATTGGTGTTGATCCATAGTATTTTGATAGTCTCAGATGTGAATAGGGCTTTAGTACCATCTGGTCGGGCATCTCTTTTGATGGCTATTTCAAATCTATTAGAGGTGACCGTAGGTAATGCCCGCATAGAGAAATCACTAAACTTTAGATTATTATTTCCATTGAACTGAACGCTTCGGTCTCTGAAAAAGACACTTAACTCTGCTCCGTAGTTGGTTTGTATGGCGGTGCCTGTGTTATCATCGTTATCCGTATCTAGATACAAGCGGATATTGTGGTCTATCAGGTCGTCCGATATATCAAATTCGTTATCTGTAGTGATGTTTATGTACAGCCACTCGTCGTCATTGGTCACAGACATTTCTAGTAGGTCTATGCCTGAGATAGATTCGTTAGGATCTGTAACTGTTTTTAGGTTATTCGTCCAATCATCGAATAGGCCGTCTATAGCTATAGGAGCCGACTGTGCTAGTGTGGTGAGTGCTGCGAATAGGAGTAGAGTTGTAGTTATGACTTTATTCATTGTTTATGTGGTCAAAAGTAAGGAGGATTTTTTGATTTTAGTTTAACTCTGCCTACCGCGAGCATGGTATTAAGGTATTCAGAAGAAGTAAGGTGAGGCTTTGTTTTAGAGGGAGAGAGAGGTTTAAGGTCATTAAATTTTAGCCGTGGGCAAAAGGTTTTCTTACATTCTTAGTGGTTTGTTTTTTTAACTATTTGGGACCCACCCAAAACTCATCTTCCCAATGATCTGACAATATCGTGGAATGTGCTTGCTCTATCCTGGTCAATTGCTCTAGGCTAGCGTGTGCTTGTATCTCTTGAAATAGTTCTCGCTCTTCAAACCGGATATGAGCTGCCAGCTCTTCTTCTATACTAGTTAGGCTATGTTCTATACCCTCAGTGGTATTAAATAATTCTTTTAAACGAGCATGTTCGTTTAGAGCTCTAGTAATGAGCGAATGGTCTATTTCTAGTATAGGAAACATGTACTTCTCTTCAAATAGAAAGTGAGGTTGTAGGTGGTGTGTCCAAAACCAATCTGCATACTTTTTCATACGCTCTATGGCTATCTGCTGTTTGAAACCTTCCTTTATTTTCCAACACAAGAGTAAGCCGTGATGATGTTCACGGCTCACTGGTTGTATGGATTTATGTCGTTTTAGTGGATTGGGTTTAGGCACGTACTAATGATGCCTCTGTGGCTATGGCTTTTGGAAAGAGAATATTATTCTCTAAATGTATGTGAGCGTGTAGGTCTTCTTCAAATTCCTTGAGCATTTCAAACGCTACTTTGTAAGTAGTACAAGCATCATTTGGAGGGTCGTAGTTGTCGCTTAATTCTGCTATTTTTCTGAATCGTACTCCTTCGTTGTCGTGCTCTTGCATCATTACATTTATAGGATTTCGTACAGTGCCAAAATGTGGTTTTTCATTGTTCGTTTGTGTTGCTAGGTCACGTACATAAGGGAATAAGATAGTTTCTTCCCTTTGCATATGGGATAAGAGCTCGTAGGCCGAAGCCGAAAATAAGTCGTCTATTTCCAATAATTCAGGATGTCGCTCTCCATGCACTTTTGCTATCTTGTTCAGATATGTTTTTAGTTCAGGAATTCTTTTCTCTACGTATCTATGGTGCTTTTTCTCTATGTAGTCTGCCAGTAGATCCATATCCCAGGTTTGAAAATTAGGGGTACTTTCATCTTTAAGTTGAGCTATGTTATTTAGCTCATCTACCAGCGAGTCTGCCTTCAAGCCATTAGTTTGACATACGTCATCTATACTTCTATTGCCTCTGCAGCAAAAGTCTATACGATGCGATTTAAAAACTGAAGCGGTTCGAAAGTCTGTTGCTACCACTTCTCCTACGATGTTTTCTTTTGAATAGTTCATGTTGTTGTTTTAATTATACTGCCGCTTTAGCTTATTACCTAAGCGGCTTTATCTCTATGTTTTTATAGTGAGACATTTTTAGTTGAAACATTTCAGCCATTTTATCTGCTCGCCATTTGGCTTCATTTGTTTTTTCTCTAGTAAAATTTTCATCTATGATTTGGAGAAATAATTTTTCCTTTGGTCAAAATATCTTTTGTTTTAGTCATCTTATATTGGATGGTTTTGTCCGATTAGTGATTAAATTTTTTATCGTTTTAGAAATGATAGACCATCAGGTAAGCCATTTCCTAAGTCTTGTATGGTCGTAGCACTGAGCATTGTCTTTAGCTGGTCTCGCACAGCTGCAAACTGATGGTGCAAGGGGCAGGGTTTGGCTGCGTTGCATTGTTTTAATCCAAGTCCACATCCATTGTATATTTTGTCTCCGTCTATAGCATTCACCACTTGGAGTAGTGTAACTTTATTATTCTTTTTACCTGACATTTCGTAGCCTCCCGTAGGTCCTTTGATAGATGTAATGATGCCATCCTTTGCTAGGGCTTGAAGTATTTTGGCTGTAAAAGCTACTGGGGAGTCTATGGCCTCAGCCACTGCTTTTAGGCTTGCACGCTCATTCATCTTAGACTGGTGCCCAATATGTATGGAGGCTCTTATTCCGTATTCACATGCTTTTGAAAACATATTTTTAGTATTATTGGAGCAAATATAAAATATTTTTCGATATTAACGGATAAATTTGTCCGATATAAAGGTATTTCAGAAAATGAGAATAAGCAACCAAAAGAAAATACTAAGAGAGGAGATGTTGCTGAAACGTGAGGCTTTGTCTAGAGCCACAAAAGCGGAGTATGATAGTTGGGTATGTACTTCTTTATTGACAATGATAGAAGAGCGTAATTATAAAACGATTCATTGCTACATACCCATGAAAGGAGAGATAAACATCCTAAAGCTGGTAGAGTCTCTTTTGGAACGTGGGCTGAGTGTTGTTACTCCCAAAACATTGCCTAATAGAAAGTTAAAGAATTTGGTTTTGACATCGCTAGGAGATTTAGAAAAGGGTGTTTTTGGAACGGTACATCCTGCAGGGGATAATGAGTATGTGGGAGACTTTGATTTGATAGTGGTTCCTGGGCTGGCTTTTGATTTAGATAATTGCAGGCTAGGCTACGGTGGTGGCTACTATGATAATTTTGTAGTTCGACATCCAGAAGCCAGCAAGATTGGGATCTTTTATCCTTTTCAAGAAGTAGAAAAAGTGCCTACCGAGTCTCATGATGTGAGGCTAGATGCTATTTTGGTGAATAGAGATTTTATCGACCTTTAGTTTTGAGTGATAAATGAAATCATCTTGTAAGTAATAGGTATAATCACGTTAGTATTGCAAAAGATAGTATGTCACAAGAAGAGAGCACATTAGAAGTATTTAAGGCCACTGCAAAAGGAAGCGGATGGGCAACCAAAGTAAATATCACAGGAAGTGAATGGACCATTCAAGCAGATGAGATAGAAGAGGACGGAGGTACTAATACAGGACCAAATCCAATGCAATATTTTGCAGCATCACTTGCTAGTTGCCAAAACGAACAGGCACAAGTAGTAGCAGAAGAAATGGAATTGAGCATAGACTCTATGGACATTTCTCTAGAAATAGATTTAGATCTAGCTGGTTTTATGGGTATGGCAGCACATTCTAATGATAGTTATAAGAAAGTGAAACTAAACCATACCGTAGGAGGTAATATTACTGCCGAAGAAGCTGCTAAAATGGGAGCTGCTGTAGATAGTCGCTGTCCTATATTAGGCTTGCTCAGAAACAGTGGCTGTGAGATAGATAGCTCTTGGGCTAAGGTCTAGAGAGCGAGGTTTTGTAAGCTGTTTGCTACGGTGAAGATACCCCCTACCTATGCTGATCTATCATGATCGTATTGCCATCTGGATCTGTGATTATAATACTAGCAGGTCCTGTAGTAGATTCGTCAGCTTGTATAGGTATAGACACCTTATTGGCTTTTAGCTCTTTTTGGATATCTCGTACATCGTCAAATTTATCTAGATCTTGAGCTTTCTGATCCCACCCTGGATTGAAAGTAAGTAGGTTTCCTTCAAAAACACCTTGAAATAAGCCGATGAGCGTATTCTGGTTTTTCATAATAACATGCCCCTTTTCGTAGTCTCCAGAAAATTGCTTAAACCCTAGTTTCTCGTAAAATATCTTTGAGGCTTTAATGTCTTTGACACTAAGGCTAACCGAAAATGCTCCTAATTTCATGCGTTCAAAGTTAGTGCTTTATGCTAGAACACTAACTGCAGAAACTTGTTATTAAAACAAGGGAATACCAGATTGTTGAATTGAAATAAAAGGGAGTAATTGTTTTCCGCTAGACTACGCAAAAGGATAAAAACCTAGAATTTGGAACTGGAGCGTAATAAGGAAGGATATAGCTGTGGTTCTAGTAGTGAAAAAACTGAAAGAAGAAGAATCGAGTAGGTTGTATTAAGTGAGGATAGATAAATTAGAACAATTTATCTATCCTTTAAAACCTGCATTGATGTGTGCCCCGTCACAATAAGGCTTATCTCTAGATGCCCCACATCTGCAAAATGCAGTGGTTCTATTTTTGCTCTCAGCATTGCCATCTTTATCGGTGACTCTCAAAGTGCCATATATTTAGAAGTGGTCCATTTTCCAGTACTTCTATTTCTGTTTCTAGTTTTGATTCTTCCTTATTCTCTTCCCCATTCATATAATAACTCAATGCCCCAGACGGGCATTTTGCTATCTGATCTTTGAGGTCTTGCGTGCTGGCACCCTCCGCAATTATCCACGGTTTACGCTCTGGGTCATATACTTTAGGAAGTGCTTTCACGCATTCTGCAGCGTGAATACATTTGGTTGGTTTCCAAGCTATAGTGAGTTTACAGTTCCTTGAGATTCTAGGATAGTTCCCTTTTTTATCGTAATGGTTTTAGACATTGGTTGTTGATTCAAATGTACAATAACTGGAATAGGTGACGTCTATAGAATCTCAATTACTCTGTCTCCAATCCATTCAAATGTTTGGCTACCGCATACCCCATACTAAAGCAGCCTTGGAGCAAGTAGCCGCCAGTAGGAGCATACCAGTCTAGCATTTCGCCAATAGCATACGTTTCTGGCATTTTATTCAACTGAAAATTGGTATCTACTTCATCCAAAGCAATACCCCCCAAAGTAGAAATAGCTTTATCTATATCATCAGCTGCTGTTAGCGTAATGGGAACGGCCTTTATAATCTTTGCCAACTGATCTATATCCATAAAGGTTTCTTTATCAGAGTATTGCTTTATGAGTGCTACTGCTGTGCGATCTAGACTTAAATCCTCTTTTAGAATGTCTGTCACCTTAGTGAGTTTAGATTTCTTGTATTTAGCTTTGAGTTGAGTCGCGGTCATCGTTGGCTTGATATCCAGTTTTATACGTACACTTTTCTTAGTGAGTAGTTCGTCTTGAAGACTGCGGCTAAGTGCATAAAGGGCATTGCCCTCCAGTCCAAATTCAGACACTACTAACTCTCCTTTAGAAGATTGCTTTTTATATTTTAGAGCAATGTTCTTCAGTGGTTTTCCCGCGTGTGTATGGATGAAATTCTTATCCCAATCGATATGAAAAGCACAATTGGCTGCTCTAAATGGAAGTATGTTTATTCCTCGTTCCATAAATGCACCAGACCAAGACCCATCAGAACCTGTAACCTTCCAGCTGGCTCCACCCAAAGCAAATATTGTGATGTCAGACTCAATATCCTCGGAGTCTTCGAAGCATAAATGCCCATCAGTATTCCAGCCAGTCCATTGGGTGCCTAGTGCAAATTTTACATTCTTACTTTTTATATGTGCTACTAATTTATTGAGCACGTCTATCGGCTTAAGTCCTTCCATGGGGAATACTCGATTGCTAGATCCTATGAAAGTAGAGACCTCAAGGTTACTGAGCCATTGGATTACATCTTCATTAGTAAACTGCCTAATGATAGGACCCATAAATTCACTAGGAAAATACTGAGTTATGAGTTCCTCCAGGTCTGAGTTGAAAGTCAGATTCAATCCACCTTCGCCAGCTACTAAAAACTTACGACCTACGGATTTTTTCTTATCATAAAGAGTTACTTGGTACTTCTCTGTATCTAGCTGTGCTGCAAGCATAAGTGCTGCGGGACCTCCGCCTATGATTGATACTTTTTTCATGTAAGGGAATATGTAATTGAAATTTTATCCGCTCAAAAGTAAGGTTGTTTGGTGGTATAATTATATTGTAGGAAGGTTAATAAGCCAGCAAGTACTATAATTGGTGGACAACCTGCATTACTAAAAATAGAATTCTATTAATCACCTTCTTATTTTCGCTTTGTGAACATTAAATTGACCAAACCCCTAGTAGTTTTTGATTTGGAAACTACAGGAATCCAAGTTGCTTCGGATAGGATAGTAGAGCTTTATTGCATAAAAATACAACCAGATGGAAGCGAAGAGCATTTACATCAAGTGTTAGATCCTACAGTTCCTATTCCACCTGAAGTTTCAAAAATTCACGGGATATGGGATAAGGATGTGCTAGGTAAGCCAACATTCCAAGAGTTTGCTGTGGAGTTAAATACTTTTTTGGGAGACTGTGATTTTGGTGGGTTCAATAGTAATCGTTTTGATTTCCCAATGCTTGCAGAGGAGTTTTATAGAGCTGGAGTAGCTTTTGATACCAATAGAAAATTTATAGATGCCCAACGTATCTTCCATAAAATGGAGCCACGTAACCTTGGTGCAGCGTATCAAAAATATTGTGGTAAAGAGCTCATAGATGCACACAGTGCTAAAGCTGATACCGTTGCTACTTGGGAAATAATCAAAGCACAAGTGGATCACTATGATGAACTAGAAGGAGACATTGACTTTTTAAATGCATTCAGTGGAGATACTGAGTTTTATGATTTTGCTAGGCGAATAAAACGAGGGGAAAGTGGAGAAGCATACTTTAACTTTGGCAAATACAAAGGCCAGAAAGTTATTGATGTATTCAAAGAAAATAGAGGGTACTATGATTGGATGATGAAGGGCGATTTCCCCGAGAACACCAAATCTGTTATTACCAAGCTAGCTCTGCAGAGTAGGAATGCTTAAAAATCAGTAGAAGGCTGTATTGCCTTTTGTTATGGTATTAAAATGCTAGAAGTTTTGAGATTTCAATGAACTAGATTCCATAATTCCTAATCTTCCTATTTGGTCTAGTTTGCTTTTAAGCTGTTTTTATTGATATAAGTTTTGTTTTGGTCTTTTTGTTGGCACTCTAAAACTTTATATAGGTTCATCCTTCTATTCTAACAACCTCATATTAAATAGGGTTTAGTCTGAAGCTGGTAAGCCGTATCGGTTTTTTTTTAAAGTTTGCAAGGTGTTGTATAATATGACGAAGTTAGGAAAAAATGTACTTTCGCTCTAATAATGGAACTATCCGAGCATCATAGCCTAGAAGATTTAAGAAGCATAGTAGAAAGTAGAGAGAAAGTTAGCCTTTCTTCAACTGCAGAAGCTAAAATAGAAAAATGCCATAGCTACTTACTTCAGAAAGTAGCTCAAGATGGACCGCCCATTTACGGTGTGAATACAGGTTTTGGTTCGCTATGCAATACAGAGATAGAAGCTAAAGACTTGTCTCAACTTCAGATCAATTTACTTCGTTCACATGCGTGCGGAGCAGGTGCTTATGTACCAAAAGAGATTGTAAAACTAATGCTGCTACTTAAAGCACAGAGCCTCAGCTACGGGCATAGTGGTGTGCAACTCGCCACGGTAGAAAAACTTTTAGAGTTTTATAATAACGATACTACTCCTGTGATATACGAACTAGGTAGTTTAGGAGCCAGTGGAGATTTAGCTCCTTTGAGTCATTTGGCATTACCGCTTATAGGTGAAGGAGAGATTTGGTCAAATGCAAATACAAAATCAAAACCCAGACCTTCTAATTTACAATTAGGGCCTAAAGAAGGTCTTGCTCTCATTAACGGTACTCAGTTTATGCAGGCGTATGGATTGCAGTGCTTGTTTAAAGCAGAAGATATACTAGCTCGTGCAGACTTGAATGCTGCTATGTGCATAGATGCATATGACGGACGGAAGGAGGCATTCTTTGCCTTTAGTCATCAGATAAGACCGCACAAGGGGCAACTAGATACAGCAAAAAATATTTTAGAACATTTGGAGGGAAGTGAAATACTGGCACAAGATAAGGTTCACGTGCAAGATCCATACAGTATAAGATGTGTACCTCAAGTACATGGTGCTAGTAAGGATGCTGTAGCACATGTGAAAGCAGTTTTTGAAACAGAGATAAATTCGGTAACTGATAATCCAAATGTGTTTCCAGACGAAGACCTCGTGCTCAGTGCAGGTAATTTTCACGGACAGCCTTTAGCACTTCAATTAGATTATTTAGCCATAGCCATAGCTGAGATAGGCAGTATAGCAGAACGTAGGATTTATAGATTGGTAGAAGGTAAGAGAGGCTTGCCAGAATTCCTTACCAGTAACCCTGGACTAGAGAGCGGACTAATGATAGCACAATACCTCGCTGCCAGTATCGTAAGTCAAAACAAGCAACTCTGTACACCTAGTAGTGTAGATACTATAGAAAGTAGTAACGGACAAGAAGATCACGTGAGTATGGGAGCTAATGCCGCGACTAAATGCTTACGAGTAGTAGAAAACGTAGAACGTATACAAGCCATAGAGCAACTCACCGCTGCCAAAGCATTGGAATACCGCAGACCACTGAAGTCATCTATAAAAGTAGAAGCACTTTTAGCCAAAATCAAATCTGTAGCAGACATTAGTGATGGCGATAAGGTATGGGCAAATGAGGTAGAGAAGATAAGGTTGAGTTTTTTCTAGATTTGAAAATAACCAATGATAAAAGTATCCTTAATTCTTACAATATGAAGCTCACTTAATAATTTAAAGTAAACTTGCTCATACATCTAAGCTCATTTTAGACTAGGTATAATCTGCTTACAGAATTTCCGTTGGACTCGAAAATATAAGCTTTGTAATATATGTACGCTAGTTCTATGGGTTCCTAAAGGGCATATACACTCTATCGCTATTGGAGAGTGCTTGGTTAGGCTGCTATTTACCGAAGATAGATGAATATAGATTAGAGGTAGAGTAGCCTAATTTACATTATAAGAAGACTACTCTTTCTCTATTTTTCTCTATTTCACTTCCAGTACAAAAGCTACTTCTACATCCGTTTCTCCTACATCACAACTACCGTTTTTTATCCCCGGCTGGTGTTTTAGACTAATATTGAATGTACCATTACTTGCTGATGTAGTAGTCACATCTGCTGCTAATCCTAGATCTAACCCATTGCCATCTTGGTCTGTGATAGTTACAGCTGTGCCTACAGTAGCTGAATAGCACACCAGGTGCTCATCAGCTTCTTCTAGTACTTCAGTGGTGATGTCTTCTACATCTGTGCCGCTTTCGTCTAAGAACCTTACAGCGACTGTATAAGTAGTATTAGCAGCTAGTCGAATAGTGTCTGTTTCGGAAGGAGCATTGCCGCCTTCTCCGTCAGTATCTGCAAATCTAAAGGTACTTATTTTACTACTATTTGCTTTGTTGGTATAGATGAGTTCTACAGTGGTAATAAGTTCCTCTTCATTAGGTTTTGGTGGATCTGTGACGTCATTGTCATCATTACATCCAGAGAATGCTGCTGTCGAAACTAAGAAAAAAGCTAAAATTGAAATGTTTGTTTTGAATTGTTTCATAAAATTTAATTGTTAAAATGTGTAATTTAAAGTGGTATAAATGGATATGCCGAGATCATCAGCATAGTATCTGTAACGGTTCATATAGTCTCTATATGATGTGTTTAGTATATTCTTCATCCCAAAGATAAAGTGTAAAGGAGTCTCTTTGTACTGTGCACCTAGCTCTGTGTCTAGTAAGAAATAGGCCTCAGGAGTTAGAGCAAAATCTTCATTGAGTTCTATTCTACTTTGTTGAGCAGTATAGTTTCCTCCTAACCACCAGTAGCCATTTTTGAGTCCAAGTGACTCAGCAAAAGTGTATTTTAAACGTCCTCTAAATTGCTGTGCAGGTATGCCAAAAATGAATCGATCATTTCTGATGTCTTTTACATAAAGTAATGCTGCATCTATTTCAGTGGTCCAGTTAGCAGCTACACGGTAGCTAACATCTATATCTGCCCCCGTATAAATAGCGTCAGTTTGCACATAGTTAAATACGGGAAAAGCTCCTCGAATGCTCAGTTGTTTTTCGCCGCTCGGCTTCAAGTAAATGTAATCTTGGAAATAATGGAAGTAGGGCTCTACTTGAATTCGCAGTCTATTGTGATTATAGTTGAGTGCCGCATTGAGTGAATAGGAGCGTTCTTGTTTTAGCTTAAGGTCACCAAACTCCAAAGCTGCCGAACCGTGGTGCAGGCCATTGCTAAATAACTCATTTATATCTGGGCTTCTAAATCGAGTAGCGGTAGATATATGTACTTTAAAATCATGACTTATTCGTCTCCATCCACTTAAATTGGCTGATAGGCCACCAAAGGTGAATTTCTCATTGCGTAGTTCGTTTTTAATATAGCGATACGTGTTGGTATTTTGTAGATCGTATCGCACACCTCCTTCTATTAGGTACTTCTCATTTTCTAAAGTAGCTATGGCAAAAGCTCCCGCTTTGTATCGTAAGTAGTTGGGTACGAAATATCGTCCTTTGAATGTGTTTTGCTGTTGCTCACCCATAGCACCATATTGTATTCTCCATAGATCTATGTGTTTGTCTATTAGTAGGTTGATCTGATGCGTATTAAGATTTAGATCAAGGGCAGCGTCTTTACCTCCATTGTGATTATCAAATTCCTGTCGGTGATTATTTTGAAAAGTATAGCTTGTAATTACTTCACCCAGCTTATTGCTTTCGTATTCCCATTTTACTTTACCCGCATAATGCTGTATGAGTTGTGAGGGTGGTTGTATCTGGTAGGTGAATGGTCTATTGATAAGAGGAGTATCGCTTGCCAGAGCAATATTCAAATCGGTCAAATTTCCAATGTGAGAAGCTGCTAAAATGCCTAATCGTTGTACAAAGCCTGATGCTGTCAGTGAGAGCTTGCTTTTGCCTTTGGTATAGTGGGAGTAATATGAACCGCTTAGCTGGCCGAAGCCTGTATTGCTAAGTACATAATTGGATGCATTTGCATCTCCGTTTCGTTTTACATTGATTACTAGTCTATTGCCCCACGATTTAGGGGCATGGTAATTTTCTAGTTTCACTCCCAATTGTCCGCCGTTAGGATTAGTTTCACCTTTTGCAATAAGCGATACTTGAGTATAGGAAGTATCTAGAAATATGGCAGGCAGTATACGAATGGCGCCACCCATGGCATCGCCTCCGTAGCGTAGGGTAGATGCTCCTTTTATGAGTTCTATACTGCCAGCACTTAGTGGATCTATCTCCGGAGCGTGCTCGCTTCCCCATTGTTGTCCTTCTTGCTTGCTATCGTCATTTATCACAGATATACGATTGCTGTGCATCCCATTTATTACGGGTTTAGCTATGGTAGAGCCCGTTTTCAGAAAGCTAATTCCATTGGTGTTTTGCAATGCATCGCTTAAACTTACTGCTGCAAGTTGCTCTAGTTTTTTGCTACTCACGGTCTGTATTAATCGAGCATCTGGTTCAGTATTGCTGTGGTGCCCGTAGGCTATCACCTCTGCAAACAAGTGTGAGTGATGTGGAAGATAAATATAAATATTGGTATCTTTCAATACCTCTAATTGTAAGACCTTAGTATTACAACCCACGTGACTTATTTCCAAGGTCTGCTTGCCAGCTGCCAATTCTGTTACGGTAAACTTGCCTTTATTATCAGCTATTACTTTAGTATTAGCTGTTTTAATAAGTGAGGACGAAAGTGGCTCTAGAGTGGCACTATCTAGTACTATTCCAGTTATGGTTACTTGCGAATAAGCAAGTATACTAGTGCAAAAAAACACGAGTAAAGCGAATTTATTTCGCATATGGAAAGTTTAATATTATTGGTTAAAGAAAAACGAAAATGGATATAAGAGGGTAAGCCTGTTATATCAAAGGAGGTGCTCTGCCTAGAGGGCTTTTAACCAGAAGTAAAAATGGGGTACTAACCACAGAAAGTGTGTAGTCTCCAGCACTTATTACAGCACTTTTAGTCAGTTGATAATCTATAGCTGTGCCAGGATGTAAAACAGTATCACACAGTGCACAGCTATGGTGATTATCTTCTAAGCAAATATGCTCGCCTGATTTGTGGCAGTGGTTTTCTTGGTTTTCTAACGTGTGTAGCGTATTGCTGATACCTATGAAAGTAAACAACAAAACTAGAGCTATAGAAAATGTACTTCTCAAAGTTCAAATGTAATATCTCAAGCTTATAGTTTATTAACGCTCTATAGAATTCTATTTTATTTCGATATTCTCATCTTTCATCGGGTAAATCTTTGTGAATAGCCAACCGAAGAGTAATGAAACTATAAATGAAGGAGCCAGTACATCTAGTCTTTTAAAGTAGATACCAATGACATCTAAATCGTTTATCACAAATTTGAATAAGATAACCCCAAGAAATCCTGAAATGATACTGGCAATAGCCCCAGCTTGACTATATGCTTTCCAAAATAGTGAAAGAATAATAACGGGGCAAAAACTTGCTGCGATACCACTCCAGCCAAATATCATCACCCAAAATACCTGTCGGCCTGGATTATAATAAGCCATACCAAATGCGAGCCCTAGCGATAAAAGTGCCATAATAAGAGTTACATATCTTGATATTTTGGTCAACTTATCATCTGAAACTGTTGGGTTGAATATTTTTTGATAAAAATCACGTGTAACGGCACTAGATGCCATTACCAATAATGAATCTATAGTAGACATAATAGCAGATAGTACTATGGCTACATAGATAGCTGCTATACCTAGTGGCAAAAAGTTAGTCGTTATCATGTCTAGTACGTCTGTAGCTCCTATTCCAAATACAGCCTCTGGATTTTCTCCGATTTCGGTGAAATAAACTCGTGCTAATATACCAATGGTTACAGCTGCGGCATCGGTGAGTAAGGTGTAAAATATGGCTACCCATTTTCCTTTATCTATTTCATCCTCATTTTTGATCGACATAAAACGAACGTAGACTTGTGGCGAGCCTAAGAACCCAAGTCCTATCATAGAAAATCCTAAGATAGTAGCCAGATTGAGCCAAAATCCTTCTCCACCCCAAATATTGGTGAGCTTAGGGTCTAAATTGTGCAGTGTATCTAGTATATTGAGATTTGCATCTAGGTTATAATAAACTACAATAGGCAGAGTAACTAGCCCAAAGAACATAAGCACTCCCTGAAATACGTCTGACCATACTACGGCTACAAAACCTCCAAGAAAAATATAGGCCAGTACGATGAAAAAGCCTAATAATGCACCGTGGTAGTAGTCCATCTCCATCATAGAATGAAAGGCTTTACCTGTGACATCTATCTGTGTACTCACATATATCACCACAAATATGGATAGGATAGAGGCGGCTAGCCCTCTCAGAAATTTGGTGTTACTTTTAAAATGACTTTCTAAATAATCAGGAACAGTGAGTGAGTTATATTTATCTGACTTCCGCTTAAATCGCTTAGCCATGAACTGCCAAGATACAGCTACACCCAGTACTTCACCCAGCACTACCCAGTATGCGGATAAGCCTGCTAAAGCTCCCATGCCGGTGAGACCTATGAGTAGCCAACCAGACTCGCCAGTAGCTCTAGCTGAGAAGGCTGTAGCCCAATAGCCTATTTTTTTACCTCCTACATAGTAGTCACTAATGTTTTTAACTCTTCTAGAAGCTACTATGCCTATTAGAAATAACACAAGAACATAAAGGGAGAGGGCTATTATTTTGGTTGTAAGTTCTTTGTTTTGAAGTATCTCTGTTAGCATATTAGCATTTTTAGGGTGATTTTATTCTTTTCCTTCCTCTAGAGCCTTAAAGAAGTTTAATATTTCTTCTTTACTATTCGTAGCATTTATAGTCACCAGTCTTACAAATTCGGTATCTCCGAATTTGCCGTAGCCTATCATGAGATCTCCATCTTCATACAGTTTTGTACAGAGATCTTTAGGGTCTATCCCCTTATAGTTGAAACAGATAGAAATAGAATCATCAAAACTATATAGTGTATAGTCAGGATGATTACGTACGTATTCTCTAGCGACATCTGCTAGGTAAAACTGATTATCTACTATCTCTTCTAAACCCTTATTTCCTAAAGATTTCCACAGCGTCCATAGCTTTAGAGCGTCATTTCTACGGCCACACTGTAAACTAGTTTTACCTAGGTCGTAATTATCTGCACCTGTTTGGTACAGGTATTCTGCCTGGTTAGAAAAGGATTCTACGAGTTGCTCTTTGTGCTTAGATACAAAAATAGAACTACTCAATGGTGTACCTAGCATCTTATGAGCATTGAAACTAAAGCTATCGCTGCGTTCTGCTCCTGCTACTAGGTGCTTATATTTTTCGCTAAATATCACAGCACCGCAGTACGCTCCATCTATATGTAGCCATACATTATACTTCTGGCATACATCTGCTATCGCATTCACATCGTCAAAAGCTCCTAGTACAGTAGTGCCGGCGGTGGCATTTACGTAAAAAGGAGTAAATCCATCTGCTACATCTTGTTCTATGCATCGGGCAAGATGAGTAGGGTCCATTTGCCCAGCTTGGTTGTTCTTTATGTACCTTATATTATTACGTCCTACACCTGCAAAGGCTGCATTTTTTGGCGTAGAATAATGAGAAGTAGCAGAAGTATACAATGTCATGCGTTGAGTTACACCATCGTATTTTGCTTTCTTATCTTTAGTATCTCGTGCCATCAAAAGTGCCATGAAGTTACTCATACTGCCACCTGGAGGCATAGTTCCATCTCCATCTGTATAGCCTACTAGTTTGCAGGTTTCCTGTATTATAGCTTTTTCGATACCCGCTTGCGGTCCTGCCACTTTGTAGGTATACATACTGTTATTTAGAATAACGGCAAGTAAATCCCCAATTACTGCTTTAGGTTGTCTGCCGCCAAATAGTTGGTTAAAGAATAGTTTGGAAGCGGTACGAGGAGTGTGCATTACTGCGTTTTCTACTACCTTTTTCCATTCCTCATCGTCCATTGGCTCATCGCTAAAACTGAGATCGAGGTCAGCTATTACGGTTTCTGTGGATAATGGAGAAACTACGGGTTCTTTTTTTTCGTTTTCAATCAGTTTGGTGACTAATTCATTGAAAAATTGTAATTCTGACTGCATTTGTGCGTCAAAGTTGATATAATATGCTTAATAACCAATGTTTGGTCTATGTTTATCCTTGACTCAAGATCAAGAATGTATATTTGCAGCAGAATATTATGTCTAAAGACACAATCAATCAAAAAATAATAAGTACGCTTGATGAAATGGTTCGATTACTTAAAAAAGGTGATTATGAGCCAGTAATTTCTCAATCAGAGCATATTACTTTTAGTTTAGATGAGATGTTGCCTTACATCTTTTGGGATAAGGATAGATATACAAGAAATTGTATAGCTAGGGACGAGTATTTTGAACTCGTACTTTTATGCTGGGAACAAGGTCAAAAGACAGCTATTCATTGCCATAATAAACAGGAGTGTTGGGTGAAAGTAGTATCGGGCAGTTTCTCTGAAGAGTTATATAGACTCAACGAAAACACCGGAGAAATGAAGTACATAACTACTGATATTTTATCTCAACACGAAGTGACGTCAGTAGAAGATGCAAGTGTTTTTCATAATTTAGCTAATATCAGTAATGGTAGAAGTATGAGTCTTCACTTGTACATGAAGCCAATAGAGGAATGTAGAATCTACGATAGAGAGACCTCTGAAATCAGAATGGTGTCATTATCTTATGATACTTTGGACGGTAAGCCTTACTAGTTAACGTGCCTTAAATCGGTACTTATGAATTGTCCCTCTGGAAATCAGAGAAATTAAACTTCTAGGAAAATTTGTTTTAAGATTTTTTGAATTCTAATTTTAGATGAAACCGATAATTGAGTATAAAAAATTATACGTTTCGAAATCAATACGGTCTTACATTTGTCTTATTATAAATCAATGAAATTCATACTAACACTTTCTCTTCTTTTTGCCTCTAATATATTATATGCACAGAAGACATACCCCGTAGGAGGCAAGCTAAAATATGCCGAAAGCAAAGAGCCTGTAGTAGGAGCTACCATCTTTATTTTAACAGCTGATAGCATTATTGCCGCCGGAGCAGTTTCTAATGGTAACGGAGAGTTTACCGTGGATCTAGATAGAGGAGAGTACATTATCAAGATAAACTATCTAGGACTACAGCCTTACTCTGAGCCGCTTCGTGTGTGGAGAGATGACTATCTAGGTACAATTCTCCTAAGTGAGAAAGCAACGGAACTAGAGGGTGTTAATATAAATAAGCAAGTACTTCAAGCTACCACACAAGGGGATACTACTACCTTTAATGCTAAGGCATATAAGACCAATCAAAATGCCAACGCAAAGGATTTATTGGAAAAAATGCCTGGGGTACAAGATGATAACGGAGAGCTAAAAGCTCAAGGTGAAAAAGTGCAGCAAGTGCTAGTAGACGGAAAGCAGTTTTTTGGTCAAGATCCTAAAACGGCACTCACTACACTGCCTGCAGAAGTAGTAGATAAGATACAAATATTTGATGATAAAAGTGAGCAGAGCAAAGCAAGTGGTGTGGATGACGGTACGCGAATAAAAACCATAAACATAGTGACCAAAATAAACATGCGAAATGGTGAGTTTGGTAAAGTGTATGCTGGCGGCGGAACCGATGACAGGTATACTGCAGGTAGTAATCTCAATGTGTTCAGAGGTGAGCAAAGACTCTCTAT
>Ga0209119_1001566_pt1 | contig 22139 bp, 18 predicted proteins | sample COG_03_FD_184747 | JGI IMG/M metagenome (GOLD analysis project Ga0209119, IMG submission 184747) | Pelagic Microbial community sample from North Sea - COGITO 998_met_03 (SPAdes) (version 2) | ecosystem: Environmental > Aquatic > Marine > Neritic zone/Coastal water | place: Helgoland, sampling... | reverse complement strand
GTACACAAGTGTTTACCACAGGATTATATATAGATGCCAAGCGTTCGACTTAAAGAAAACGAGCCCTTTGACGTAGCATTACGTCGTTTCAAACGTTCATGCGAAAAAGCCGGAATTCTGGCTAAAGTTCGCAGTTGCGAGTTCTACGAGAAGCCTACGTGGGAACGCAAGCGTAAAGCAGCAGCAGCTGTAAAGCGCAACCAGAAAAAAGTATCTCGCGAATCACGCAAGTTTACTCGACTCTATTAAGCACTGCCCTACAACCCAGAGCAGTACCATAGAGAGTCAATGCAAAGAGCGCCCAACCGGCGCTTTTTGTGTTTCTGGAATTCGCTAATACCACCCTCAGGAGAATTCATATGTCCATGAAAACAACGCTTAAAGATGCCATGAAAGAGGCAATGCGAGCCAAAGACAAACCCCGCTTAAGCGCTATTCGTCTAGTCCAAGCTGAAATTAAACGCGTAGAAGTTGACGAGCGCATCGATATAGATGACGCACGAGTATTAGCCATTCTCGATAAAATGGTTAAGCAGCGTCGCGACTCTATATCTCAGTACGAAGCTGCAGGTCGCCAAGAACTGGCGGAGATCGAGATCGCCGAGATCAACGTGATTCAAGATTTTCTGCCCACCGCTCTTAGCGACGCTGAGATTACTGAGCTGGTTCAGAGTGCGATTAGCCAGGTTGGTGCTTCTTCAATGGCCGATATGGGCAAGGTCATGGGTATTCTGCGCCCACAGGTTCAGGGACGTGCAGACACAGGCGCCGTTAGTGGCTTGGTTAAAGCCGCACTGAATAGCTAGGCTGCCTAAAAACTAAGCAGAGTAATCAGTCAGAATAGTCAGGCAGGTTTATTTCCCGGCCCGAGGCGTTACACTAGATCACTGTTAAAACGAGTAGCCTGTAACCCTGATGGCCGGACGAATACCGCAAACCTTTATTGATGACCTGCTCGATCGTGTCGACATTGTCGACGTGGTCAACGGTCGCGTACAGCTAAAAAAAGCCGGTAAAAACTACAAAGCCTGTTGCCCCTTTCACGACGAAAAAAGTCCCTCCTTTACTGTCGCCCAAGACAAGCAATTTTACTATTGCTTTGGCTGTGGCGCCGGCGGTAATGCCCTCGGCTTTGTTATGGAGTTCGACCGGCTGGACTTTTTACCCGCAGTGGAAATGCTGGCACGAAACGCCGGCTTAGAAATTCCTCGAGAAGCGGCCCAAGACCCTGGGATCAGCAAACAAAAAGATAACCTCTACTCAATATTGACCGAGTCCGACCGCTATTTCCGCCAGCAATTGCGCAAACATGCAGGGGCCGCCAGCGCTGTGGATTACCTCAAGGCCCGCGGTCTTAGCGGACAGGTCGCGGCGCAATATGGCGTCGGCTATGCCCCTCCAGGCTGGGACAATCTTTTAAAAGCTGTGGGCACCGATGAACAGCGCACCGGACTGTTGCATGAATCTGGCATGCTGGTAATCAAGCCGGAAGAAAAAAAGCAGTACGACTTCTTTCGCCACCGCATCACTTTCCCGATTCGCGACCAGCGCGGCCGCACCGTTGGCTTTGGCGGGCGAGTCCTGGATGACAGCAAACCTAAATATCTCAACTCACCGGAGACACCGGTGTTTAGCAAAGGTCGTGAACTCTACGGTCTCTATGAAGCGCGGCAAAAACTCAAAGAAATCCCCTGCCTGATAATGGTTGAGGGTTATATGGACGTTATCGCCCTGGCCCAGTTCGAGATCAACAATGCTGTGGCCACACTGGGCACCGCACTGACCGAAAGCCACCTGCAAAAGATCTTCCGCTACACCTCAGAGATCGTATTCTGTTTCGATGGCGACAAGGCCGGCCGCAAAGCCGCTGCTCGGGCCCTGGACACTGCGATTCCAGAAATGCGCGACGGCGTTTCGGCTAAATTTTTATTTCTACCCGATGGCGAAGATCCAGACACCATGGTTCGCCAGCTTGGCAAGCAAGCCTTTATGGAGCAGGTGGATCGAGCCCAACCTCTCTCGGAGTTTCTCTTTGAACAGCTGAGCGATGGTATAGATAGCAGCACCGCCGATGGCAAAGCCCGCCTCAGCAAGGTCTGCGCGCCGCAGATCAACCGCATACCCCAGGGCGTGTTCCGCCAGCTAATGCTTGAAGAGCTCTCCAGTCGCACCGGCATCTCAGCGGAAAATCTGCGCGATTACGTGGCCACACACAAGCCCCCCGCACAGCGTAGCAGCGCGCCTCAGCCATCCGCACAACCGCCAGTCCAGCCCGGCGGCCAAAGTAGAAATCAAGCGCCACCTGAGGACTTTTATTCAGGACCACCACCAGATGATATCTACGGTGATGGCGACTATGAACAGCCCTACCCAGAAATCGTCGCCGTGCGCCGCAGTAAAATTCGCCTGTCACCGATCAAGTTTCTCAGTGCTCTGCTAGTCAATCATCCGCAGCTTGCGGAATATGTTGAAGATGTGGAGATGCTCAGCGTCTCGGCAGACCCAGACATGACATTGTTTCTGAAGATTTTGGCGCTGGTAAACAGTGAGCCAGCATGCAGCAAAACCTCACATATTTTTGCCCGCTGGCAGGCCACCTACTCAGACCAAAGCGAGTTACAGCTGCTCAAAACCCTCGCCGGCAGCGAACTTCACCAGCCCCCCAAAGGTACTGGCCGCGACGATGATCAGGAGTTTACCGACACTCTCGCCCATGTCACCCGAGATGCCTTTGAGGCTCTTCCTGGGGAGCGCAAGGCCACATATTTACTGGCTCAGGAAACCCTCAACGAACGTCAGATCAAGCAGCTCTGGAAGATTCACATGCAGCTGGGCGACGACAATCAATTCGTTGAGCTAAAAAATAAGATAAAACAACGACTTGTAGTCTAAGATAACAAAAATTAGCCTGACCAAATAAAGCCCAAATTGGTGCGGACATAGGTAATATTTTCGGCTATAATCCTCCGCTATTTTTAAGCCTCTAAACAGTAATTGAGCCCTATGAGCGATACGAATCAAAAGCAACAGTCCGGCATCAAAGATCTTATAGCCAAGGGCCGCGAGCAGCGGTATTTGACCTACGCTGAAGTCAACGATCACCTACCAGAAGATATAGCCGATCCGGAACAGGTCGAAGATATCATTCAGATGATCAACGACATGGGTATTACCGTCTTTGAAACAGCCCCAGACGCCGACACCCTTTCAAGCCTCGCCAGTGACAATACGCCCGATGAAGTAGCTGCTGCAGAAGCCGCTGCAGCCTTGGCGTCAGTTGAATCCGAACAGCACCGCACCACCGATCCGGTGCGCATGTATATGCGCGAGATGGGTTCGGTCGAGCTGTTGACTCGTGAAGGCGAAATTGAAATTGCCAAACGTATTGAAGAAGGCACCCGCGAGCTGATGTCCGCGGTCGCTGACTGGCCCACTAACGTGGCCGCCATTATTACCGAATATGAAAAAGTTGAAGCGGGCGAGAAGAAGCTTACTGATATTATCAGCGGTTACCTCAACCCTATGGAACATGTGCCTTCAGCACTGGCTCAGCAACAAGCTGCCGAAGCCCTAAAACTCGAGAATCCCGAGGAGGCTGAGGAAGAGGAAGAGGAAGAGCAGCACGAGGGTGGACTGGATCCTGAAGTTGCCTTTGAGCGCTTTGACGCCATCCGCAAGCAGCTTAAGAAAACTGATACCTGTGTGACTCGCTATGGTCGCAATGGTGAAGCATCGCAGAAGAATCTCGAAGAGCTGGCCGAATTGTTTAAGTTCTTAAAACTGACGCCACGTCAATTTGATCCATTGATTGCCAAGGTCCGATTAGCAGTTGAGCGGGTTCGCAACGAAGAGCGCAAGATTATGCGCCTCTGTATCCGCCTAGGAAAAATGCCGCGCAAGGACTTTATTAAACTGTTCCCCGGCAATGAATCCAACATGAAGTGGACCACCGAGCTAGCCAAGTCGAAAGAGAGCTGGGCCGAGCGTGTTGCCGAACAGGAAGTGGAAATTCTCCGCTCACAGCGCAAGCTAGCGCAGGTTGAAAAACTTGCTGACATGAACATTGCGCAGATTAAAGATATCAACCGCCGCATGACCATGGGTGAAGCCATGGCCCGTCGCGCCAAGAAAGAAATGGTTGAGGCTAACTTGCGTTTGGTTATCTCTATCGCGAAAAAATATACCAACCGTGGTTTGCAGTTCTTGGATCTCATTCAGGAAGGTAATATCGGCCTGATGAAAGCAGTAGACAAGTTTGAATACCGTCGTGGCTACAAGTTTTCCACCTATGCAACCTGGTGGATCCGTCAAGCAATCACCAGATCCATTGCCGATCAGGCCCGCACCATACGTATTCCCGTGCATATGATTGAGACTATCAATAAGCTCAATCGCGTATCCCGTCAGATGCTTCAGGAAATGGGTCGCGAACCCACTCCGGAAGAGCTGGCCGAGCGTATGGAAATGCCAGAAGACAAGATTCGTAAAGTTCTCAAAATCGCCAAAGAGCCAATCTCCATGGAGACGCCCATTGGTGAAGACGAAGATGCTAGCATCGGCGATCTGATTGAAGACACTACAATCGCTCTACCCCTTGATGAAGCCACCAAGAATAACCTCACCGAGTCGACTCGCGGTGTTCTTAGTAGCCTCACAGCAAGAGAAGCGAAAGTGTTGCGCATGCGTTTCGGTATTGATATGAATACCGATCACACCCTCGAAGAAGTCGGCAAACAGTTCGACGTAACCCGAGAGCGTATTCGCCAGATCGAAGCCAAAGCACTGCGCAAGCTGCGTCACCCGACTCGCTCGGATCATCTGCGCAGCTTTATTGATGAGTAAGCAGAAATAGCTGAAGCCCGGGAAGGATGGCATACAACACCGTCATCCTGAGAGAGCAAAGCGAAGCGAAGGATCTCCCTGCAGGGTAGCAGCGTAATTTGATAAGATCCTTCGACTACGCTCAGGATGACAGGTATGGTGCTCGAGATGACAAGTGTGGTGCTCGAGATAACAAAGTAAGTGCTACACGAGAAAGACAAGTTTTAAACTTAGCGTCAAACTAGACGTACAGGTTGTAAACCTAACGTCAAACTAGACGTACAAGTTGTAAACCTAACGTCGAACTAGACGTACAAGTTGTAAACCTAACGTCGAACTAGACGTACAAGCTTAACGCAGGATTTTTGTTCCTAGGCTAGGAGCCGCGCAGAGATTTGAGGGAGCATACGAAAAGTATGTGACCGAGGATCTTGAGCACGCGACGACGCATAGGGACAAAAAGACAAGTTAAGGGCCCTTAGCTCAGTTGGTTAGAGCATCCGACTCATAATCGGCAGGTCCCGTGTTCAAGTCACGGAGGGCCCACCAATTCACCAGCCACGCGTCTTTTCAATACAAGACGCGTGGCTGGTCCTAAAATACGTAAATCTACTCATCCCTTAAATCGCACCCAAGACCTCACTCACCGCAAAACAGCTCCAGCAGTCAACTTAACTCACAAAAGTATAGACACGTCCCCAAAAATCAGTACTATTTATTCAAATTCGACTAACGACAGATTTCCTCGCAAGAAAACAGCCTCTTTAGCCATTTTATAGTTTCTTTAGGGGACAAATTCTAACTGTACTGAATCAGTAAATAACCATTACCTGAAGAAGTGAAAACAAAGTCATGCCCAGTGAAAGCAACAATATCATTGTCGCAAAAATTCTCGGCGCCCCAGCTGCGAGCCTAGAGGCAATTCCCGAGATCAATACTCAAGTCTTGAGTGACAACATAGCTACCATGAGCCTGACGCCCAATTTTAACTTTTTTAAGCGCAAGGCCCGTAACCAGGTTAAAAGCAAAAATAAAATTTCGAAATTGACTGTGCTCAACCTGGTTTTCGACGATTCGTCGCAGTCAAAAGCTGTCCAACCACCCAGTCAAATTGGCCATGATAAGTTGAGCTTTATCAACCAAAAGCAACTATCAAATCTCGAAGAGTTCAGCAGTTTTGTCATCGCGTTAGTTCTACCTGAGCTTCCGCTGCCAAAAGACTTTTGGATTCCAGTTGAATCTCTATTAACTAAGCGAGAGTGGGAGATTTTACACCTGGTATATCAGGGCCACTCAAGTAAACAAATTGCTGAGGCTCGACAATTAAGCCATAGAACGGTTGAATTACACCGCCAAAACTGTTCTCAAAAACTCGGCCCGATTACCCCTATCCTACTTGCTTCGCTATTTTCAAACAGTGTCTTGGAAACCTATTCTTGGGCTAATTCTCAGCTTAAATAGCTATCCAATTAAACTCCTGACTAGAGCGCCCCAGAAAAGGTACCCAGTCATTTCTCAATCAGCTTACAACCAACAGAGCTAAGTTTAAAAAGGTCCGTCCTGACTCTCTGGAGAGCTCCATAGGGCAGACCAAACTACTGTGCCATCGATATAAAACACCGCATCACCATCAAATACCGCACGCTGGCGACTGTCCCACCACTGCTCTGTTCTCGCCACAATCTGCCCAACCTCAACAATCGAAGCGTCTGCTGGACGATCTTTGCTGTCGATTTCAAATAGGAACAAACGTCGCTCTTCACTGTATACAGACTCATCCGAATAGAAACTCAGGGAGACAGGCACAGAAAATCGATCAGTGGTCTCATTGACCGCCTGATAGGTAAACGCATGGCGATTGTAGCGGGCTTCTGAATAGCTCCAGTTTGCACCGGGGCTGAGGCTTGTGGAACCTAGCGAAAAAGGGGCCGTCAGAGAGGCCACATTAAACAGTTCGAGTTTCACCAGTCCCTGCTCATCCTGCCCCAAACCGAGCAGCAGCTCATCATTAACCGGGTGCAGGAAATCTGAGAACCCGGTAACGCTAAGCTCTCCCGCAATAAGTGGATCTAGCGGATCGGAGAGGTCGAGAACATAGAGCGGATCTATACGCTCAAAAGTCACCAAATAGAGCTTATCTCCAAAAAAGCGTACGCCATAGAGATCTTCATTGGGCTTGCCTATGGCGGCAGTGCGCTCAGCATTGGGCAGGGTTGCCACCAGATTGAATTCCGGCTTATCGGTTGCCAACTTAAGTATTGAGAGCTGATGATCAATCCGATCTTCTGCGTTGGCCGTGCGCTGACTGGTGACTAGACGCAGATAGCCCTCATGTTCATTGATACGAAAATCCTTGTTGCCACTGAGTGCCAGTGCACCATCGACCACGCCGGAACCGAGATAATTGAGCTCAGCTGATAGGGAATAGCTGTGCACCAGAGTCCGTGAATCGGTCTCAGCGTAATCAACCTGGGTCAGATAGATCGCATTGCCACTCACATAGATTCCCGACGTGGGCTCTAGGTAGCAAACGGCATTAGCCACTGACTGGCTTGCCAGATCAACGGCGATAAGCATTGTCATGGTTGGAAAGGCAGAGCTCTGCGGCGCAAGACTGTTTTCGCTATCGGTTACCCGGCAGTCAGAGGCGCTAAGCAGCGGACTTTCGACACCATTAATCGACATGTTGGGCAGAATATCCTCAGGCACCAGGGCATCTAGTAGGGTTTCATTTTCTGTTGCCTGGAGACTATCCGGATAATAGTTATAACTCACGACCTCGGGAGTATGACGGGCCACCAGGTAAACCATATCCCCCTGTCTGCGACTACTGACAAAGCCACCCTGAAACTCGAGTTGCAGCTGTCTATCCGGATTACTTGTATCGGTTATATCGTAAATATCTAACGCCGTGGTCTGCCCTGCCCAGAGCGATGGATCGTCAAAGGAATCGCCAAACAGTCCCCACCAGCCACTACTGCTAATCGAAATTAACTGGTTATCATTGGTATACAGACCTTCAACGGTCCGGCTGCCACTGAGGGGGATAGTGCTCACCTCAGTGGCCTTGGCTGTCTCAGGATCAGTGGAGAGTATGCGTATACTGCGTTCTTCATTTACGCTGGGAGCGGGCATTGAATCTGCAGCTAGACTGTCGTCCTCCAAAGAAGGCTCGATAAACGCTATATCATCTACTATAAAGCAGCAGTCCATCCCACGGCTCGGTGCAATAAATAGATGATCGCCATCGTATTTTACATAGTCGTGCTCATCGACGCTGGCTTCCAATGTATAGGTGGTGGTAAAACTATCACTGCTGGCGGGCGCCGAGCTCTCCATATCCATGGCGACCCCATCGGCCATATCAACAGTGGCGGCTTTAGCCACATTATCAGTCGCTACCTGGGTAAATCCCTGTCGCACTCTGTCCAGTAGCTGACTTTGGCTCTCCACTTCGATCAGCAGTCCCTGGGGCGTGGGCTGAATGACCGGCGGTTCAGTGGTTTGCGGCGCTGAGGAACCACCACCGCCTCCGCAAGAGACTATTATCATCGTCAATGGAATGAACGCGAACTGGGATATTTTTTTCATTATTATTCTCAAATAAGCTTGCGGGCCAGTGTATTCAAGTTTACCTACAGCTTCAACTTGAGGCGAAATCCTTGGTATGCAAAAGACATTCTCATAGCGGTGCTCGCTCAAGGTACTTTAAATGGCAACCGCAGAATCAAATCGCTAAACTGGAACTACGCCGTTGACCAAAAATAATCAGAAAAAATGAATCCACCGACCCGCGCCAGTTTTATCTATCGCCTTACGCTTATTATCACTGGAACTCTGCTGATAGCGTTTATTGGCGCTGCGATTATGAGCCCAAAGGCACCCACTGATCCGCTCACCATTACCGGCACAGCTATAAATAGTAGCGACAACGCTTACCTTGGCAGCAACAGCTGCGCAGGCTGCCATACAGAGGCCTTCCAGAATTGGCAGGGCTCTCACCATGACCAGGCCATGCAGCACGCCACAGCGGCCACGGTCAAAGGCGACTTCAATAACAGCCTATTCGAGGCGCCCGGCAATAACGCCCTATTTTCGAAAAAAGCCGATGGCTTTTATGCGCGCCTGGCAGGCACTGATGGGCAGGTCAGTGAACACAAAATTCTCTACACCTTTGGCACTGAACCTCTGCAGCAATATTTGGTGGCGTTTCCCGATGGCCGCCTTCAGCAACTTCCGGTGGCCTGGAATACCCTGACCAACCAATGGTTTGATCCGCAGCCAGAGTTACTGGCACAACCAGGTGAGTGGGTGCACTGGTCTGAGGGCGGCAAAAACTGGAACAGTATGTGTGCCGACTGTCACAGCAACAATGTCGAGAAGAACTTCGATATCGCCAGCAATAGCTACAGCACCACTGTTACTGAGCTAGATGTGGGCTGCGAGTCCTGCCATGGCCCAGGTCGCGATCATGTTGCGGCAGTGAGCTCGGCAGATTTTAATGCCACTCTAGATAAACTGCATATCAGCATGAGAGTCGGAGAGGACTCACAGGCAGTGGTGGATCAGTGCGGTCGCTGTCACGCCCGGCGCCAGCAACTGACTACAAAATTTGAACATGGCAGCAGCCAACTGCTGGATCACTATTTGCCGCAACTGCTAATACCGCCCACCTATCACAGCGATGGTCAGATTCTCGATGAGGTATTTGTCTACGGTTCTTTTGTGCAGAGCAAAATGTATCACTCCGGCGTCGGCTGTGTGGACTGCCACCAACCCCACAGCGTTAAGCTTAAAGCCGAGGGCAACCAGCTCTGTGTCGGCTGCCACAGCAGTGAGCAGTTTGATACACCCGAGCATCACCACCATAGTGCGAATCTAGCCCAGCCAATAGGTAGCCATAAGCCTCAGGGAAGCCAGTGTATCGACTGCCATATGCCGGGGCGGCTCTATATGGGCAATGATTATCGCCGCGATCATAGCTTTCGCATTCCCCGACCAGATCTGACGGTTGCCCACGGCACCCCCAATGCCTGTAATGATTGTCACACCAAAGAGTCCGCCGACTGGGCTGCGGAAAAAGTCGAGCAGTGGTTTGGCCCCGAACGGCCGGCGCATTTTTCTGAAATCCTCAGTGCCGCGGCCAGTCAACCCACCGACTCCGTTGAGCCATTGGTGTCCCTGTTGAATGATCTCTCCCAGCCGGCCATTGCCCGCGCCACAGCTGCCTCTTTGCTGGCCCCCAATATCTCACTGCCAGTGGTTGAGCGCGCGCTGACTAGGGCCAGCAGCGATACCAGTGCCCTATTGCGAAACACTTCGCTCAGGAGTCTCAATGGCAGCGCCAATAAGGTTGGCCCCCTATTCGAAGGCCTTAACGATCCTGTTCGAGCAGTGCGCATAGCCGCCGCCGAAGGGCTGATTGATGTGCCGGAAAATCGAATACCAGATGGGCTAACTGATGCCTTTAGTCGAGCAAACAAAGAGTATCTGACCTCAATGCTGGTCAACGCTGACTTTCCCTCTGGCCGTATGCGTATGGCGCTGGACCAGCATCGTCGCGGAAATCTTAGCAGGGCTGAGGAAGAGTATTTGGCAGTATTAAAAATCGATACAGGCTATAACGCGGCGCGCATGAATCTGGCGCAACTCTATTACAGCCAAGGAAAACTAAGCGATACAGAAAATCTGTACCGAACAGTGATTGAGCGGGAGCCAGAGGCCAGCGACGCGCACTATTCACTGGGGCTATTGATGGCCGAGCAGGGAGATTACCAGCAGGCGGCAGTGTCATTGAAGGCGGCAGCCGCCACTGGCAATAACCCCCGCGCCTGGTACAACCTTGCAGTGCTGCACCAGCAGTCTGGGAAATCACTGGAGGCAGAGAAAGCCTATCTTGCAGCCCTGCAATTAATGCCCGGCAATACTGATTTTACCAATGGCCTAGTGAGTCTTTATGGGCAACAGCAGCAATGGATAAAAGCCCTGCAGCTAATTGATCGGGCACTGGTCAATGACCCTACAAATCTCAGCCTACGGCAATTGAAGCGAGCCGTAACTCAACGCCTCTAAAGGCTTGGACGACCAATACTGACAACTACTTCAATACAGCTGCGGCCCTCTCAAATAGGTTGCCGGCATGGTTCATCACATGAAAAACAATGCTCTGCTCATGGGAGCCTGTGACCAGATGGGCGCCGGGGCCAATCCCATAAACCGCCACATCCTCACCACCGTGAGTTTCCCCCTCTAGCGGCACCAGCACTTCCTGATGAAAACCCCTGGCCTGAGTATCTATAGCGGTTAAATCCTGACGTCCCGCCAGTGACTTGCTGTAATAGGCCATATCGGCATTGCTCTCATCACCCAAGTCGCGAAATCCAAGACCATTGGTATAACCCAAGGTAGTGTATGTCAGTCCGTCGTCATCGAGTGCGGGCTTGTCTGACCCCACATTTACGACCTTACCCAGAATCGGATTGCCCCGCTTTGGATAACCGGCCATGGTAAAGACATGACTGTGGTCGGCGGTGACAATAATCAGCGTATCTTCGCGACTGGTGGCATCCAGTGCAGCCTGAACTGCATGGGATAACTCAACGGTATCGCTCAAGGCGGCAAAGGCACTGTTGGCATGATGGCCGTGATCAATGCGCCCAGCTTCCACCATCAAGAAAAAACCCTGCTCATTGTTGTCGAGAATATCGATCGCCTTGGTGGTCATCTGGGTCAGCGAGGGTTCACCTGCAAGGTCATTCTTACGGTCGGCCTCATAGCGCATCTCCGACTCATTAAATAGACCCAATAAATTCTCACTACTGTTGCTGTCAACGGCATCGAAACCGGCCTGATCAATCACATAGTCGCCTCTGGGATAGAGCGCTTGCCACTCTTGTACCAGATTGCGACTGTCGTTGCGGTCGCCCTCTACTGAGCTACGGGCGTCGCGGCTATTGGCTGCAGGGTCACTGGGTAAAAATTCCCGGCGTCCACCGCCAAGGGCGACCTCAATACCATCTACATCAATACCCGGATAGCGGGCCTCGAGATTGCGCTCAAAATTAACCAGCTGCGAGGCAATATCTTCACAGCCAGCGGCGATAGCCGCAGCCGGCATCATCGAGGGATTTTCCCAATCGCGATCGGCAGACTTGGCGTAGGTTGCAGCAGGTGTAGCGTGAGTAATTCGTGCAGTGGAGACAATGCCAGTGGACAGCCCTGCAATCTCGGCCAGTTCCAGCGCGGTAAATAACTGGTTGCCAGCAGCCGACTCACAGTCACCTTTGCGGGTGTTTTCGTCGAGACCAATAACCCCAATATTGGTTTTAACGCCGCTAACTAGAGCGGTCATAGTGCCCGCCGAATCCGCTGTTTGGGCATCGACATTGTAGGTTTTCGATAGGCCTACAAAGGGAAACTTGCCGAAGCTAAGACTGTTCTCCTCGCCAGACATACCCTGCTGCTGCCCCTGAAAAATACGCGCGGCAGTAACCGTGGTAACACCCATACCGTCGCCGACAAAGAGAATAATATTCTTCGCTGAGCCCGCCTGCAGGGCCAAGCGCTGGGCCTGCTTGTTAGTCTCCGCGACCGCTGCAGCAGACTCCTTGTACCAATGATTATCAGTGATACTCAGCAGTGCCTCGGGCGCAGCGCGCGATGCCTCTGGAGATGGGGAAACTGCTGTACCTGTTGGAGTACATCCGATTAATAGCAGCCCAACTAGACTTAGGGCAGATCGGGTAACGTAGCGGAGCTGTGATTGGGCAAACTTGGGCATAGTCTTTATTCTGTCTCGACGGTTATTGGCAGAGAGCCATCAACATTTCTCGCAGCAGTCTGATATTGAATACTATTTATAAAACCAGCCATAAAGCCGCCTATAAGATCATCGGTTAAATCGTATTGGAAACAGTAGCATGGTGTACATGACTCAAAAAGCGAGCCCATAAACGCGTATTCTCTCTGCACGTTTACAACAATTTTTTTGGATAAGGCGCCTTAAATAAGTGTCTGGTCGTCGAACACTGGATTGGGTGAGCGCTCTGCCCCGGCTTGAAAGACTTCAACAGACGCCGCAGCTTCTTTAATATCTTCAAAGCGAGCTATATGAAACAGGGCATCACCTTCATTGACCAGAGGAATATTACTCCGGCCAATCACCAGCCCATTGTACTGTGCCGTGACGGGATAGTCTGTTGAGTCAAACAGGTCCGACGGATCTGAGATAACACCCAAGACATCACCGCTTCTTACCCTTGAACCCAGGGCAACGACCGCGCGCAGTATGCCGCTCTGCGGTGCTCGCTCCCAGCTGCTTGAGCGAGCAACAAAGGGTTCATGGCGCTTGCTGGGATTTTTTGTCCGTGGCAACATCGCCAGTTTGCGCATAATTGATAAAATACCGCGCACGCCGGCACGGATAGATAATTCGTCAAAACGCAGAGCCTCACCGGCTTCGTAGAGCAGCACTTTAACTCCGTACTCGTCAGCCGCCTGACGCAGTGAACCATCACGTAAATTAGAGTTGAGTAACACCGGAACCGAAAAAGCCTCAGCCAATTGTTTTGTCTCTGGGTCATCCAGATTGGCACGAATTTGTGGCAGGTTGGAGCGATGTACAGCTCCCGTATGCAAGTCGATACCATAATCGCACTGTCGTACCACTTCCTGCAGAAAAGTATGTGCCAGCCTTGCGGCCAGTGAGCCTCGGCTGGAGCCTGGAAAAGAACGGTTCAGGTCACGCCTGTCTGGCAGGTAGCGAGAGTGCTGGATAATGCCAAATATATTTACCACAGGAATAACGATCAGCGTACCACGCAGGCGTTTCAGCACAGCGCTTTTTAGCAGGCGTCGGGCTATTTCAACACCATTCAGTTCATCGCCATGAATAGCAGCGCTAATAAACAGGGTTGGCCCGCTGGTTTTACCGCAGATAACCTGTAGCGGAATATTGACATTTATATGGGTATATAACTTACCAATAGGTAGCTCAATAACGCCCCGTTCACCGGGCTGTATTGTGACCCCATTTATCGTCACTGGTTTATTTTTGGTTGCCATAACCGTAACAGTTACCCTTTGCCGCGTGTGCGTGTTTTATGAGGTTTAGCGTTCTTCTCGATAAACTCGATAATCATTTTGGCGACATCTTTTTGCGTCGCTTCTTCAATGCCTTTTAGTCCAGGCGAAGAGTTCACTTCCATCACCAGAGGGCCTCGACTGGATCGCAATAAATCGACACCGCACACATTGAGCCCCATGATAGTCGCAGCCTTAACGGCTGTTTTACGTTCGGCAGATGATAGTTTGACTAGTTGCGCCGAACCACCACGATGCAGATTGGAACGAAACTCTCCCTCGGGGGCTGTCCTCTGCATGGCTGCAATAACCTTTCCCCCCACAACTAGGCAACGAATATCGCTGCCGCCAGCTTCTTTAATAAATTCTTGAATGAGGATGTTACTTTTCACCCCCATAAAGGCCTCAATAACACTTTCCGCCGCTTTTTTGGTCTCGGCCAGAACCACGCCAATACCCTGAGTACCTTCCAGCAGTTTAATCACCAAAGGTGCACCGCCGACCTCTCGAATCAAGCCTTTGACATCATCTGGTGAATTGGCAAAAGCGGTTACAGGTATGCCAACCCCTTTGCGGGACAATAGTTGGATGGAGCGTAATTTGTCTCGAGAGCGGGAAATTGCAACGGACTCGTTGACGCAATATGTGCCCATCATTTCAAACTGGCGCACCACGGAGGTGCCATAAAAGCTTACCGAAGCGCCGATACGAGGGATAACCGCATCAAAGTCACCGGGATTAAATTCTTCATTTTTAAAGTGTATAGACGGATTCTCGGTCCCCATATCCATAAAACAGCGAATATGATCAATAACACGGACGTCGTGACCGCGTTCTTCAGCAGCTTCCACAAGACGCCGTGTGGAATAGAGTTTGGGATTCCGGGACAAAATGGCAATTTTCATGGGTTCTCCTAGGTTATTGGGTTCGGGCTTTAATCATTATGGACTACAAAAAGTCACATTGAAGGGGAGCCTGAGAGATAAGATGCCGCTGGGTTGACACAATACAAGCCATTCAGGGCAGTGCGCCCAAGTAACAGTCGAAATTTCATCGTGTCACGATTGGTCAATGTCACCTCGATCGTCCGTTGCATATTGCCAATAATGACTGTTGTTTCTATGACAAAGCGCCGTTCTGCATGGCCACCGGAATCGGTGACCATACGCTCTTCCAACACTGCAGCATCACAGATAAGCGCGGTTTCACTGTCATTTTGATTGGGGTGAATGCCAAACTTGACGCGCTGCTCATCGCCCTTGTGATAGGGCTCAACGAAGTAGGCATGCAGGGCAGAGGTTCGTGCACCTGTATCAACTTTTGACTTAATCAGTGAGATTCCCAGATGTGGCAGACTGACCCACTCACGCCAACCCAGGGTAATAAGTTCTGCTTGATTTGCTGATTGATGTGTCCTGTTGGCGCACATGGCAATAGGTCTCTAAAGGGATGAAATTTCGGCGCATCATAGATGATTTGCACCTAGGTATATATAAAAATAATCGGGTGACTTTGGATGCTGATATGACGTCTAACAGGTTAATAATGCGAGCTTCGCGGCTACTTTTTGACACGACTTTGCAACAAACAGAAAGTGCAGAATCCTATGGGGGCAATCATTGCTCCAGGGGATTATTCAATCCTGTTCAAGGATTATAGGACGGTGCTTTCGCGGAATGATCGAGGATATAGGGAGTACTGTAAATCTAGGTGTCGCTAGTCGAAACGCAAAATTTCATCGATACTCAGACCGTGGGCCTTGGCTATTTTGAACAGCTGCCAGAGTGAGACAATGGCTTGGGGATCCTGCTCCATTCTCTGATACTGGCGCAGAGATAACTCGTAGTCCGCCATATCTTCTTGCACTAGGTGGCCACTTTTTCGCAGCGAGACGATTCGCTTCTGCAGTTTTTCCTGTAACTGCAAGAATTCATCGTAATAAGCAGAGTCTGCATTTGGGCGTTGCATATCAGTTTGCTCAGATAACTATTGACCTGGGACGCCAAGGTTGGCATATTCGAAAACACAGCAACACGCCATGCCTGACGTCCTCCGTGACGAAATAACTGAATGTGAATCTGTAGACAGTGAAAACAATGGGGCTCTCTCAGAGAGAGTCAAAGGAGCTATTTAATCAGCGCACTCTTTCTGAGCGCAGATCCAAACACATTTAAAGAGTGCAATGCACAAGGAGTCAAAACCAGTGACAATTCAGCTACAAAAAAAACTGATAGCCATCAGCCTAATACTTGCCGGAACCCTAGCACTACTAGGTTGCGCAAATAACTCATCACAACCCAATTATGATCTGGATACCTATACCCTGGGGCGCAGTGCGGTATTCACCCAACGTGAGCTCATTAACGAACAGCTCAAAGATCCCGCCGAAGTCAATACCCAAGTCCGCGACACATTGTTGTATAACTACTGTGATCTGGTGGCACGGGATTCAATCTACGTATCCCAGGACAACCTTCCCCAACAGTGCCGGCCTCTCAGCCACGAACAGCAGCCCCTAGATAACAACCAACGCCAATGTGCCTATAACTACCATATCTGTATCAAGGCCTGCCCACTGCGCACTAATGATTGCCAACCCTGTATTGAGCGTGCCAAACGGTGCCTGGCGACTCCCTAGAAAAGCTCCCTAAAAAAGCTCACAAGAAAGGCCGCCTAACAACCTAACTCACCTAAGCCGCGTCAGACCCGTAGGCGTAAAATCCACCGCGCTTAAGGGCAGCCTTATAGGCTGGGCGCTGCTGCATGCGCTGGCGATAGGCGGCGATATTCGGCAGGCTTTCTAGAGAATAGAGCAGTGGTGTAATCTCGACTACAAATGAGAGCTGAATATCGGCAGCAGAAAAACAGTTGTCCACCAACCAGTCGACTCCCTGCAGTGAATTCTCTATATAGCCGAGATGACGCTGCAGCTCGTCACTGATCCGCGGTTGCAGTGATGCACCGGCGTCACCTAGGCGCGCCGTATACATCTTTAGCATCATCGGCAGCATCGCACTGCCCTCAGCATAGTGCAGCCACTGCAGGTACTGCTCATAGCTATCAGTGCCTGTTGTCGGCTGCAAACGGCCGGCGCCATAGTGGCGCACGATATAGTCAATGATCGCGCCGGACTCAATAATAGTTGCTTGGCCATCAGTCAAAACCGGAGACTTACCCAGAGGATGAACCTGTTCCAACTCCGCTGGTGCAAGATTGGTCACTGCATCGCGCTGATAGGTTTTTAATTGATACTCTAGGCCGAGTTCTTCGAGTAACCAGAGGATGCGTTGCGAGCGGGAATTATTTAAATGATGGACAGTCAACATAGCTGAGACTCTAGTAGGAAAGATTGGCTACTGCTCTTAGGGGCAGTTCATTGCGCTGGATAGCCAGCTGCAAAACCAGTATACCTAAAAACTGGCCAAGTAGAGTTGGGCCTGCTGCATATAACACCTAAAGCCAACTCAACAGCCTTGGGTCGCATCAAATAATTGTTCTCTGATATTAACCGCTGTAAGCTAGGGCCTCGTCTGAATCCGCTCTGAGATTATCTTGCCCAAAGCCTTTGTCTACCCAGCGTTGCGCTCAACTCGCAACAATTTTAAGTGCCCTAGCTGCGATCAAGCTTTGATCCTCCAGGAGGATACGCAACCTCGCACTTACAGGTGTAACAATAAGCACAGCTTTGATCTGGCCCGCGAGGGTTATCTCAATCTGTTGTTGGCCCAGCACAAGCGCAGCCGCAATCCCGGAGACAGCGACGAGATGATTCGCAGCCGCCAGCGTTTTTTAAATGCCGGCTACTATCAGCCCCTATCCGACGCCATTGTCGCCGCCGTCAGCAAAGCCGCAAGCGGGCCTGAGCAAACAGTTTTAGATCTGGGCTGTGGTGAGGGCTACTATATGCAGCAGTTGCGTATAGCTTTTAATTTGAGAGCTTCTGATTTAAAAAAAGAACCAGCCAAGCTTAAACTGCTGGGCATGGATATCTCCAAATTCGCCGTGCGCCTAGCGGCAAAACGCAAGATGGATGCCCGTCTCGCAGTTGACAGTGTCTACAATATCCCGTTATTTGAAAATCGTGTCGACACGGCTATTTCAGTGTTTTCACCGATCAGTGTCGAAGAGACGGCCCGGGTACTTAAACCCGGTGGTCAGTTAATTATGGTGGGCCCGGGCACAGACCATTTGTCGGGACTCACATCCCTAATCTATGAGCAGTCCCTTCCCCATGGCGGCAATACGGCGAGTCTAGAAAAGGCGTCGCAATTTAACCTCCTAGAACAGATTGAAATCAAGCAGTCCATTGTAGTCAGGGGCAGCGATATTCTTGACCTGTTGAAGATGACGCCCTACTACTGGCACAGTCGTCCGGAGCAGCAAGAGATGTTGGCCGAGCTGGATAAACTAGAAACAGCTATTCACTTCTATATTAATATTTATCAGAATCAAACTGCTTAATAGAAACCGCCAATATAAACCCTTTTAAAAGCACCTAATATGAGCCCCGCAGAGCAACAGTTTTTAAGCCGCAACAAACTCCCAGAGAGCTACCTAATTAGTGCCGAGAAATGGTTTTCACCACTACTGGAGAAATATAAAACAACTCGGGATCGGCCATTAATTATTGGTATTAATGGCTCTCAGGGTTCTGGAAAATCGACTCTAGCTGACTATCTCTGCACCATGCTCAGTGAGCGTTACCAATTGCGTTGTGTCTCTCTATCACTGGATGATTTTTACCTGACAAAACTAGAGCGCCAGCAGTTGGCGCGTCAGGTACATCCGCTGCTGGAAACTCGTGGCGTCCCCGGCACCCACGACGTTCCTCTGGCCCTAGAGACCATTGCAACGTTAGTCGATGGATCTGCAGAAACCCTTATTCCACGCTTCGATAAAAGCCAAGATGACCGAATGCCTGAAGCCCAGTGGGACCGCATTAACGGGGCTGTAGATATTATTGTCTTTGAAGGCTGGTGTGTCGGTGCTCGGGCCCAGACTGAGGAGCAATTAGTTGAGCCGCTAAATGCTCTTGAGGCGAAACAGGATGCAGACCGCCTCTGGCGTACCAGTGTCAATCAAACCTTGGCTGGGGAATACCAGGCGCTGTTTGATCTGCTCGATGAGTTAATTATGTTGCAGGCGCCCTCTTTTGAAACCGTGTATAACTGGCGTCTTGAGCAGGAAGAAAAGATGATTGCCCGTCTCGGTAATTCAACCAGTGATGGGCATCATGGCATTATGTCAGCCGGTCAAATCAGCGAGTTTATCGCCCACTATCAGCGTATTACCGAGCACAGCCTAAGGGAAATGCCTGAGCGCGCAGATCATCTATATAAGTTGGACAGTCAACGACAGATCATTGGCTACCTGTACAAATAGTGTGCCTGTAAAAATAGTGTGCCGGCCAACTAAGCGCTTAAACGATTAAGCCGCCACATTGGCAAACTGGCTAACCACTGTGAGCAGTTGTCGGCAGGTTATCTGCCCGACTAATTTGCCCTTATCCACAACCGGAAGGCGACGGTGTCCCTGCTTGATCATAAAGTCTGCCACATCCACTACATCCGCATGCAACTTACAGGAGTCCACCTCTTCGGTCATATAATCGCGGACACTGCCTATATCACTATTGTTGTTATAGCTGGCATTGAGAATAGCTCTGAGACAATCTAGCTCTGACAGCACACCTAGCAGTGTACTCTGCTCATCCACCACACAGACACCGGACACTTTGTGCTCAACAATTAGTTCGATGGCATCAAAGACATTATCAGTTGCAGATACACTTAACGGGTTGCGCGACATGTAGTCGCTTAAATCAACAGAACGCAGCATAAAATTCCCCTTAATAAACCGCTTAATCGACCTCTTAATATTCCTAATAGTAAACCTTTTAGCCAATCTTTTAGCAAATCTATTAGCAAACCATAATTTATATTCTAGCCTGAATATACAGTCTTAGTGTAATTTTGTCCTTAGCGGGATTTTTCACTGGGGCACAAAAAAGGCCTCCAAGAGGAGGCCTTCTTATGCTCGGTACAACTTATCCCTTAGGCATCAAAGGCATGACGCAAAACGATAGTTTCGATTCGGTCAGGACCGGTTGAAACCACATCCACTGGGGCACCAATCAGCTCTTCGATACGAGTGATGTAGGCACGGGCAGCAGCTGGCAAAGCATCAATATTTTGCGCACCTACGGTGACATCAGTCCATCCAGGCATGGTCTCATAGACTGGGGTGATCGCTTCAAAATCATCGGCATGAGTAGGAATACCCGCATCACTGCCATCGCTGTGAATATAACCAACACAGATATTAATTTCTTCTAAACCGTCCAACACATCGAGCTTAGTCAGACAGATGCCTGAGATACTATTGATCAGCACTGCCTGGCGCAGAGCAACTGCGTCAAACCAACCACAGCGGCGTTCACGACCAGTGGTAGTGCCAAACTCGTGGCCTTTTTCACCCAGGTAGGCGCCGATTTCACAGTGCAGTTCGGTGGGGAATGGGCCAGATCCAACTCTAGTGGTGTAGGCCTTGGTAATACCCAAAATATAATCTAAGTACAGTGGACCAAAACCCGTTCCGGTAGCCGCGCCGCCAGCCGTGGTGTTGGAGGACGTAACATAGGGATAAGTGCCATGATCTATATCCAGCAGTGAACCCTGGGCGCCTTCAAAGAGAATGTCGGCACCGGCTTCACGGGCGTCGTGCAAAATCTTGGTGACATCGCCTTTCATCGGCAGCAGTGCTGCAGCCCAAGCTTGCGCATCAGCAAGAGTGGCGTCGTAGTCCACTGGATCGACTTTGTAGTATTCAGTCAGAGCAAAGTTATGGTAATCAACAACCTCTTTTAACTTCACCGCAAAGCGCTCCATATTGGCCAGATCACCGAGACGCAGTGCCCGACGAGCCACCTTGTCTTCATAGGCGGGGCCTATACCTCGGCCAGTGGTACCAATCTTAGCGTTGCCACGAGCGGCTTCGCGAGCCTGATCCAAAGCAATATGGTAGCTGAGGATTAACGGACAAGAGCCTGAAACTTTAAGGCGGTCACGGACCTCAATGCCGCGCTCTTCAAGCATGGTGATTTCTTTTAGAAGGGCGTCTGGCGCCACAACAACGCCATTGCCAATCACGCAAGTGACGTGAGGGCGCAAGATACCGGAGGGTATAAGGTGCAGTGCAGTTTTCTTACCATCGATAACCAGTGTATGACCGGCGTTGTGACCCCCTTGAAAACGTGCCACCACTGTTGCTTTATCAGTTAATAAATCAACGATCTTACCCTTGCCTTCGTCCCCCCATTGGGAACCAAGAATAACGACATTTCTACCCATAATAATGCTTGCTCGTAAAGATAATGATTAGGCTGCCTAAAATTTTTAAACGTTAGGACAGCTTTTGAATAATCCAAGAACCGTTCTGCTCCACTAGAGCGCGGTCACAATTTAGTTCGCTGTAGTCAACCAGTTGCCCGGCAAAACCCTGCACAACTCGCTCACCCTGTGATCGCAAAGCTGCGATCTCAGTTGCCACTGCCGGGTCGCTGCTATGGGCGACAAAGATACCCAACTTAGCGATTTGTTTAGTGGCACTTTGACTGACCAGAGATTTTAGGTTGCAGGCAAATCCGGTGGCCGGACGCGGGCGGCCAAAGGCCTCACCTACGTGATCATAGCGCCCACCATTACCCAGCGCCTTGCCATAACCCTGTACATAGGCGGCAAATACAACACCTGTGTGGTAGTGGTAGCCAGGCAGCTCGCCAAGATCCAGATAGACGGTGACATTGCGCTGAGCAATCGCCGTGACAATCTCTTCCAACTGCGCCACGGCGGCTAATACAGCTGCTGGTGCACCGGCTAATTTGTCACGCGCGGCAGCCAACACTTCGACACTGCCAGCTAGACTAGGCAGTACATTTAACCAACCGGCCAACTGCGGATCACTGATATTGGATTCAATCCACTGAGCCAATTCCCGCGCTGCTTTGCGCTGTACCAGATCAAATAGCTGGGCTTCGCTGTCGGCACTGAGACCGGCATCGGCCAAGAGACCACGGAAGATATCCACATGGCCTAAATCCAGATGCACGTTTTCAACACCAGCGCTGCTGATGCTCTGTAATAAGAGTTCTATAACTTCAATATCGGCGGCCACTGTGGCTTCACCAAACAACTCGACACCAATAGAGATTGGCGTGCGCGACTCCAGCGGACCTCGCG
>Ga0209119_1001564_pt1 | contig 22163 bp, 13 predicted proteins | sample COG_03_FD_184747 | JGI IMG/M metagenome (GOLD analysis project Ga0209119, IMG submission 184747) | Pelagic Microbial community sample from North Sea - COGITO 998_met_03 (SPAdes) (version 2) | ecosystem: Environmental > Aquatic > Marine > Neritic zone/Coastal water | place: Helgoland, sampling... | reverse complement strand
TATCGCTGGTCACAGCAGGCCAAAACGCCACCATGGATCAAGATACCAGCAGCATAGACAGTATTGAGGTGATAGACGCCCCAGAGATAGTGCAAAAGCTCGCCTGGCACCAGGGGCTACTGAGATTCTCCGGTGATCCACTCGAAGATGTAGTGGCAGAAATAAGCCGTTATACCGACCTGTCCATCGTCATACTGGATCCTGAAATCCGCGACCTGCGCATAGGTGGTTTTTTCAAAGTGGGCGAAACAGAAAAAATGTTTCAAGCACTGGAAACCAGCTTTGGCGTGCGTGTGGAGCGCAAAGGAAAAAATGTAGCGCTCCTGGCCGCCGCCAGCCCCTGATAGCCACCCGGTTATCCTGTACCCAAGCGAACCCCGAGTCATCCTGAACGCAGTGAAGGATCTCACCCAACCCAAATAGTCTAAACTCATAAATACACAACCCCAAAACCAACCAACACCACAACAATAAAACACAATGCTCTCGACTACCGAGAAGCACTCACGGAGGGAAGTTAACTTTTTATGATTTTTCCTGAGGATTTTTTTCGCTGGTTAGTCATCTTTTTCGTAAGGCCACAACGACAGAAAGTACCGTTGTTTGTGAGCAGGTTATTCAAACAGGAAAAGATCGGCAAAGCGTTGGCTCGCATTGTTTTGGCGGTAGCATTGTCACTGCTCCCGGCAGGCTTGAGTTCGGCAGATCAGCCCAGGAAACTGAACTTCAATATTCCTCAGCAGTCTGTTCAAACAGCACTAGACAGCCTCGCCACCCAAGCCAATGTATTTCTTCTTTTCCCCTTTGATCAGGTGATAGCAATAGATGCCAACGCAGTACAGGGCACCTACAGCATTCAACAGGCATTGGATATCCTACTGCAAAACACCGGTCTCTCTGGTGACCTTACCGAGGGTGGAGTCATTGCGATTTCACAGGCTGGCGAAATTGCCAGCGCAACTGAAAATAATGGTAAGGGGAAGAGAATGAATACAAATAAACGAAAAAATTTATTGGCAACATTTGTTGCGTTGTTTGCAGCTGGTGCAACCACTCAGGGGGCTATGGCGCAGACGGAGTCGGCGACGGAGCAATCGCAGATTGATGAGATTATTGTGACCGCCACTAAACGCGAAACCAATCTCCAGGATACACCGATGTCGATAAGTGTTATAACCGGTGCCGAGTTGGAAAATCGCGGCATCACCAATGTCAATGAATTTCTAAACACAATCCCCGGCGTCTCAGTGGCAGGGGCCGCACCCGGTCTGCCCGATATCAATATGCGTGGAGTCAGTACCACTAACGGCACGCCTGGCGGCAGCAGGGCAACAACAGCAGTCTACTTAGATGAATTTCCGATCTCCTCGGGCACTATAGGCACCAGAGATCTTCGCTTGATAGATATGGAGCGAGTCGAAGCCATAAAAGGCCCGCAAGGCACGCTTTACGGAAAAAGCGCGATGGGCGGCATTATTCGATATATCACCAACAAACCCAATACCGATGCAATGACAGGTAATGTGTCATCCTATGTTTCCGATACTGCGGATAGTGATGGACTTAACTATGGCGTGAATGGCCATATCAATATACCAGTCAATGACAATTTGGCGGTACGTTTGGTCGGTTATCACTATGATAATGACGGATTTGTTGATGTGGTGGGTGGCTTTCCTGAAGAAGACGCCGATAAAGAAGACACGTCGGGCGGGCGACTTGCTGTTCGCTGGAATATCTCTGACAGAGCTACCTTGGACTTTGTCTATTTAAATCAGAGACTTGATGCCGGTGTGCCTCTGGTAACAGAAACATTTGATTTAACCGCGGCGGGTTCTATTAACCTGCAGTCTGCAGATTTTTCCGATCCTTCTGCTCAAACCAATATTGAACGGCTCACTAAGGATGAGCTATTCAATCTAAAACTGGATGTAGAGTTTGATGCATTCAATTTAAGTCTAATGGCATCGGATAAGGCATTTTTTAGTGAGCGCTACATTGATCAGGGTGGGTATCTGAATCTCACGAATTCACATGCATTTCAAACAGGTACATTTGATGTAGATACTACCTCTTTTGAGGCCCGACTGGTCTCCAACAACAATGGCAGTGATTTTATCGATTGGATTGTAGGTGTGTGGTATGAGGATTTCGAAGAGAAAGGATCGACTGTCATCGATCATATTGGCCCGGATGCCACGCCTTTCGGGATTCCGGCAACTGAAGGCTTTGTGTATCAAGACTCTGAGGTTTTAGGTATCAATAAAGAACTCGCTTTTTATGGTGAAGTTTCTATGCACTTTTCCGAGCAGGCAACGTTGACATTGGGTTATCGCCGGGCCGATGTGGAAGTGGATCAGGACGCAATTCGTGCTAATGGGCCGCTTGCCGGTGGAGTAAGACGGTTAATTGGTATCGACCAGCTTACACAGGAGGATGTCAATACTTACAAAGCAAACTTTGAATACCAGCTAAATGATGATGTTATGTTATATGCTCTGGCCTCATCCGGTTATCGCGCCGGTGGGTTTAATTCGGCCAATCCTCTGGCTGGTACACCACCTAGTACCTTTGGATCAGACACGCTTTGGAATTATGAAGTAGGAGCCAAAACCTCCTGGTTGGATAATCGTCTCGTCGTAAACGGCAGTGTATTTCTTGTCGATTGGAGTGATATTCAACTTGCAAGACAGCTGTTTGGCACTACAGGCGTCGCGACCATTACAGACAATGTAGGTGAAGCCGAAATAAAAGGACTTGAGCTGGAAGTCGATTACCGCATGACAGAATACCTCAAGCTGGGTGTTAGTTTATCTAATCTCGACGGCAAGGTGACCAAACTAGACCCAAGTGTGCCTGTGGGAGTTGCCGTCGAGGGAGAGCGCTTGTCTGGCTCAGCAGAGCTAACGCACACCTTTTATGTTGATTATGTACGCCCTGTCCGCAACGATATGGATATGAGTGTGCGCTTAACCCAGCGTTACATTGGTGATCGGCTCAGTGCTATGGGAAGTGGTGGTAGTGTTCAAGCAGCCAACGTTATACCTAGCTATGATACCACCGATCTAAGAATCGGCTTTAACCACAGTAACGGTATTGAAGCCTCACTGTTTGTTAACAATATGTTTAACAATATCAGCTACACATGGATCGAAAATATGCCTCAGTACACTCGCTGGCGGACCACTCTGCCCAAAGTTATGGGCCTCAATGTGAGTTATAAATTCTAGCCGTCATTCTGAGGTTTTGTGTTTTATTTTAGGCGATATTGTGGAGCCTGAGCATAGTTTATCTGCTCAGGCTCTGGTTTCTTTAACAATATTTTTCCCTGTAACCAAAAACAATCAATGTTTGTCTACGCCATTCGTACGCACTGCTGGCGTTAAGACTACGTGAAAGAAATTTTTGATAAAGGAAAACTCATTAATGACCGCTGTAGTATCCCATCACCTCAATGCGCCTTACCTAGTCTTTATCGGCGATATCGATAGCATCACCTACGTTAAAACGGGTTTGGGGCTTGTGCAATGGCGCAGGGAGTTAGTGGCTGGGCAATTGCGTTTTACAGGTAATACACTAGACCTCGGTGTACCCGATATGACGATTGAACAAGCGGTTGATGCAGGGATTAAAAGCCTGATTATTGGTGTTGCCCCTGTAGGAGGCAGCATCGGTCTACACTGGGAAGCCGAGTTGATAAAAGCGGCAGCTGCTGGAATGGATATTGTCAGCGGCTTACATAGCCGATTGGAAACTATCTCCGGTTTATCGGAGGCGGCAGCGACATCCAATGCCCAGTTAATCAATATTCGTATTCCACCTGCGTCTATTCCCATCGCTAATGGTAACAAGCGCTCTGGCCGACGAGTACTCATGGTCGGTACCGACTGTGCCGTAGGTAAAAAATATACGGCTCTTGCTCTGGCAGAGAGCCTTAACCAAGCGTCCATCAATGCGACCTTTAGGGCAACCGGCCAAACCGGCATTATGATTGCCGGTACGGGAATTCCTATTGATGCAGTGGTTTCGGATTTTGTTGCCGGTGCGGCGGAACTGATTTCACCGGATAATGAAGCTGATCACTGGGACGTCGTTGAAGGACAGGGTTCACTGTTTCACCCCGCCTATGCCGGTGTCAGCCTGGGGTTACTGCATGGTTCACAACCCGATGCCCTTGTAGTTTGCCACGATGCCTCAAGGCACCACATTGATAGCTGTCCTGATTTTCCCATACCCAGCATCAAAGACTGTATTGATCTTAATGTACGTTGTGGCCAGTTAACCAATCCTGATGTGATTTGTGTCGGCATTAGTGTTAACACATCGGGTCTAGCGCTAAGCGAACGCAGGCATTATCTACAAACCCTGGCGGAAGAAACACAACTACCCTGTGTCGACTCCGTCATCGACGGTTGTGATGCCATCGCTAACAATATTTTTCATCACTTTCAATCCAGAACAACATCCAACTTATCCGACGCAAATAATACATCTATTAGCAACAAATCAGGGTTAAGCGAGCAGGGCTCCCATGCGTAAAGTCACCTTTACTACTGAAATTTGGCCACTCAAGGTGCCCTTTCGTATCACCGGGTACACCCATACTGAAGTGAATGTCCTTCTTGCCCGGTTAGAAGAAGGGGGAGCAATGGGCTGGGGTGAATCCACCGCACTTTTTTACCTGGGTGAAACCGTAAAAAGTCTGTTGGAGCAAGCTAACAGTGTAAAAACAGCATTGCAACAGGGTGCTGATCGAGAAGCGTTACAAACCTTATTACCCGCCGGTGGTGCACGCAATGCAATTGACTGTGCGCTTTGGGATCTGGAAGCCAAACAGACGGGAAAAACCATTTGGGAGCTGGCAGGGATTACACCCACAGAAACTATTACCGTGAATACGGTGGGTATTGATACACCACAGGCTATGGCTGCGACCGCAAAAACCCTTAATACCCCCAAAATTAAAGTAAAGCTTAACGGCGAACAAACGCTAGAACGCATAGAGGCCGTGCGTACTGCTCGTTCGGATGCTGAAATTGTGGTTGATGCGAACCAGGGTTGGAGCTTTGCACAACTTAAAGCGTTCGCACCGCAATTTAAAGCCTTAGGGATCGCAATGATCGAACAACCCTTACCTCGCGGTAACGACCAGGCACTTGAACACTATCAATCACCTGTCCCTTTATGCGCCGATGAATCCTGTCTCGATAGTAACGAGCTGGAGCAAGCCGTACAACGCTATCAAATGATCAATATCAAACTGGATAAAACCGGCGGTTTAACCGAGGCTCTAAAGCTTGCTCACCAGGCAAAAGCAAAAGGCCTTGAGCTTATGGTGGGCAATATGTTGGGAACCTCGTTGGCTATGGCGCCGAGTTTTGTGATTGCTCAGTTATGCACATTTGTCGATCTGGATGGTGCTTTATTTTTAATGGAGGATCGCCAATCGGCAATGGATTATGCCTGCGGGAAAGTTTCCATTCCTTCTGCAGCGCTGTGGGGATAGTCGTATGACATCAAACCCTATACGCTTTAATGTATCTATAACCCCACTACAGATAAAAGCTGCTGGCGATTTTACAGAGTGGCTTAGAACATGAAAATAGTTGCCGCCTGCCTAGCCACAGAAACCAATACCTTCTCGCCCATTCCTACCGGGCTGGATGACTTTATACAAGTTCGTCCAGCGGATATTGCCAGGGGAAATGCTTCCTTTAAGGCTATTTCACCGCTTGACGTATGGGATAAAAAAGCGCGCACACGAGGTGATGACTTTATTTTCTCCCTGTTCGCGTATGCACAACCCGCTGGCTTAACCACCCAAAGTGCCTACGAACAATTGCGTGATGAGTTGCTCAACAATCTGCGTTCCGAAGGTTCGGTAGATATTGTGTTACTCAATCTTCACGGCGCTATGGTAGCGGTCGGTTATGACGACTGTGAAGGGGATATTATCGAATGCGTCAGAGCCATTGTTGGACTGGATGTGGTCATTGCGGTTGAGCTGGATCTACATTGCCACCTGACCGAGGCAATGATGTCGATCGCCGATATTATCCTTACCTATAAGGAATACCCCCATGTGGATATTAATACGCGGGCAGAAGAATTATTTGAGTTAGCCATCGCTGCACAGCAGAAAAAAATACGCCCCACCATGGCGCTGTATGACTGTTGCATGATGGGGATGTATCCCACCAATACCGCGCCGATGCGTCAGTTTATTGCTGCAATGATCGCGGCCGAACAGCAGGCCAATGTGTTATCAGTCTCTTTTGGTCACGGCTTTCCCTTTGGCGATGTGCCGGATGCCGGTGGCAAAATACTGGTGGTTACTGATAATAATCCAACCTTGGCCGAAGCAATGGCTCAGTCTTTGGGACAACAACTATTTGCACTTCGCCATCAGATTAATTTTCCCTGTTTGTCGTTGAATGATGCCCTATCGACAGCAACGAGCAAAACAAAAAATCTTGGCGTTGATAAGCACAAACCCATTGTCGTTGCCGATCAATCAGACAATGCCGGTGGTGGCGCACCCGGTGATGCCACCTATGCGCTGGCGTGGTTGCTGGAACATCAGATGGAAAATGTGGGTATGGCGCTGTTTTATGATCCCCAAGTGGTCAAACTTGCCATGGCTGCTGGAAAGGGTGCGCAGCTGACGATACGCCTGGGTGGTAAACTTGGTCCTACCTCAGGTGACCCACTGGATATTACGGTTACCGTACTGGCCATACAACAGAATTATCAACAGCGCTTCCCGCAAATTGATCTGGAAACCGGTAAAGAGAGCGAGCCGATTTATTGGCCTGTTGGCAATGTCGTGGCGCTTCACTGTCAGGGCATCGATATTCTTGTCAGCAGTGAAAGAGCACAATGCTTTTCTCCCTGTATTTTTATCGATCTGGGTATCAATCCCTATGATAAATCCCTACTGATTATTAAATCCGCGCAACATTTTTATGGCGCCTTTGCGCCTATAGCCAGTGAGGTCATTTATATGGCGGCGCCCGGTTCGGTGCCTCCTATTATGCAACAAATTCCCTACCAGAGAATGCGTACGGATAACAAATACCCTTGGGTCAATAACCCCTTTAAAAAAACAGAGATCAACTTTTGAAGTAGCTTTCTCTCAAACTGTTTTATACAACAAAACCCAGAATATTTAGGTCGACATAAATGCGTAATAAAGTCATCGTAACCTGTGCTGTTGTGGGTGAAAACCAATACAACCATGCACATCCCAACTTTCCGATCACTCCGCAACAGATTGCGGATGCTGCATTGGAGGCCGAGCAGGCTGGTGCATCCTGTGTTCATTTACATGTTCGCAATCCTGAAACCGGTGAAGGCAGTCGTGATCCAGAGCTTTTTTTGGAAATGGCCACCCGCGTTCGTGACAATGGGGTTAAGGCTGTAATGAATATTACCTGTGGTGGAGGTGCTTTTTACTGCCCAGATCCTGAAAACGAAAGTCGCGCAGCTCCTTGTTCCGATATTGCCTCCGCCGAAGAGCGAGTTCGCCATATCGAAAAGTGTTTACCAGAAGTTTGCTCCCTGGATGTCTGTACCCAAAACCAGATCGATGGTGATAAAGAATATGTCTATCTCAATACCCCTTACACCTTGCGCAGGATGGCCAAGCGGTTCCAGGAGTTGGGCGTCAAACCAGAAATTGAGGTGTTCTCTCCCGGCGATATTTTATTAGCCAATAAAATGCTTGAAGAAGGTTTATTCGACGCTCCTCCTATGTACCAGATTGTGATGGGAACACGGTGGGGACTGCCGGCGACACCGGAAACCCTGATCTACATGCGCAATCTATTACCGCAAGGCGCTAACTGGGCGGCCTTTGGTATCGCTCGAATGCAAATGCCGATGGTCGCCCAAGCCGTTTTATTGGGCGGTAATGTCCGTGTCGGCTTGGAAGATAACCTCTATTTAAGCCGTGGAGTGTTTGCGAGCAACGGTGAATTAGTAGAGCGAGCTTGTACGATTATTCAGTGCTTAGGCTACGAAGTTGCCACGCCTGATGAAGCACGCCAGATATTAGGCCTGTGTCAATAAACCGATAAACGATGAGAGTCATTGACGGAATTCATTGGAGTAGGGCATGAACATTTCGGATAACAACAATCACAAAGTTAACTATCCATCGCCCATTGTTGCCTGGACAACAGTGGTTATCCTGTCATTAACCTATATGTTTTCTTACATGGACCGGCAAATTCTTGTGTTGTTGGTTGAACCTATTAAAGCCGATCTACATATTACCGATACGCAAGTAAGCCTGCTGACGGGCTTCGCATTTGCCGTTATCTACACAATTTCCGGTATCCCAATGGGTAGGTTGTCAGATATGTGGATACGCAAATATGTGATTATTTTTGGTGTTACGATTTGGAGTGTATTAACTATCAGCTGTGGTTTTGCAAAGAATTTCGCGCAGATTTTTTTTGCTCGTATGGGGGTTGGTTTTGGTGAGGCTGCCTTGACACCGACCGCCTATGCCATGGTGCCAGATTTATTTCCACCCCACCGCATGGCGCTGGGCATGAGTGTCTTTGCCTTAGGCGGCACCATCGGTGCCGGTGCTGCATTGCTTTTCAGTGGCATGATTATAGGGCAGATTAGCGATTTAGGGATGGTATCATTGCCCTTTATTGGCGCACTAAGACCCTGGCAATTGGTGCTGATTGTCGTGGGTGGTGCCAGCTTATTAATGGTGATTCCTCTAGCATTGATACCCGAACCCAAGCGTCAGGGTAGCCAGAAAATACTACCCGAACAATCGTCAGGCCAAACAGGCAAACTTTCTTCAAAAAATCACCTTCCTTTTAGAGAAGTACTGGGATACCTGTGGGAGCAACGATCATTCTATCTGCCGTTTGTTCTCGGCTTCAGCTTTATGAACTTATTCGCCTATGGCTACGGCGCGTGGCTACCCAGTTTTTTTATTCGTGTCCACGGCTGGGAGGCAGCGGACACTGGAATAAACCTAGGGTTGTTGTTTATTCCCGCAGCGATTGTCGGAGGTCTCTTTGGCGGCTGGCTGGCCGATTATTTTTATCAAAAGGGTTATCGCGGCGCGGCAATGGTCATCATGGTAACCATTGCGACGATGAGTATTGTTATTGTTCCCTGTTTTATCTATGCCCCCTGGATGCCGTTGAGCCTCGGGGTTTTGGTGGTGTTTATGTTTTTGATCACCGCCTCGTCTGTGCTTTTTCCGACGGTTGTGCAAATGGCCACGCCGCACCCGATACGGGCGCAGGTATCCGCAATTCTCCTGATGGTTACCAATCTTGTCGGTATTGGTTTCGGCCCGACGGCGATTGCGCTAATCACCGATTATGGATTTCAAAACGATCTGGCGGTAGGACATTCCATTGCCATAGTGGGCGTACTGGCCTTCGCACTGGGAGCCGGTATTTTAAGCACGGCGATCAAACCTTTTATCCAACGAACAACAGCGGTCAGCGAAGACCGGTTAACCGAGATCGGTAGGCAACAGGAAACTGGAGCCATTCAGAATGCGGGAAATTCCGCATTCACCATCGCATTAAATCCCAGTAAAAAATAGAGACAATAACAAACATGATGAATAGCGATTCCACAACGCCCGAGATACTGACGCATTTCCAATCCTATGTAGACGGCATTCGTGAGCGCTACAACCCGCCAGCCTTGTCCGTCGCCCTATGGTATAACGACACCCTTTATCAAGCCGCCAGTGGCTGTCTGAATATCAACACCGGCGTTGAGGCAACTACGGATTCTATCTTTCAAATTGCCTCCATCACCAAAGTGTTTACGGCCTCATTGATTGTTCAGCTTATTGAAGAAGGGAGAGTGGAGCTGGATGCGCCCGTCAAGCGATACCTAAGGGATTTTCAAGTGGCTGATCCCGATCTCAGTGAAACCATCACAGTAGGCCAGTTGTTAGATCACACCAGCGGCATACCCGGTGACTATTTTGGTAACCATTCGTATACCGAGCAGGATGCTATTGCGCGGTATGTGGATCGATGTAATTGGCTTGGGTCCATACATGCACCGGGTGAAAGGTACTCCTATTCGAACGCGGCGTACAATATTGCAGGCCGTATGATAGAGGTTGTGCTGGGTATTACCTGGTTCGATGCGATTGAGGAACGCATCATCAAACCACTGGGGATGACCCACAGTGTGGTACATCCTTCCCAGGTGATTAAATACCGCGTTGCGATGGGCCATGAGCCCGACCCGAAAAACAAGGATAGGTGGCAACTTGCTTCAGCTTGCTATTTTCCCATCGGTACGGCGCCCTGCGGCGCGGTGATGACAATGTCAGCCAGTGATTTAATTAAATTTGCCAGAGTTCATCTCGAGGAAGGCCGGGCGGAATCCGGAAAACAGTGGTTATCACCGAAATCCATCAAGAACATGCAACAACAACGCATCAGCTTGCCGCCTCACTCTTACATGTTTGGCACCGGCTGGGGGCTTGGATGGCAACGGATTGATGTGGGAAAGACCACGATCATTGGCCATGGTGGAGGCTCACTAGGCCAAAAGTCCATGTTGCATCTACTGCCGGAAAATAATATAGCCATCGCTGCATTACACAATTCGAATAATGGCAATCTACTACCGGACTTATTGAGGGAGTTGGTCTTCGAACTAGTAGATATCACACTGCCGGTAGTCGAACCGACAGAAAGTATTCCCAGTCCGTCAGAACTTGAAAAACTGCTTGGCGTTTACGAAACCATCGCTACAACGATAACGATTACTCTGGTTGACGGAGAACTGACAGCAACGATGGTAGAAAAGTTCATTGCACCGAGAATAACCACTCGGTACCGCCTCAAATTCATTGAAAATAACAGTTTTGCCACTTATTCAGAAACGGGAGAGCGTGGGCTCAGTATAACTTTTTTGGATCTGGATGAGCGAAACCATCCGAAGACGCTCTATTGCCTTGGGCGGATTGCTACTAAAACAGTAACCAACAAAGAGTTCTTATATGTCAGGTAAAACTCGAACAATCGGCATCGTTGGCTTGGGTGGTGTGGCGCAAGCTCACCTCCAAGCGATCAATTTACTGGATAACCTAAACATTGTTTCTGTCTGTGATATACAGCCAGGATTAGCGCAAAAAGTTGCAGAGATAAGTGGCGCTACAGCCTACGAAAATTATCGTAACTTGATCGCCGCCGGCGGTATTCAACTTCTTATGGTATTAACGCCTGCGTCTACCCATCGAGAAATTGTCGAAGCAGCGGCGGCGGCAAGCTTGCCGGTTTTTTGTGAAAAGCCTATTGCCGTTACACTTGAAGATGCTGAGGCCATGGTGATGGCCTGTGAAAAAGCGGATGTAAAATTTTTCTATGGCTCTAGCTATCGCTATTTACCTGCCGTAAAAAAAGCCAAGCAATTAATCGATACTGGAGCAATCGGCAACATTCAATTAATGACCGAACAATTGATTGGTGGCAACGGTCTGGCGAATTATTGTGAATTATCTCCCATTCATTACCCTTTGGGTGGCCCCGGCGGTCCCGGTATGGGACTGGTTGATCACGGCGTTCATCTGATTGATGTCTTTTCCTGGTATGCCGGCTCAGACATTGTCAGCGTGCAGGGCAGAGGGTTAATTTCCGGAGGACCTCCCGTTAGTGAATTTATGGTCATGCAGTTCGCCAACGGCGCTATTGGTCACCTGCTTTATAACGCCGCTACGTTTAGCGCCGCATTACCTAACGAGGGTATGTTCAGCCGGGGACAAGGCTGGCTGGCTGATGGCACCATCACCGAGGTAGGTTTATGGGAAAGTGATCCCGGTTCACTCTCTGTGTATGGCGACACCGGATCGCTCCGTATTTTTCATTACACAAATGCCTTGTTTATTAATACCGGTAATGGATCTCAAAAGATTGAACTGGAGGGCAGACCGGCTTTCGGCCATTTTGCCACCCAGTTAGAAGATTGTCTCACGGCGATCTCTGAAAAACGCGAACCCTCTGTGACGGGCGTAGAGGGTATAAAAGCATTGAAGGTTTTATTAAAGGTTTATTCACAAATATCACCATCTGATGTAATTGCTAGTCAATGATAATGGAGTCAGTCACTGTATGAATATCAGCAATCATTATCTTCAGTTGTCACTGGCCACGCTCATCCTTGTTTCAGTGGGGGCAGAGTCTGGAGTAAAGCCGTTAACCTACGAAGATATCTTTAACTTTGAAGAAGTTTCTGACCCGCAGTTTTCCCCCGATGGAAAGTACATTGTCTATACCCGAATCTTTGCAGATATCATGACCGACAGCAAATACAGCAATCTATGGATGGTCAGCTTTGACGGAAAAAACCATCGTCCGTTGACCCGCGGTAACTTTAACGACAGCAGACCCCGATGGTCTCCTGATGGCAGAAAAATTCTGTTTGCATCTAATCGTCAGGGATCTGTACAACTTTATACGATAGTGCCTGAGACAAAAAAAATTGTCCAACTAAGTGAGATGCCCACTACGCCTTCAGGCCACGCGTGGTCACCGGATGGCAAGTACATCAATTATTCCGCTTTTGTTCCTGATAAAGCCTCCGAATGGATAAATCTACCTTCACCGCCAGACGGTGCTAAATGGTCAAAACCCCCGGTATTTATTGACAAGCTCCATTACCGTTTCAATGGCCAATATTTACAGAATGGGCAAGACCACCTATTTGTACTCTCTGCGGCTGGCGGGACGCCCCGACAAGTTACTCCCCGTGGCAGGCACTATTCCCTCAGCCCCCATTTGACCACGACTCCTTCATGGTCGAAGGATAGCCAATCACTGATTTTTTCTGCCAATTTAAGTCAGGACTACGAGCACCAACCTTTGGAGTCGGATCTCTATCAGATTGAGATTGGCTCAGGTGCGATTACCCCACTCACTCAAAGGGAAGGCCCGCAGCATTCACCGCTTGTTTCCCCTGATGGAAACTACATTGCTTATCTCGGCTACGAAGGTAAGCAGTATCGGTTAGTCACTAAGCTTTATGTGATGAAAAGAGATGGTAGCCAGTCGCGTGTACTGACGGGCGATTTGGATCGTAGTGTCAGTCAGCTGCAATGGTCTGCCGGCAGTCAAGGCTTGTTTTTCCTCTATGCTGATCAAGGCAATACCCAGCTCGGTTACCAGTCTTTGCAAGGTGAGCACAACATCATCACTCAAGATATAGGGTCCTCTCTTTTGGCCTATCCATCCGGTGCATACAACGTATCTAAAAATGGCCGTTTTGTTGTGACACATAGCCGCCCTGACAGAATTGGCGAATTGATGACCGGCAGTTTAAAGGATAAAAATAAGGGGAAGAAAAACAAAAAGTTACTTGTCTCTGTCAATGCAGACATCTTCGACCATAGAACCCTGGGGAAGGTCGAAGAAATGCGCTATAACTCCACAGTTGACAGTTTAGGCATTCAAAGTTGGATTATAAAACCGCCAAATTTCGATCCTAAAAAGAAATACCCACTTATCGTTAATATTCATGGTGGCCCAATGAGTCACTTTGGAGAGCATTTTTCATTGATGATGCAAGTCATGGCTGCGCAGGGGTATGTCGTGCTTTATACCAACCCCCGTGGTAGCACCAGCTATGGTGAAAATTTTGGTGAGATCATCCATAAACACGCCTTCCCGGGTAAAGATTTTCATGATATTGAATCAGGTGTTGATACTCTATTAGAGCGCGGTTATATCGACAAGAATAACTTATTTGTGACTGGCATTAGCTACGGTGCCACCATGACCTGCTGGATCATTGGCAACACTGATCGCTACCGCGCAGCGGTGCCGCTGGCACCGGTGACCAACTGGTATAGCGCAACACTGACAACGGAGGCGCCGGTTCAGTATAAACAGTTGTTCGGGGACAGCTTCCCCTGGGAAGACCACGATAATTACTTTAAGCGCTCGCCTCTTTCACTAGTCGGAAAGGTAAAAACACCCACACTGTTGATCACCGGTGATGACGATTATCGCAACCCTATTTCCGAATCGGAAGCCTATTTTACGGCATTAAAGTTGCGAAAGGTCGATGCGGCGGTGATTCGTTTGCCAGACGAAGATCACACTTTTTACCGAAGGCCGAGCAATACCTATCGGGCTATCGCTAGCATGATGTCGTGGTTTGAGCAGTACAGAAAGGGGGCCGCCCAGTGAAAAAATTCAAAGCTAATCTGTTCGGCTTTTTGTTGGCAACTTCTCATGTCACTGTATGGGCAACGGATTCCTATTCACCTTTTGCCAAAGAGCCTCATCCAACTAATGTCTATTGGGGTGATACACACGTGCATACCAATATGTCGCTTGACGGTGGTGATTACCTTGACCCGATGGGCATTGGCCTGTCCAGTGATGATGCTTATCATTTTGCACAAGGAAAGCCGATAATGGCCCATAACGGAATGGAATTCCGTCTTCAGCGCCCTCTCGATTTTCTAGTCATTGCAGATCATGCAGAAAATATGGGTATGCATCAGGGGATTATTAGTTACAACTCCGTGTTGATGAAAAGCGAAGAGGGGAGACGCCTACGAACAAAATATGAAGCGGCTAAGGGTGACTCGGAAAAGTTACTGGAACTTTACTCCGAAATTCAAAAGGCGCATGGACTTTATGGCAGTGTTGCAGGTGGGAACGCCTTCCGTTATTCGGTTTGGAATGAAGTTACAATCAATGCAGAGCGGCATAATAAGCCAGGGAAGTTCACTGCTTTTATAGGTTATGAATGGACCTCTCATGATTCCAATCTTCATCGTGTAGTTATCCTCAAGGATAATGCGAAGCGAGCGCAGTTTTTTTTACCTTTTTCGCAATACGATAGCAAAAAGCCCGAAGACCTATGGGCTTATCTGTCTGATTATGAGCGAGAAACGCATGGAGATGCTATAGCAATACCCCATAACGGTAATTTGAGCCAAGGCAACATGTTTAATTTGATCGATTCAGAAGGCGAGCCGTTAGACAGGGCTTACGCCCAAAATCGAAGTCGCTGGGAGCCACTTTATGAAGTAACCCAGATCAAGGGCGATGGTGAGACGCATCCATTACTTTCTCCTAATGATGAATTCGCCGATTTCGAAACCTGGTTGGGTATTGATGAAAAAAAACCTGAAAATAGTTATAGAAAATATGAATATGCTCGTTCAGCACTGAAATTTGGGCTGGGTCAGCAGGTGAAACTAGGTGTTAATCCCTTTAAATTTGGGATGATTGGCAGTACTGACACACATACTTCCCTGTCGTCGGTCGGAGAGAATAATTTTATAGGGAAGGGGTCCTGGGCAGAACCTTCTCCGGAGCGCGTAACGATAGAATATCCCTTTGGGGAAAAAGCACGTGTAATCCATGGATGGAGTTTCAATGCGGCTGGTTATGCGGCTGTTTGGGCGACGCAGAATACGCGTGAAGCGCTTTTCGAAGCCATGAAACGCAAGGAAGTCTATGCCACTACGGGTCCGAGAATGACCGTGCGGTTCTTCGGTGGTTGGGATTACGACAAAGATGATGCTTTAAAACCTGATCTAGCGAAAATCGGCTATAGCAAAGGTGTGCCCATGGGAGGCGACCTCACAAATGCGCCTAAAGGGAAATCTCCCAACTTTTTGATTCGTGCTGTCAAAGATCCGGATGGCGCGAATCTTGATCGAGTACAGGTCATCAAAGGTTGGCACGATAAAAACGGCGAGCTGCATGAAAAAATCTACAACGTCGCCTTATCCGATAATCGCAGAGAAAACTGTCGTGGCAAGGTCAAGCCGGTGGGCACTACCGTTGATATAAAAAATGTATCTTACACAAACACTATTGGCGATCCCGAACTGGCTGTGGTTTGGACTGACCCAGATTTTAATAAAAACGAACTGGCTTTTTACTACGTCCGTGTATTGGAAATTCCGACACCCCGCTGGACAGCTTATGATGCCAAGTTCTTTGGCTTAAAGGAAATCCCCAAAGAAGTGCCGATGATCACTCAGGAAAGGGCCTATACATCGCCAATCTGGTTCAGTCCAGAGTAGCTTTAGTGGGGGTGGTTAATCTTCACTGTCCTTATATAGATCGTTACGAACGGAGCGAGTGGGGATTTCGGTAACTAATGTGTCTTATAACAAGTCGCTGACTGACTTTTAGGAGAAAAAATGACAATTAGGATACCAGAACTTTGTGTTTTTGCTTTAATCTGTCTGTCAAGCTATGCAGTCGATAGCTTTGCTGATACCCGCGATCCTGTTACAGACCGCTATTCTCAAGCCAGATTGTTGTTACCTGCCAATGCATCTACATTAGTAAAAAATACAAGCGTTAAACCCCACTGGTTGTCTAATGACGATTCATTTTGGTATCAACGACAAACTGAGAAAGGTCATCAATTTGTATGGGTTAATTCCCGTACAGGAAAGAAAAAACCCGCGTTTAATCATAAAGAACTAGCACAACTGATTACAATGAAAACGGGCAACACAGCCTCTCCCGACAAGCTGCCGATCAACCTGATAGATATCGATACAAAAAATAGCCACCTTGACTTTTCTTATTTAGAACAACGCTATCGCTTCAATACAGAATCAGAAATACTCACTACACTCCCAATACCACCCGGCAATGCTGATCACTTGATGTCACCTGACAAACAATGGAGGGTGTTTCGCGAGCAACACAATATCTGGCTACAAAATCAGAAGTCCGGCAAAAAGAGCCCTTTAACGAAAGACGGTTCTATCGATTATGCTTATGCAAAACTCGCAGATGTTTTCGCCGTAAAAACCCGGATTAAAGGCCGAGACCCCATTGTTGCGTTATGGTCGCCCGACTCTTCCAAATTATTCACCTACCGACTTGATGAGCGAACCGTTAGAGAACAATTTCTGATTCAATCGCTTGTTGATTCAGAGGGGGATACTAATAGCCGCAAAAATCTGTTTCCTTATCGTTATGCTAGAGCGGGCGATAAGGCGATTGGTAAAGCTGAACTCAGGGTGTTTGATATTCCTTCCGGTGAACATCTGGCCGCTGATTATCCACCTTTGTCTGATCCCTCATTTATTCTATTGCAGCATGCTTGGTGGAGCGATGATAGCCGTTATGTGTATTTTGTGAATACGGCAATACGTCAACAGCAAGTCACACTCTGTGAGTTGGATACAACAACAGGTCATGTGCGAGAGATTATTCGTGAAGGCAACGATACCTTTATCGATCTGAATGTAACCTATAACGCAAAACCCAATGTAAGAACGCTGACTAATAGCCGTGAGGTCATCTGGTTTTCTGAGCGCGATGGCTGGGGCCATCTCTATTTGTATGATCTGGATAGTGGCCGCTTAAAAAATAAAATCACCCGAGGTGAATGGGTGGTTCGAGATATTCTTTATGTGCATGAAGCCAAACGCACGATCACTTTTTCAGCCAACGGTCGTGAGGCCGGTGAGGATCCCTATCTGAGGCATATCTATCGCATCAATATGGATGGCACCGGCTTGCGTCTGTTGACGCCGGAGCCTGCCGATCATGAGGTAGTACTCAGCAATGCCTCGGTTAATCTTCGGGATGTACTCAGTGGTTCAGCACCTTCTTTAGCATCGGGATTTTCGCCGTCCGGGGATTATTTTGTCGACACCTATGCCCGCATTGGACAGCCTCCCGTTACTGTGTTGAGGAATAGTCAGGGCGATATCATTGCGCCATTGGAGAAAGCCGATATTGGCCAGTTAGAAGCACAAGGCTTTTCATGGCCAGAACCTTTCAAGGTCAAAGACCGAAACGGTGAATATGACATCTATGGCAATATTTATTATCCACCCAACAGAGAACCTGGCAAAAAATACCCAGTCATTGATGCCATCTATCCGGGTCCGCAGAGCATTCGTTCCCATAAAACCCTGTTAACGGGCTACCTGGATGACGCATTAGCCCTGAGTCATTTGGGTTTTATCGTGGTGACAGTGGATGGCCTGGGCACACCCTATCGCTCCAAAGCCTTCCATGATAACGCCTTTGCCAATCTTCAAGATGCCGGATTACCCGACCATATCGCGGCCATTCAACAGTTGGCTCAGGATCGGCAGGAAATGGATTTAGACCGGGTGGGCATCTACGGCATCTCTGCTGGCGGTTATGCCGCTGTACGTGCGATGTTGACCTTTCCCGATTTCTACAAGGTGGGTGTTGGACTCCAACCCTATGATCCGTCGGTTTACCGTCGATTATGGACAGAGCGCTATCAAGGGCCAGACAAAACAACTTACGCTCTGACCAGCAATGTTCCTTTGGCCAAAAACCTCAACGGCAAATTGTTGCTGTCCTACGCTGATTTGGATAACAGAGTCCATCCCAGTTCGGTGCTGAGCTTGATCGACGCCCTGATCAAGGCAAACAAAAAAGTGGATGTTGTTGTAAGCCCCAATGATTTTCACGGCCATCCAAATACCCGCGCCTATGTTACTGAGCGGGTCTGGGATTTTTTTACCCGTCACCTGCCAGCAACGCAGGAGCCTGATTCATGACCCGATTATTCATGTTATCTATGGCTCTGCCTTATTTGTTGCTGTCGTTATCGTCCGGGTCAGCATTTGCCGTTACGTTGGAAGACATTATTCAACCCACTCCCGAGCGTCAAACTGGCGAAGGCCCTTTCGATAAACTGGTGATTCGTGGGGCGATGGTGGTAGATGGTTCTGGCGCCTGGCCGGTTGGCCCAATGGATGTGTTTATTGAAGGCAATCGTATTCAAAAAATTACCCCCGCCAAAAAAAGTGAGCAAACCCATACAAAGAATAACGAAATCAAAGAAATCGATGCGCAGGGCGCGTACCTTCTGCCCGGTTTTATCGATCTTCGGGTGCGCGGATATCTGCATTATGACCCGCACGCCCAATACCCGGATTACGTGTATAAATTATTATTGGCCCACGGTGTAACCACTATTCGTGGTGTACCGCTCGGTCCCATGGAATGGTCACTGCAGGAAAGAGCGCGTAGCGAGCGCAACGACATTGTTGCGCCGCGCATTGTGGTTTATCAGTGGCCGGGCGATGGTAAAGCCTGGAAAGATCGCTCGGTGATTACTGCAAAGGACGCAAAGGAATGGGTGGCTTATGCCGCGCGGCAGGGGGTTGATGGCGTCAAATTATGGGACCCCTTGTTTAACAATGATCCTGCGGTTACAGCGACCTTATTAAGTGAAGCTCAAAAAAAGCAGCTTGGCTCAAATGGCAATCTCAGCCCTTCCCATGTGGCGCAGATCGATATTTTAGCTGCGGCCCGTATGAAGTTGGGATCATTAACCCACTTCCGGGGTTTGTTTGAGGCGCTCTACGACGGCCACGATATCCAGCCCTGGCGATCCAATGTCAATCCACGAACTCAGATCGCACAACAGGCAGCGCTGATCCATCGCCCGGGCACTGAGGTCTGGAATAAGCTGATCGACGAACTGATCGCACTGGATTTTTACCTGACCCCGGTTTTATCCACCTATTCCGCGCATCGCGACCTGATGCGCGCCAAAAATGCGGACTGGCATCAACAATACACCTTGCCCTCATCCTGGCGCTTTTCTCAATCCTGGTTCCCAGATGACTGGACCACCGGTGACGAGGTGGCCTGGCGTCACTTCTATCAGGTGTGGATGCAGTTTCTCAATGATTTCAAAAACCGAGGCGGCAAAGTCACCCTGGGTTCGGATGCGGGATTTTTTTATCAGACCCCGGGTTTCGCAAGTATTTTGGAAATGGAAATGTTACAGGAGGCTGGTTTTCAACCTTTGGAAGTGATTCGCTCGGCCACTCTTTACGGTGCCATGGAGTTGGCCAAGGCCAAGGGTGAACCCTTGCAAACCGGTGCCATTCGTCCGGGTTATCTGGCGGATTTGGTCATTGTGGAGGGCAATCCGATTGATAATTTGAAAGTGCTCTATGGTACCGGTATCGGAAAATACGATAAAAAAACCGGCGCAATGGAACGTCGCGGCGGCATTAAATATACGATCAAGGACGGCATTATTTATGATGCCAGGCAGCTTCTGAAAGAGGTCGAAGCCATGGTCAGTCAACAAAAGGATACGCAACAATGACAACATTCATAAAACTAACCTGTCTTTACGCGAAGTCTTTTTACACACCGTCTTTTAATAAAAAACGTCTCTATAAAAAGCAACGCTACAAAAAACCCTTTGACTGGATCTGCGTCTCCGTGTTGATGGCTTTTCTGCCAATGGTATTTTCTTCAGGGGTCGTGGCTCAGTCACTGCAAGCCGGGCCTTACCCACGCTTGGTTATTCAAGACGCCATGATTATTCCCGGCCATGGTGGACCCGCCTATGGTCCTGCTGATATCGTGATTGAGAACGATACCATTACCCACATTGTCACGGTTTCTCACGAGGGTGTCGTTCGCCCGCAAGGCGATCAGGTAATTGATGCGCAAGGCATGTGGGTCATGCCCGGGTTAATCGATTTACATACCCATATCCGTAAAGCGCCGCTGCCGCTCGACTATGTCTATTACATGAAACTGGCGCATGGTGTGACCACCATGGTGCATGGTCCTGATAGGGGTTACGCTGCCGCTCTGGAACAACAAGGACTATCCAAGGCCAACAAAATTGTCGCGCCCCGGCTCTATCCCATTAGCGAATGGGGCCCCGCACGTTCACGTAATCCAGGCCATGCGCCACCGTTGAAAACAATCGGGCCCTGGCATGACCCGTTAAAAGCCAAAAAATTGGCTGAAAAACTGATCGCAAAAGGCGCGCATGTTGTCCGTATTGGTAGTCTGGCTTGGAACCAGGAACTTTTTGGAGCAGTGGCCAAAGCGGTTGAAGCAGCAGGCGGTATCACCACCGTGCATTTGCCGCCTTCTGATATCGCTGTTGTCAACGCCGTCGATGCGGCCGAGTTAGGTGTGACGATGATCGAGCACCACTATGGCTATGCCGAAGCAACACTCGACAACCGCTTACAACGATTTCCCCCCGATTATAACTATGCCAACGAAGAGGATTTATTCCGTCATGCTGGCCGTGTGTGGCGTGACGCCTCACCCGAAAAACTGCTGGGCGAGGTGGTGGACCGGCTGGTGGCCTCGGGTGTTGCCATGGTGCCCACCATGAGCACCTACGAAGCCAACCGGGATATCGATCGTGCCATGAGTTTGCCCTGGCATGAAGTATTTACCCACAGCCAATTAATTGACTGGTTTTATCCCAAGCGCGGTTCCCATGGCAGTTACCACTGGGACTGGACCTCGGAAGACGAAGCAGCCTGGTCAAACACTTTTCATCTGTGGCAGCAATTAATCAAGACCTTCAGCGACCGGGGCGGACACTTAGCCTATGGTGCCGACGACCCCTATATCTGGAACACCAGCGGCATCGGCAATGTGCGTGAACTGCAATTAATGCAGGAAGCGGGTCTTCATCCACTGGAGGTGATTCGAGCCGCTACCCGCAATGCTGCGCTCACCCTCAAAAGACCCGATCTCGGCCAAGTGCAAACCGGCTTCAAGGCCGATTTATTAATCGTGGATGGTAACCCCTTAAAAAATCTGCGTTATCTCTACGCCTTTGGCGCACTCACCACGGATAGGGATCAGCAAGTGGTGCGCAAGGGTGGTATCCGCTGGACGCTTCGCAATGGTGTGGTGTTTGACAATCACGCATTGATAAACGCTGCCGTGAAAATGGTGGAGGACTCAAAGAAAGACTGGGTTGATCCCAGGCAGTCTCTATACACACCACGGGAGAATTAGTGGAAGGATTGGCGCATTCAAACGCCCATACCTGACCTTTACCATGAATAATCATCAGCACCAGAATCACAACCTTTACTCTGCGTTTTTTGAGCGCACTTCTGTCAATGCCCGGGTACCACTGCTGGAAACCGCTGACGGCACAGAATATACCTATGCGGATGCACAGGCCTTATCGTCACAGTTCGCTGCATGCCTAACCGAGCTCGGTGTGCAGGTGGGCGATAGGGTTACCGTGCAGGTCGAAAAATCTCCCGAAGCCCTGTGGCTCTATCTAGCCTGTCTGAAAGCCGGTGTTGTGTTTCACCCACTGAATACCGCCTATCAAGCCAGTGAACTGCGCTACTTTATCAACGATGCCAAGCCCAGGCTGGTGGAGAT
>Ga0209119_1001563_pt1 | contig 22169 bp, 23 predicted proteins | sample COG_03_FD_184747 | JGI IMG/M metagenome (GOLD analysis project Ga0209119, IMG submission 184747) | Pelagic Microbial community sample from North Sea - COGITO 998_met_03 (SPAdes) (version 2) | ecosystem: Environmental > Aquatic > Marine > Neritic zone/Coastal water | place: Helgoland, sampling... | reverse complement strand
CTCCTAAGCCATCTACCAAAGTAATTCCCATTTGATCACAAATAGGTCTTTCTGGAATGGTATTGTTATTTTGATCACCTCCATTGGCAAAACTCAAATCATAGGTTGCACCAAAGTCTATGGCTATTTTTTCAATGGTTTTACAGACGGTTCTATCTTGATCTATAGACACCACACAATGATCTACAGATTTTATATTAGAAACTATAAAAACACGTTCCGACTCTTGTTGAAATTCTTTGGACTCTTTTAATGCTCTTTGATGATCGTTATTTACAATTACAAATAACTCATCTGCCAATTCTTTCGCATTGTTAAAATACTCAATATGCCCTTTATGTATTGGATTAAAATAACCCGATACAATCATTCCTTTTTTCTTACTCATACTAAATTTATTTAATTTTGATTTTAGATCTAATTTTTTCAACTTTTTCACTAATAAAAATATCTAATAAGTAAGAAACGAATAGTGTTCCAACAATAACACAGAAGTAATAATTATAGCTTTTAACAATTTCAAAATAATTAAAAATATCAGACATTAAATAAATTATTAACATATGGCTTATATAAACAGGATAGGAAAACTTAGATATCCAATGATCTAATTTACTACTTCTTTGAAATTTTGATATTATGGGTAAACTTAAAGTCATTATAGAAATTAGTATAAGAGATAAAAGCGTTCGGTTGAAAGGGATAAAAGAAAAACTAATAATAAATAGTATTATTAAGTAGGTAGTGGCATTAATAATTAATTTATTTTCCAACAAAGAATATTTATTATAAAGAGGTAGCAAGTATTGATGAGAAAAAGCTCCAAATAAAAATAAAGATAGTTCGGAAGGAAAAAATCTATAAGAAAATGGGTCTTTATTTCCCAATCCTATGTGTAGAAGGTAAATACGAACTAAAACCGAGAGGATTAAAAGAGAAATCCATATATTTTTCTTTTTTAAGATAAATGGACATATTGCATAAAAAGTCAATTCAATTCCCAATGTCCAGGCTTGGGGAACCAACAAACCATTATATACTAAAATCTCTGATTCTCTAAAGTCTGTAACGAATTGAAAAACTCCTTCATTAACACCTGTAAACATTAACCAATCTTGTCCTATAATTAAAATATTTGAAAGAAAAAGGGAAAATCCTGCTAAAAACCCTACATCAAAATATGTTTGAAAGAAAAAATCCTCACCTCCAATAATATAATTAACTAGAAAATATACAAATGTCAAAATAGCAACACCCCAATAAACAGGAAACAACCTTAACAGCCTATTAGAATAAAATTTGTATAAGTTTGAATAAGTTTTGTTATTTAATAAAATCAATGACATTAAATAACCTGATATAATATAAAATAATTGTACCGCTAATTTACCTCCAGTAAATAAATAACCATATGAATGTGTAAATACTACAGCCAATGCCAATAAAAGTCTAATTGTACCCATATTTATTTTTTATTTAAAAATTTCAAAGAAGTACTTTTAATTATAGATTTTAAATCTGTTAATTTTATCTGTTTTTTCAATTTTAAGTCAAAATTAGAAGTTAAATATCCTATTCCATTATGTTCACCATTTTTTATTGCCACAAAAGCTAAATAAGATTTAAAATTTTCTAATATAAAATTTGATTCTTTTGAATAAACCGAATCACTATCATTGATATCATTTGCATATACCAATTCAACAAACAAACTTGAACCCCTATTATCAACCTCAAATAATTTAACATCATCACTAGTTCCATAAAAACTATTTAGTAATTTTTCAGCATTTATAGCATCATCTTCATTATCGAATTTCACTAGAAAATCTCTAGACATTCTTGGCAAAATTTCAGTGAAATTTTCAAGTCCAATCATCTTTGCAAATGGAATATGCTCTTTTAAGCGCCAATAAAATGTTAAATGCTCATGTGGCTGTTGATGAAGGCCTGTTGCTATTATTATTTTTACATCTTTTTGTTTCAATAACCTCCCGATTTGTTTGTCATATTCAGAAAGGATATGAATTAACGGATCATAATCTTTAGGACAATACCATTCTGGATTTTTAATATTACCTATGTATGCCTTTGAATTAAATAAATAATGATGTTGTATGTGTGCTCCTGAATTTAAAAATAAATTTGAAAAATCAGGTTTATTCTTTTTCCAAAGTGTTAAATGAACATCAGCTAGTAAACTATCAAGAATTAAAGCTTTAGATCCAGGTTTCTCAATATTAAAAACTATTTTAAGGTAATGAGACCATCTAGACAAAGGCACATACAGTAACAACCCTAAACCTAATGAAAAGATTGTTTTAAAATTCAATTTTGATTTAGCATTATCATTTACAGATTGATGAACAGCTTGATACAGGGCTTTTACAACCCAGTTTCCAGAGGGATTTGTTTTAGTCCAAGGATCTGGGACAAAAAATGCTGGATTATTTAAACGGTTCTCAGCATTGAAGGGAGATACTGCACCAACAGAAAGCCCTTCAGCCTCCAACTCTTCAAATAACTGAGAAAGTTTAGGGTTATTAACAATATCGCCTAAGCGAAATACCTTATGCTCATCAAAGGTTTTTCCTGTATGAATAGTTACCCATTGTACCCATGGCTCTAGTAATTTATACTCCTTTTCTGAAGTAGTTTCAATAGGTGGTTGTATTTCAAATAATTTTTTAAAATTAGGCAAGAGTCCTTGCTTAATATAAAATTTTATATAATCGAAATTAAGTTCGTTTAAACCAAGAAGAATAGTTTTGTTGTTCATAATTATTTATTAACTTTTAAATACCATTTAGCCATGTTTTGAATTCTATCTTTAACAGAATATTTCTGAGTAAAACCATTGTTTTTGAGTTTTTCAGATCTATAATCTGTAGGCATTGTAAATTTGTGAATTCTTTCCCTTGTTATACCCAAGTCTTTTCTAATTAAAAAAGAAAAACATTCAAAAAATAAACCAATAAAATATGCAAACCATTTAGGTATAAATACTTTAGGCTTTGAAAAGCCTTTTATTTCACTAATATATTTAATTACCTCTTTAAGTTTTGGATAGGGTTTGTCTGTACAGTTATAAATTTGCAAACCTTCTAATTTATTTATACTAAATATTGTTATATCCACAATGTTTTCTACTGCAACCATAGATTTTATATAATTACCATTTCCAACAGAGACTGGAAATTTATTATTTAACTGGTCTAATAAATTATACATATTTGCAAAATTATTTTCTCCGTAAATAACTGAGGGTCTTAATATGGTTAATTTATTTTTAATTGGATCTAGATTATGCCATCCAATAAATAGATTTTCTGACTCCAACTTTGTCGCGCCGTAAGGATTATTTGGAATTAAATCTGCTTCTTCAGACTTTATTTTATTATTGTGCCCATATACAGATACTGTGCTGTAAGCAATAACAGAAATAATATCTAAAACTTTAACTAAGCTTATTATTTTTTCACTAGCAGTTACATTATCTCTATAAAAGTCATCATATTTTAAATTATAGTCACCTTTTGCAGCTGCTAAATGTATCAGAACATCAAACTTTATTTCCTTCAACACTTTCAATAGCTCATCTGAAGGTGTTTGTGATAGATCATGAATAAAATATTTATTCCTTGTAATATCAACTCTGTCAATACAATAAATATTGTGGTTGTTTTGCTCAAGTTCTTTGATTAAGTATTTCCCTACAAATCCCTCAGAACCAGTAACTAATATATTCATATTCCTTTTTTAATGTTTAAATTTTACTTTTTAAGTATTTAGAAAACCTTAATTCAATTATTTTGTATGTATAATTACTATAGATCAAAACTACTGATGAACATAATAAAAAAACAATAAATAATAATGTTTGTGATTTTTCCTTTGGAAGAAACATAAAAATAGCTTTCGTCATTACAAGGAAAACAATTTTATGATTTAAATATATTGAGAAAGAAATTTTTCCAAGATATTGAAGTGGTTTTGTTAATAAAAAACTGATTATTAAAGAATCCTTAGACTTAGCTATAAAGAAAATAAAAAAACTAAAAATAAACGGAAATATTAATGTAAAATTATCATGATTAACATTAATAAAATTTAAGCAAATGATTATTAGTATAGCAAAAATATAAACATATATTTCTGATATTTTTATTTTCAAATTATCATATAGAATAAAAACTAATACTCCAAGATTAAAACCTCCAATTCCACGTACAAATCCATAATCACCTGTTATATAAAGTCCCTTGTCAAAAAATATATAAAGAAAAAAGTAACTTAAAAAAACTAAAATCAATGTAATCCAATTTCTTGATTTAATATTTAAAAGTGAAATAATCGCAAAAATAAAATAACTAATGAATTCTGCTGAAATTGACCATGTAGGATCATTAATACCTTGTGAGTTTCCTAAAAAAGGTGTCGAATTAACCAACAATAAAGGTTCTAGTGCTCCATTTATAATTGATTCTTTAGTAGTGAAGTACCTTAGATTATCAGGACTGAAATTAAACAAAACTATTATAAAAAATGCAAATACAATAACTGAGAAAAATAATAGTGGATAAATTCGTATAAACCTTAATTTAATAAATTTAAATAATGTCTTTTTATTAAACTGAAAAGAATAATTATAAACAATGACAAACCCACTCAAAACAAAAAAGAAATCGACGAATATCCATCCTTGTCTTATTAAAAAAAAATCTGATAAAAAACTTGGTAAATAATTAATATCATAATGATAAAACATTACTAAAATTGCAGCTAAGCCTCTCAATGCATCCAATTGAGGTATATATTGTTTAATTACTTTTTTGATCATAATACTTCAGTAATTATATTTTCTTCTTTCAAAAATAATTGTTTTAACTTCAAAACATATCTTTTTAATAATATTAAGGCCACCTGAAATTTAGAAAAGCCTAATTCTTTATAGATGGAATTGAATTCTTTAAATGAAGTGAGCTGACCTTTCAAAGTTGTTGATGCTCCTCCAAGTCTCATATAAATTAGAGTCTCATTTAGATGAATGACCTCATTAGCGATACTTAAAATTTTTATCATCCACTTTAAATCTGCACATATTTTATATGAAGTGTCATAATAAATATTATTTGTTAAAATTAATTCTTTCTTAACAAAGAAAGCTGGATGGGGAGGATGCCAACCATTTTTTATTTTTTTTAATTTAAAAACGCCAGCATTCCATCTTCTTTTAATTAAATTTCCTTTAAAAAAATCAATATTTCCATAAACTACAGAACAAGAAGACTCTTTAAATTTCTTGGAAACCATACTTAAAGAATCTTTATTGGCAAAGACATCATCAGAATGCAGAATCCCAACAATATCTCCTGTACACTGTCTTAACCCTTTATTCAGAGCATCATAAGTGCCTTCATCGGCCTCTGAGATTAATATATCAATAGTTGAGTTAAATTCTTTAAGTATATTTAGGGTTTCATCTGTTGAACCACCATCAATTACAACTAGTTCTAATTGAACATCCGTTTGACTTTTTATAGATTTAATTGCAGAACGAAGAGTTTTATCTGAATTAAATGTGACCATAATTATAGAAATCTTCATATTTTTTCCCAATGTTTTTGATATATATCATTCATGGGATATACTCCATTATTCCATTTTTTAGGAGCTAATACTAACTTTTCTTTTTTATCATGAGTAGATAAATAATCTGCCCACCAAGAAAAAGTGCTATTTGATATTATCATATTTTTGAACAAAGACATAGCAAATATATCTTCTTGAAAAGTTCTTGATGATAATCGCTGTAAATTAAAAACTTGTAACTTTGACCAACTAGTTTTAATATAATTGAAATCTGAATCACTATTAGTGAAAATATAGAAAGTTAATTTTCTTCCTAAAATTTTCTCACAATAAGTCATTGATTTATAAAAATACTCTTCATTACAAGTAAATAAACTGTCTTTGTACTTTGGGTCTAAATAATCTCCTAAACGAATGTGAACTGCTACAGAAATCGATTCATTTAATAAAGAATATTCAGTTGCTATATTTTTAAAAAACTTAAGTTTTATATGCTTTCGAATAACCTCCTCTGTTGGAAAATACTTTTCAGACATCCAATTTCCTTGAATATAATTTACAGGTAAAATATTTGAGTAATAATATTCATTAGAATACAAAGTAGAGCTCTCAATCACAATTCCTAGCCCCTGTTGAGCACTAGTAGAAAACTTCCTTGTTAATAAATACAAATATCTTGATATAAAAACTATGAATTTTTGAAATTTAGTTTTTGGTAGTGAAATTTTTTCACCATTTAAAAAATCACTTAAACCGTATGAAAAATTAGTTCGATTAAAAACATAATTATCTAGTAATATTTTGTCATTTAATCTTGCACGACCCAGGGCATTTGCTATTTGAAAAAGTTGATTGCCTGCAAAGCCATCTAACCTAACTACTATATACTTCATTTTTTTTTGCTAAACCTATTAATACCATTATAATAAAAAACCCTGACGGCACCCCTATTAATCCTAATGCCATAAAAAAACTCATAAACAAACCTGCCATTATAAATAATTTAATTTGGAGATATTTATCTCCTGACTTAGAAAGATTTATTAATGATGATCTTAAAACTAATAAAGCAAAAATTAATCCTGGAAATCCATAGATTATTAATAAATTAATTATTCCAGAATCCCCTGTTGGAGCTTTTACAAAACCTTCTGAAACTAAACTAGACAACATTTCTTTTGCATCATAAACTTCCCAATCATAAAAGGATCCAAACCAATTATTAGTTAGCCAATCGAGAGTATTTAAATAATGTTCTAAGCGCGTTAATGCACTAAAATCTAAAATATTTGTAGAATTAATTAAAGTAAGCAAACTTATGGATGAATATAATATATACAGAGATCCAAAAAGGATGCTTAATTTTATTTTACCGTGGATATATAAGCTTAAAATTAGAGTCAATATTAATAAATTCCTATGCCCAATGAATACTACTGCTGTAAAAGCTAAAATTAGATTCAATAAAGTGACAAAACTGAAATTATTTTTTAATTTAATATTTAGATTAATTATACTAAATATTACGAATACATTCAAAGGAGTTAACATCCGTAAAGTTCTACCCAATATAGTTGGCTCCACAAATATTGTTGTATCTCCTAAAACAGTCCCATTAATTTTGTACAAAAACATCTGTATTAATACCATATAAACAGATATTAAAGAGAATTTATTAAAAAATTTAATTATGTATTCAGTACTTAAATTACTTATAATATATATTATTATGGGAAGTTGTAAAACAAATTTAATTTTTAAAAAATTTGTAATTGTTGATGATAATGATGAACCACTAAATAAAAGTGAAATAATCACAGTAGATAATAAAAATAGATAAAGTAAAATTACCTTTTTTTTAAAAAGAGTATTTGAAAATAATAAAATTACACCCAGAAAAGCGAAAATTAATTGAACAAATGAGTACCATCCCAAATTCGATAACCCAAAGGACCCCCAAAAACTATATCTAAAGCCTAAAAACTCAGACCAAAAAAGAAGCATGACAAAGAGATAAAACTTAGCTAATTTCATTATATATGTTTATATATTTAGAAGTTACTTCTTTCCAAGTAATAAAACTTATAGATTCAGACACTTCCTTCCGCTTGAAATTTCTTGATATTCCATTTAGAATGCCTTTACATATTTCCTTAATTGAATTATCTTCGATTATAATAGAATTATTTTCATTTAACAGCCCAACTTCTTGAACTATTGGCAAATGATTTGGTACAATTACAGGAGTTCCACAAGCAATACTTTCTATAGCAACAAGCCCAAAACCTTCAGATGAACTTGGCATTATTAACAAGTCTAAACTGTTATAAAATATTCGTAAATTTTCTGGCGAGAGCATCCCTAAGTATTCGAAATTAACACCTTCTTTTTTAGAATATTTAATAATTTTTTCAAGATAGAGCTTGTCTGGCAAACCAGCGCAATAATAAGTTACAGCTAAATCACTACTTAATTTAGGAATAGACTTGATAACACTGAGTTGACCTTTATTATTGCATAAAGCGCCTACTGTTCCTATTTTAATGGTTTCCAAAAGTCGTTATTTATTGCATTAGGAATTATTAAACTATCACATTTTAAAGGGCCGTAAAATTGTAACCATTTTATTTTAGCGCCCTCTGAAACAAAAACTACTAAATCTAAATTCATTCTTGAGACTAGTCTTTCTTTATTTTGAATGTGTAAGTAATTTTTAACATTCTTATCGTCTGCGTACACACCATGATTGGTATATATTGACTTAGCACTAGAATTTTTAACGTTTATTAAAAAACCATGATCAACCGAATGAATATGAATAATATCCCATTTTTTTAAAGATGAAAATGAACAAATCATTATGTATTGTAAAAATTGTTTAAAACTCAATCCTTCAGGATAAAACTTTTTGATTGAATTTAGATAACATCTTATATTAAATAAATTTTTAATGAACATTAGAATTACATACGGAGAAATTAAACCATAATTTTTGAATTTATAGTTACCCCCGAATAAATTATCTGTAGATATGGTGACATAATTAATATTTTCATCTTGTCTCATTTCATTTGAGATATTGAACATAACTCTAGATAAACCTGAAAATTGACGACCACCCACATCTTTAGGAAAATGAACTATTGATAATACATTTCTCATTAGATATTTATTTTTATTTTTCTTCTATAAAAAATATTTACAAGCGCATATCCGGTAATCAAAACTATCAATATATTTAAAAAGCTCTTAAAATAACCTAAAAGATTCATTAACAAAATTAGACTTATAAATAAACAATTTAGAATAATTTGAAATCTTAATTTATCTAATCCATTTAAAATATATGCGTACCCTGTATTTATTACAATCATTAAGCTCAGTATAGAAAATAAAGCACCTAAATGATATGAGTAAGAAAAAATTTGATTGCCAAGCCAAATTTCATAAATCAAATCCCCCCCAATAAATACAACAAATAAAACTCCTAATACTATTAGGAATGTTTTTTCAATTTTTAAAAATGTTTTTTTCTTCCAAGTAGAATCATTTTTTTCATTAGCAGAAGCAAATGCACTCCAAATAGGCACAAATCCAGCAATAGCAATTTGATTAATTGCGAAAAATAATTTAGAGTACAAACCATACTCACCTGCCGCTGATGGTCCAAGGTTACGAATAATTAAGACATTAATTATTTGAAGAATTGACAAATACGATATAGCTGTCACAAAAAACAGTAAACCACTCTTGAGTAAATCAATTACTGTGTTCGAGTATATAGAAATATTATTTAAATCTTTGATTTTACTTCGGATTACATATACACAAAAAGATAAATTAATCACAATTGTAGTTATAGCATAAACCAAAACAACTTTGAGTAAAGGGTTTTCAACATCTAATATTGAAATAATACTATAACCTATTAAACTTAGCGCTTGTGTTGTTAGTAATAAAAATGAAACAAGATGGCTTTTGTGTTCTGCTTGAATAACTGCATTTGCAGGTTTAACACAAACGGTTATAATTAAAAGATAAAAGAGTATGTCTATAATTATTTCTAGTTCAACTACTTCATACTCTAGTTTTAGAAAATCAACCAAGATGTTTGAAAAACTAAAACTTTCAAAAATGATAATCGCTATTAAAGCTATTATTATGGTAATGAAAAAAGTTTGAACAATTAAATTATTAGATTTAACTCTGTCATCTTCGAATTTTGGTAATGCATTTCTTAAACCGTTAGCTAAACCAAAGTCAACAAAACTAAATGATGCAAATAGGGCTGAAATTGTAATCCAAATTCCAAACTCATTAATACCAAGTGTTGTTAGTAGGATTGAAATAGAAATAAATGAGATTCCAGAAATTAAGATTCTGATAAGTATTGACCAAGATGTCTGCTTGAGGATATTAAAATTATTTTTCATGAATTCTTAAAATTATCTATCCAGGATTTAGAAGATAAATTTCTAATTTCTACATTCCTTTTTTTTGCATATAATTCGAGATAATCGTATGATTCAAGCACTTCACTTATTCTCTTAAGTTTTACTTTTGGCCTCAATGATTTATCTTTATTTTCATTTTGAACTATCCAATTTACATCACCACTATAAAATTGTCTGTCAGAAATCTCAAGAGTTTTGTTATTGTTTAGTCTCATCTCTTCATGCCAGCTGTGATCAGCACCAAAAATATTTAAATTACGATATCCTAACAGTATCCCATAATAAATAGAAGCAACTAAAACATTTTTAAAGTGCGGTGAAGCTAAACCAAGTGAGAACAAATTAGCTGAAACTCCCATTGTACCTCCTATAATCGGTTTATAAGAAAAGAACTCAAAACTTATACACTTATTTTCCCTTAGTTCAGAAATAGTAGAGGATTTTGAATACCTTTTGGGTACTATTAGCTTCATTGGCCAATTTACCTCAGTACTAATACGTTTAATTGTTGAATCTACTTTATTTGTTCTTTCTTTAAAGGGTGTGAAAAATAAAGGATCTACAAAAACATAGTATTCGGGACGTAAACTTAGAAATAAATCAGATAGTGCTAAACTATTTAAAACCATATAATGATTTCTATCACGGTCTGAAAGTAAGTTGTTTATATCAGAATTCACTGAGGGGCCTGTTCCAATTATCACTAGTTTATTGGATATTGCTTTACGCTGAATTAATTCCCTTGGATTTCGGATAGTTTTAAAAAAGTAAATTAAAACTAAATTAAAATTTATTAAATTTTCAAACCACTTAATAAGTCGTTCCTGTCTATATACACTCATTCAAAATAACTTATTAAGTTAAGTTTAGCCTTTCCCAGATGTTCTTTTACAAAAGATTTAGATTCTTTAATTCTAATTTCTTGTTCTGTTGTACTAGATAAAATATTTCTTATTATCTCTGCATCAGAAATAATATTTCCAGTTAATTTAATTATTGTATTATCAGGTAACTCATGAGAAAAAGAATTTTCAAAATCAAATGCAGCAACGAGCCCTGGGTTTATTAATGATTTTAAAATAGAGGTTTCCGGAGTAGCCGTCCATAGAGAAGGACAGAATACAACTCTTGCTTTAGAAACAGCATCACCCAATCCTGAATGCCAAGTCATATCTTTTGCATTTATATTTTCTGGATGAGATTTAAGTTTAAAAGGAACTAGGCATTTGTACTCAGAAAGTTCTGAAAATAATTTTAAAATATAATGACTCCCTTTCTCTTCCATGTCTGTTCCATGAAATACTAAATCATATTTATCACTATTTTTTTGTGTGATTTTTAAATCATCAAGTTCTTTAGTGAAATGGCTTAAAACTTTTACATCTGAGGAATTACCATAAAATTTTCTAATCAATTTTTTGTGTCCTTCACTCAAGGCAAGAAAAGTAACCTTTGGCATTAGTTTAATAATATTAATTTTAGAGACAGGTTGTTTTTTAGAAAAATTAAACGGCCTTGGAGTGCAAGAATATTCACTAGAAAAGTTTAGTGAATCTAAACATTTAAGACAAGGCTTATTATTTCCAGGAAGATGGTTGTATGCTTTTACACAAAAAAAAGAATTATCAATATGATAAATTACTACTTTTTTTGCTAGTAATTTTATTTTATTTAAAAGTTTAATATTTAAATGTGCAAACGAAATTATTACAATCTCGTCATATGATTTGATATTAGTTTTTGATATTGAAAAAATTTTTTTAATAAAAATTTCATTAACTATTTTAATAAAAATATTATTCCTGCCCTTAAACTGCTTAGGGTATTTAATATCCCAAATATTAGGATTAGCGATTGACTCAATTTGGGTCATAAGTTCGCCAACTCCACCGGGTCCTGAAGCTATTCCACTAATAAGTAATTTTCTCAAAATCTAAATTTTCTATATTAGGTAAATCAATATCTCTATCGGAGATAATTGGATTAATAGTTCCCCAATCAAACCCAAAAGAATTCCATTTAAATCCAATATCATTTTTTCCATCATGAATATTATCTGCCATATACATCACTACAGTATTTTCAGATAACACTCTGTATCCATGAGCACAGCCTTTGGGAATTTTTAATGCTATATTATCAATTGCATTTATTTTTTTCATAAAAACATTCCGAAAAGTCGAAGATGAAGGTCTACAATCCACTATCACATCGAGAATAGCTCCTGAAATGGGTGTTACAAATTTTTGAGTAGCCATTGGTCCAACTTGCATGTGCATAGCTCGAACAACATTTAAATGAGACATAGTAAACCAAACTTCTTTTATCTGTAAGTCTTCTGATTTATCAAAAGTCACAGAAAATGGTTTCATTAATTCACCTCTATTGTCTTTAAAGCGAAAACCTTTAATAATTTTTAAGCCATTAATATTAATTTCTTCCATTTTTAATCATTTTAGTTAGTGAATACTGAATATTCTGCAACCCTCCGTTTGATAAAATTTCAGGTAAATTGTATTCAAATTCTTTTAAGGGATTTAATAATTTAAACTGATTTACTTTAACATCACTGTTTATGAAAATTTCTATTATTTCACCATGTTCGTCTTTAAAAATGTTTTTTATTATAATTGCGATATCAATTAATCTATAGGATTTACCACTTACTAAATTTTGAGTAGTACTTTGGTTAAGTTTTAATGAGTTTGCAATGATTTTTGAAACATCTCCTATATCTATAAAATCTCTTCTAGCAAGTCCATCTCCTCTAATAATTATTTTTTTATTAAATAAAGCGCCTTTTAACATGTCATTCACAACTAAATTCCAAGCCGGGCTAAATTCCTCATGAGGTATACCAAAACTATTTCCTAATCTAAAGTTTACAAAAACCTTATTGTTTTTATTTGAGTAATATTCGTTAAGCCGCTCACAGAAGTAATGAGTCATTGCATAGATGTTTTTAGGAGCCACCTTAGTTTCTGTTGAAATTACTTCATTATGATTTGATGGATATACGTGAATTGTAGAAATATAAATAATTTTTTTAAATTCAGTAGACCTATTTTTATTCCCAATTTTCCATATTGGAAGTACATTTATTTCTGATGTTTCTTCAGGTGATAACTCGGACTTGTTATGATCAAGCGATATTAAATGTATAAGAGCTTCGCAGTTAAAATTAGTTATTTTAGAAATAATTTTTTCTTCTCTAATATCTCCAACTATAATGTCTTTACATTTTTGGTTTAACCATGGTGTTATCTTCTTTTTGGAAGAAACTAATCCAAAAACTTCTATACCTCTTAAAACTAGTTCTTCTATTATATAATGTCCTAAATATCCATTACATCCAGTAATTAAAACTTTCATTATTTGATATTAAAAAAATTATTGATTTGATTAATTGTTGTTGTTTTTGCATTACTTGGCGATTTGAAATAATCCGAGTACCACTCATAAACTTTTTCAATAGTATTTTTTAAGTCCCAATTTGGATCCCATGACAATTCTTGTTTCGCTTTTGAAATATCTAATTTCAATGTACTAGTTTCATGTAAATCTGCGTCTACTAAATCTATATCAATATCTTCAAAATGAATATTATTTATTAATTTTATCATTTCGTCAACTTGGGCAAACCCCTCTGGATTGGGGCCAAAATTCCAGGCATCACAATATTTAGATTCACCACTAAAAAGTTTATTTGCTAATATTAAATAGCCATTTAGTGGATCTAAAACATGTTGCCAAGGTCTTATTGCTTTTGGTGATCTTATTTCTAGTTTTTTATTTAAAAATATAGAATTCATAATGTCAGGTAGTAATCTGTCTTTTGAAAAGTCACCTCCACCAATAACATTACCTGCTCTTACAGATGCAATTAATTGATCTGAATTATTTAAAAAAAATGAATTTCTATATGACTCTATTACAAGTTCACAACAAGCTTTACTATTACTATAGGGATCATGCCCTCCAAGGGTATCATTTTCTCTGTATCCCCAGTGCCATTCTTTGTTTTTATAAACTTTATCTGTAGTAATGCAAACACAGGATTTAACACAAGTATTTTTTCTTACTGCTTCTAAAAGATTAACCGTACCCATAACATTTGTTTCAAATGTTAAAACTGGATTATAATAACTTTCTCTGACTAGGGGCTGAGCTGCTAGATGAAATATAATTTCTGGTTTATACTTTGAAATAACATTATGAATTAACTCTTCACTTCTTATATCTCCAAAACTCTCAATGATATTAGAAGATAAATCTAGACTAAAATACAAAGGATTATCATCGACATTAGGCTCTAATGAAAAACCAATTAACTCTGCTTCAAATTGAATAAGGACTTGAGACAGCCATGATCCTTTAAAACCAGTATGACCTGTAATTAATACTTTCTTACCTTTCCAAAAATCTCTATGATCTACCATACTTTCCATTTAGCTTTTCCATCTACCCATAATTTTTCTAGAAACTTTTTGTCACGAAGCGTATCCATCGGGTGCCAAAATCCATTATGTTCAAATGCACAAAGTTCTCCATTATTGGCGAGCTCTTCTAAAGGTTCATTTTCCCAGATTGTTGAATCATCTTTTATGTAATTTAATACAGCTGTATTTAAAATAAAATATCCAGCATTAATATAGGAATTTTTTGATTCTGCTTTCTCTTGAAATTTAGTAACTAATCCCTCACTAATGTTAAGTACGCCATATCGACCTTGAGGTCTTGCAGCTGTTAATGTTGCTAAACATTTTTTCTTTTTATGATATGCTATACTGGCTGATATATCTATATCCCCAACACCATCTCCATAAGTCATTAAGAAATCTTCATCTGGATTTAAATACTTTTCAATTCGTTTAAGTCGACCACCCGTATAAGTATTTAAACCAGTATCCACGAGAGTGACTTTCCAATTAACACTATTACTTCCGTGAATTTGAAAACTTGAATCTGAAAGATCAAAAGTAACATCACTGTTATGTAAAAAGTATGAACTAAAGTATTCCTTAATGAGGTTACCTTTATAACCCAAACATATAATAAACTCAGTTATACCATGAGACGCGTATGTCTTCATAATATGCCATAAAATTGGATTGTCCCCTATAGGTATTAACGGTTTAGGAATTAGTGATGTTTCTTCAGATAATCTAGTCCCAAATCCACCTGCTAAAATAACTGCTTTCATTTAATTAAGGCTTTTAATTATTAATTCTAAATCTTCATTTGTCATATCTGGATAATTACCACAATAAAAACCACATTTATCAACGAACTCAGTATTTGGTAGTTTTTGCTTTGGCAAATTATATTTGTAGTAAAAAGGTTGCTTAGTCATATTTCCTGCAATGATTGGTCTTATTTCAATACCATTTTTATCAAATTTTTCTTTTGATTTCAACATTATAGACTCATCTTTAAATATAAATACCATAGCAAAATTAGATATACTTTTGTGAAGATTGTGGTTAAATTTTATTAGGTTATTGTTTTTAGCACAAGCTTTAAGTATTTTACTATAATTTTCGATTCTCTTCTGAATATTTTGAGTTAAAAATTTAAGTTGATGATTTCCTAAAAAACCAGTAATTTCTGTTGGACGAATATTAAACCCAATATCATAAAATGTGTATTTAGATCTGAATTCATCAATAATTCCATGTTTAGTTCTTAGCTTTTGTTGTGTGTTTTCCGACAAATCTCTATCCCAACCATTAGCTCTTGCCATCTTCAAGGCTTCATATACCTCAAAATCATCTGTGAGAACCATTCCTCCCTCAATTGTACTCATGTGGTGTGCTATAAAAAAACTATGACTACTCATTAGACCATGAGATCCAGTTCTTGAATCGTCCCAAAGAATTGTTCCTAAAGACTCACAGTTATCTTCTAATAAAAGAACTCCATTAGAATCACAATAATTTTTAATTCTAGGTAGATCTGATGAATATCCTAAAACATTAGTCAAAAATAAACATTTAAGATTATTTTTTTCAATACTATCAACAACTTGATCATAAGAAGAATTCAATAGTTCCGGTTTTATATCAATAGGCATTGGCACAAAACCATGTTGCATTATTGGAAAAACATTTGTGGACCAAGTAAGTGCAGTAAAACCAATTTTATCTCCTTCATTTAATTTACCTAAATTCTTGAGAACTTGTAACATAACAAGGTTTGCACTACCTCCACTATTTACTAAAACTGCATATTTAGAGTCAGTCCAATCAGCAAAATTAGATTCAAATTTCCTACACTGATCGCCCATTGAAAATTTACCTGCATTTAAAATGAATTCTGCTAAATCTTTTCGAACAGAATCTTCATCTAAAAAAGCATTTCTCATTAGTGGCACGTTATATTTATTAATCATTTTTCTATAGTTTTATAAAATTCATATGTTTTTTTTATTCCTTCAAAAAGATCTACTTGAGGTTTGTAACCCAAATTGAGGAACTTAGTACTATCCATCAATTTTCTTGGAGTACCGTTAGGCTTTTCAATATCCCACAACACATTACCGGAATATCCAGTGACTTGAGCAATTGTATTTGCTAACTCTTTAATTGTGACTTCTTGCCCGGAACCGACATTATAAAGAGTATCACTAAGCTTAGTATTTAATGAAAAAATAATTGCCTCAGCCAAATCATCAACATGCATAAATTCTCTCATTGGAGAACCATCACCCCACAATTTTACAGATGATTTGTTTTCTAATTTTGCTTGATGCATTTTAGCTATCAAACCAGGAATAACATGACTTGTTTTTAAATCAAAGTTATCATTTTCACCATATAAGTTAGTTGGCATTAAAGAATAATAATTAATATCCTGTCTTTCCCGTAAAAATTCAATAGCCTTCACACCAGTTATTTTAGCTAGTGCGTAACCTTCATTGGTAGGTTCTAGTAAACCTGTTAATAGAGCATTTTCATTCATTGGTTGAGTAGCGTGTTTTGGGTATATACAACTACTCCCTAAAAAAACAAAATTTGGAATATTATTGTCAAGTGCTGCTTCAAGTAGATTATTTTGAATTGAAATATTATCTAACATAAAAGAAAGTTTATTCTCTGAGTTAGCTACAATACCTCCAACCTTGGCTGCCGCATTAATTATAACATCTGGTTTATGTTTGTTTATAAAATCAAAAACATCATTCTTTACAGTTAAATCTAGTTCAGATGAAGACTTTCCTAATAAATTAGTATATCCTTTTAATTCTAATTTTCTCCAACATGCAGAACCTACCATTCCATTGTGACCTGCAATATAAATTTTAGCCTTTTTACCTATCATTATTCATAATAATTTAAAGTTTTATATCCACTATCTATCAAAAACTTGTCTTTTTTAAACAGATTTATATCCGAACTCATCATGTCATCTACTAATTCATTTAGTTGAATGTGTGGCTCCCATCCTAATTTATTCTTAGCTTTACTTGCATCTCCAATTAATAAATCAACCTCAGTTGGTCTGAAATATTTTGGATCAATACTTAATATTTGTTTGCCAATTTCTATCTGAAATTCAGCTTTTGAACAGCTAACAATAAATGCTTTTTCATTTACACCATCTCCTTTGAACTCTAGGACTATACCTACATAGGCAAATGCCATTGTAACAAAATCTCGAATAGAGGTAGTCTTTCCAGTAGCAATAACCCAATCCTCAGCTTCTTTTGCTTGTAGAATCATCCACATCATTCTGACATAATCTTTTGCGTGACCCCAGTCCCTCTTTGCATCTAGATTACCTAAATAAAATTCATCTTGAATACCCAAGGCTATTCTCGATACAGCACGTGTTATCTTTCTTGTAACAAAAGTCTCCCCTCGAACAGGACTTTCATGGTTAAAAAGTATACCATTAGAGGCAAATAAACCATAAGCTTCACGATAATTTACAGTGATCCAATATGCATACATTTTAGCAACAGCATAAGGAGATCTAGGATAAAAAGGGGTGGTTTCTGTTTGTGGTACTTCTTGAACTTTACCATATAATTCAGAAGTTGATGCTTGGTAAATTTTCGTTTTCTTTTCTAGATTTAGAATACGAACTGCTTCTAACAACCTAAGAGTACCAATACCATCAGCATCTGCAACATATTCAGGAATTTCAAATGAAACCCTAACATGAGACATAGCTGCTAAATTATATATTTCATCAGGTTGTATTTCTTGAATTAATCTAATTAAATTTGTACTATCTGTCATGTCACCAAAATGTAAAACTAATTTTGGATTTGGATCATGAGGTTCTTGATATAAGTGATCAATACGCTCAGTATTGAAAAGGGAACTTCTTCTTTTTAAACCATGAACCACATAATCTTTTTTTAATAGAAACTCAGTTAAATATGCTCCGTCTTGGCCAGTTATCCCTGTTATAAAAGCTACTTTACTCATTTTTTTATATTTTATATTATTTACTTAAATTCTTGAAATTGCTTTTGGTGTTTAATTTCCCATATTTTGTCTGAATTTAAAAGTTCTAGGAATAATTTATCACTTCGTCCTTTTCCAAAATAAAATTCACCTTTATTACTTTTTTTATGCTTTATTTTTTTTACAATATCAATAGTTTTTACAATATCCTCATGACTATAACTACAATTGTATATTGTATCTAAAGTAGCTCTATTATTTTGCCTAGTTCCAATATTTATGGCAGGTACATTGTAATAAGGAGCTTCTCTAATTCCTGCGCTTGAATTCCCAATAATAAACTGAGATTCTTTTAATAACCTTAAAAAATATTCAAAGCGAAGCGACGGAAATATTTTAAACCTTTCTATATTTTCTAAACTTTCTATTTCTTCGAGAATTTCTCTAGATCCCATATCATTATTAGGATATATTAAAATATAATTTGTATCACTTTCTAATAAAGCTTTAACAAAACTTTTTGCTTGGACTCTAACATTTTTATATTCTGTGGTAGTCGGATGGAACATAGCAATAGCATAATCATCAAATATTATGTCATAATAATTTTTTACTTTTTTTAGACTTGGGAGATTTGACTCATTCATCAGATCTAAATCTGGAGAACCAAGAACAAAAATTGATTCATTAAATTCACCAAGTTGAATTAATCTTTTTTTAGCTTCATTATTAGCTACAAGATGAACATGGGACATCTTTGTTACGGAATGCCTTATTAATTCATCAATAGTACCTGAAACTTCTCCTCCCTCGATATGTGAAACTAATATATTGTTGAGACTACCTACTATAGCTCCAGCTAGAGCCTCTACTCTATCTCCATGAACTACAATCAAATCTGGATTTATATGAGAAATATACTGTGAAAAACCATCTATAGTTTTGGCCAGATTCCTATCCATATAAGTAGCTGAATCGTGATTAATATATTTATAAATATTTTTGAACCCTGCTTTAACTATTTCATCAACAGTTGAGCCATAAAGTGGATTCATATGCATTCCCGTAACAAATATATGAACGGCAAAATTATCTGAATTTTGGGTAATAGACATTAATGATTTTAGTTTCCCAAAATCGGCTCTAGTTCCTGTAAGAAATACTATTTTTTTCATTATCTTATTTCATTCCTTTTTAGATGGATATCACTAATCAAGTCTTTAGCTGCAATTTTCCCAATAATACTTTTGTATTCTTCAGCTAATATTTCACCTGTTCCTGGTCTTTTAACCCATAAATTATCTTTAGTGAACTTCTCACCTTTTTTAATATCTTTGATTGTAACTACTGTTGAAAAAGCGAAATCAATTGTTACCTTTTCTTCAGCAGCTGCCTCCTTTTTCCCACCTCTCATTTTAGCAATTTCAATAGAACCTTTAATCAATTCATTCATAGCTATAGGATCCATTGAATTAACAATGTCTGGCCCAGTTCTATCCATTGAATCTGTAAAGTGTCTTTCTAATATTGACGCACCTAATGCTACAGCTCCATAACAAGCTAAATTAGATGTTGTATGGTCTGATAATCCGATAATAGCATTAGGGAATTCTCTATTTAGTTCCTCCATTGCTCCAAGTCTGACTAAATGGGATGGAGTTGGATATAAATTTGTAGTGTGCAATAATGCATAAGGAACTTTATAATCTTCTAGTATTTTTACTGTTTTTCTAACAGATTCAATATTATTCATACCTGTACTTACTATCATTGGTTTTCCAAAAGAAGCCACATGTTCTATTAAAGGATAATTATTACATTCTCCTGATCCAATTTTATATGAAGAAACATTCATTCTCTGAAGTCGGTCAGCAGCTGCTCTAGAGAATGGAGTACTAATAAAAATCATTCCTTTAGATTCTATATAATCTTTTAATTTAATTTCATCCTCTTCATTTAAGGCACACCTTTCCATTATCTCATATATAGATATAGAAGCATTCCCTGGGATAACATTTTTAGCTTCTTTACTCATCTCATCTTCGACTATATGAGTTTGATGTTTTACAATTTCTGCTCCGGCTTTCCAAGCTGAATCAACCATTTCAAAAGCCGTATCTAGAGAACCTTCATGATTTATTCCTATTTCTGCAATGACAACGGGGTCATAGTTTAATCCTATCTTTCTGTTTCCTATTGTTATATATTTTTCTATTTTATTTTTCATTTTATTTTATTTTATTTTATTTTCAACAATGCTTCTGCAAAAATGAAATCTTCCAAATAATCAATATCTACCGTCGCCTCTATATTATCACATATAATAGGAAAAACATCATCTGTAATTATTTTATTATTTAGAATACTTTCAACTTTTGTGATATATAATAATCCATTTTCGAAATATGAATTTTCTAAATCTTGAGACCTCTGTCCAGGAGTATAGTTAGTTGGTCTAAAAAAATCACCTTCTATTTTACCTAGTTTTTTTTCATTCTTAGAAAATGTAGCTAAACTACACCTACCCGATTCTTGAAATTTCAATATTGCATGCTCTAACAAATCATCTTCTCTAAAGGGATTTGTTGGTTGTAAAAGTATGATTGCATTACATTTTATATTTCTATTTTTAAAATAGTCTATTTGATGTTTTAATACGTCAACTGTAGTTGTAGAGTCTAATGCTAAATTATCAGGCCTAAGCATCGTATTTAATCCTTTTAACTTAGCATATTTTATAATTTGATCATCATCTGTGTTTACCCATACTCTTTCTTTAGGAAAAATAAGCAAAGCAGTATCGATTGAATACTCAATTAAAGGTTTACTCCCCAAAAGTTTCATGTTTTTTCCGGGGAGCCGTTTAGAATTTGCTCTAGCAGGTATGATTATTTGATACTCCAATGTTCTATGATTTTAAATAATTTAAGTTTTAACTCTTTTATAGATAATGTGTTTATTTTTGAGTTCCTCTCCAAATTTTATCGTCCAAAATCATCTTGTATCCGTATGATATCTTCTTCATCTGAGGGATGTGTAAGAGATGTATGTTGCCAGATTTCTGAGACTACAGAATAATCATCCAGCCCTATAAGTCGGTGGCGTTCACCTTGCTTTAAGGTAATTCGATCACCTTCGTTGTAGACCTTCATTTTTGTCTCTACGTCGCTATCGCTTGTAATAATACCTGCGCTACCTTTGTATACTTGCCATATTTCGGCACGTCGGTTATGATACTGCCAAGACAGGCGTGCTTTTGGTTTAACAATTAAAATCTTTGGACTTAGTTTACCACCGATTTTTAGAGTATCAACATCAATCCCTTTAAAGAATTGATTGGAAAATTCTTGTGCTTGCTGTTCATCAATTACCAAAAATCCACCCCAAGGGCGCTGATCATCTTTGGAGGTAATCTTAAAACCAAAGGATTTGATGAGGGTTTCGATGCTATTAAAATAATCTAAGGACATACTAATTATAAGTTTTCAGTATTTAAAACACTACTTTCATAATATATTTTTTCTCGACTACCACCGGTAGTCTGTTTAGTTCTTTTTTATTTTTAATAACTTTTAAAAAACCTATTTATGTTGCTCTCGGATACGGCTTCGCCGTCACTACTCACAGTAATGGAAAATCATAACCAAAAAAAAATCAACTGATTACTTCAGTTGAAATGAGACCACAGCGCCCAATTTTTTTAATTGCG
>Ga0209119_1001561_pt1 | contig 22196 bp, 11 predicted proteins | sample COG_03_FD_184747 | JGI IMG/M metagenome (GOLD analysis project Ga0209119, IMG submission 184747) | Pelagic Microbial community sample from North Sea - COGITO 998_met_03 (SPAdes) (version 2) | ecosystem: Environmental > Aquatic > Marine > Neritic zone/Coastal water | place: Helgoland, sampling... | reverse complement strand
AGATAAACTTGGTCGGGTTCGTGTTCGTTGTCTTGGATTTCATACAGAGGATCTAGTTGATATACCAACCGCAGACTTGCCGTGGGCAACTGTTATGCATCCTGTTACTGATCCCTCAATGCAAGGACTAGGCAACAGTCCTTCCTTTCTTGTTGAAGGTAGTTGGGTAATCGGTTTCTTTTCTGATGCAAATTTAAAACAACAACCTATCATAATAGGAAGCCTGCCGGGCATACCACTTGATGCTGCTGACCCAACAAAAGGATTTAATGATCCTCGTAGTGCAAATTCCTTTCAAGAAGATTATCTAGGAACTCCATCATATGGCCCCTATCCTGTAGATGGTGAAGAATACGATATGCCGTCTGGTCATAGTATTGGTGAATCAGATACAAATAAACTTGCACAAGGACAATATTCTGAAGAACATGATGCACTTATAAGAAGAAGAACCAATCAACAAAAAGATATTCCAACTGCAACACAACCTAATTTATCTACAGTATCGGATAGTGCAGTAATTGAAACTCGCGATACTTTTAACGAACCAGACCCCAAAGGTATTCTTGAAAATGCAGATCCATATTTTTCTTCACAATATCCATACAATCATGTATTTGAATCTGAGTCTGGACACATTACAGAAATAGATGATTCGCCCGGCGGTGAAAGAATATTAAAAGAACACAAGTCTGGAACATACGAAGAAATAATTGCAAACGGAAGCAAGACAGTAAAAGTTATCGGTGATAATTGTGAAATCATTATGGGTGGTTCAGATGTTTATATTGCTGGTGCAGTTAATCTAACAATAGGTGGAACTGTTCGTCATCTTGTCAAGGGTGATTATCATTTAGAAGTTGAAGGAAACTATACGCAAAAGATACACAAGAATATGCGTACAAAAATTGGAGCTGGTGTTTCTGGTGGAAACCTTGAAGAAGAAATAAAAGGGAATCACGCATTTAATATTTCAAATAATATTAAGGGGCGTATCGGAGAAGATGTTGATGTTACCACAGAAGGTAATGAACAAAGAATTAATAACGGAACATATAAGTTGGTAGCAAAGAGTAATATTCTTGCAGCTACAACTGGTGGTACTTTAACACTTAATGCGAGTGGTAATGTTTCGATTGATACTACCTCTGGTATTATGTCAATCAAATCTGGTACGACTTTAAATATGAAATCTGCAACTGCAATGACTATTGGTTCAGAAACTACATTTACTGGAACATCAACTGGCATTGGAACATTTACATTCTCTGGTGATGGAAGTAACTTTATTGCAAACAATGGGTCTAGTGTTGCTATCGGTCTTACAACTCATACTCATACTCAAGATGCAGATAGTGATGGTGACACACAGGCAACTACAAATGTACCTAACGCTTAGGAAAGTATAGATGGCAAATTTTAAAATACCCGATCTCTGTGGTGCAAGTCTTGAACTTAATCTTGCGTCATCGAGGATTGCAGATTTAGAATCACAAATAACTTCACAGATAAATGCAGAGGCATCTGTTGCAAAGGCTGCTATTGAGAGCAAACTTACAGATGTCAAATTAGGACTTGATGGACTTGTTCCAGATTTACCAGAACTACCAAATCTAAATTTTCAATCAGAACTTACAAGTCTTATATCTTTTGACATATCAACTCCACAGGGGTTGACACAGTACACATCAAAACTCAATGATTTAAAATTAAAGTTTGGTGATACCCTTACTAAGTCTGGAAAAGATTTTGATAGTTTAGTATCATCTGCAACTGATGCTATTTCTGGTGGTGGAAATGTTTGTGGAGTTGTACCTAATCTTGAATTGCCTGCAGCAGGCGGAGAGGTTTTAGAAAAAGCAGAAGGTGTAAAGGCTGCACTTGAAAATGCTATAGATGAAGAAGTTTCAACTGTATCAGATAATGTTAATGCAACTGCACTAAAGGCTGAACTAGAATCTACAACTGCATCATACGCAGATAAAACCACATATGAAATAACTGAAAAATCAACAAAGATAACAACACCTGCTGGAACTAAAGTATCAGCTACTACAAAATCTGATGCTGGTGCTTCGGGATATTCTGAAAAAGGATTTGCTTATAAAAAAGGCAAAAAAACACTTGTCTATATTAGTCCAGCATTTCGAGCAATAATGGATTTAAAAACACCAGATGGAAAACCTGTAGGTGGTGTGGCTAACAAAGCAAGAAAATACAAAGACTTTGATATACCAATTGATGATATTACATGGAGTTACGAAGAAGCATATGAGTACTACAATGATGTAATTGAAAAAGAAATATATTTCCCAATACCAACCAAGATTTTAAGTGCTGGTGCTGTAGAAGTCAGGTTAAATGACGCAGGCACTAAAGTAATAACAACAGGTCTTATATATCGTTTAAGTCTGGCCAATGCTTATTTAAAAAGAATCAAGAGCGGGGTGAAAGGTAAGGATAATGTCACAAAAAACCTCGCCGCTTTAAATGTAAGTATTGTTCAGGATGCTGGCGTTACTTCATTTGCGTTTGATGGCGAACAATATGACTTAGCAGAAGTTACTTGGGATTATATAAAAATAACTTATGAATATAATGAAAAAATAGATGCAGGAATTAAAAAAGACGAGTAATAAATTTCCTAAATAGTATATAAACTAGGGGTTCTTACAGATGGCGCAGTTTGATGCAACAACAACCAATAATAGCAAACGTAGTGCTAGGATATATTCAGACATAGATTTGTTCTTTGGAAAAAAAACTTCCAATGATGATATTCAAAGCATTACTGATATTAAAGCTGTTAAGCGTTCTGTTCGTAATCTGGTATTAACTAATCATTATGAAAAACCATTCCACCCAGAGATTGGTTCTGGTGTTCGGGATATGTTGTTTGAAAACATGACTCCAATTACAGCACAGATACTTTCAAGAAAGATTGAAGATGTAATTAATAACTTTGAACCAAGAGTAAGATTAGTAGGTATTACAGCAAACCCAAACTTGGATAAAAACTCATACGAAGTTTCGATAGAATTTTATGTCGTTAATGCTCCCACAGAATTAGTTGACTTATCCATAATGTTAGAGAGATTACGATAATGGCAGTAAACGACAAAAGACTTAGAGTTACAGAACTTGACTTTGATGATATTAAAGACAACCTAAAAACTTTTCTAAAAGCACAGAATCAATTTAGCGACTATGACTTTGAAGGTTCTGGTATGAGTGTTCTTTTAGATACGCTTGCATACAACACACACTACATGGCTTACAATGCTAACATGGTTGCAAACGAAATGTTTTTGGATAGTGCATCTCTACGATCAAGTGTTGTTTCACACGCAAAGAAATTAGGATACGAAGTTTCATCATGTCGAGCTCCTAAAGCGACAGTTAATATATCTCTTGCAACAAATCTACCATCAAGAACAATGCCAGCAGGCACAACATTTACAACAACAGTAAATGGTACAAATTATAACTTTGTTACAACCTCTGACATAACATCAAACAATTCTGGTTCTAGTGTAAACTTTGATGGCACTTCAATTTATGAAGGAACTTGGATTACATCAAAATATCTAGTAGATAGTTCTGACGAAGAACAAAGATTTATTATTGATGATGCAAGAGCAGACACAACAACACTTATCGTAAAGGTACAAACATCTGCAAGTGATACCTTTACTAGAACATATACTAAAGCAACTGATATTTCTGAACTTACTGATGCAAGTACAGTATACTTTTTACAGGAAGTAGAAACAGGAAAGTTTGAAGTATACTTTGGTGATGGTGTTTTAAGTCAAGCAGTGTCTGATGGTAACATTGTTTCTTTACAATATGTTGTTACAAACAAATCTGAAGCAAATGGAGCAAGAACGTTTAGTTCTCCCTCTGCTATTAATGGTATAACAGATATTACTGTAACAACAGTAGGTATTGCAACTGGTGGTGCAGAACCAGAATCAATAGCCTCTGTTAAATTAAATGCACCTTTAGATTACGCAGCACAAGGTCGTGCAGTTACAACAAATGATTACAAAACATTTGTAAGAAAACTTTTTGCAAATGCTCAAGCGGTTTCTGTTTGGGGTGGGGAAGATGGAAGTTATGATACAAGTACAGGTGTAAGTTCTACACCAGAGTATGGTAAGGTTTTCATTTCGATAAAGTCTACTACTGGAAATAGTTTAACTGATGTACAGAAATCAAATTTGGTTGCTGGATTATCTCCATACAAAGTGGGTTCTATTACTCCTGTAATCGTTGACGCAGAAACAACCTTTATTATTTTAAATACAACAGTTCAGTATGATTCAAGTGCAACCACTTATAGTGCAACTGAATTAGCCACTAGAGTAACTAATGTTATTTCATCTTACAATACATCAGACCTACAAACTTTTAATGCACCATTCAGACATTCAAAGTTATTAGGACTCATTGATAATACAGACAGTTCTATTTTGAATAATACAACAACAGTTATCATGGCCAAATATATTGTACCAACAGTAAATGTTTCGACTTCTTATATCTTGAATTTTAATAATGCATTTTATTATCCACACGCAGGACATAATAAAGATAATGGTGGTGTCATTTCTTCAACAGGATTCTCAATGAGTTCTATTGATTCAACAAAAGAATATTTCTTAGATGATGATGGTTCTGGTAATCTCAGAATATATTCTTTAGTTGCTGGTACAAGAGTTTATTCTAATCTTAATGCTGGAGCAGTAGATTATACAAATGGAAAAATAACACTAAACCCAATTATGATTTCTGCTGTGTCTAATGTTGATGGTGCGGTTTCTACACAAATTCGCGTTACTGTAATTCCAAACTCATATGATATTATTCCTGTAAGAAATCAAATTCTTGAACTTGATACTTTAAACTCTACAGTTGTTGCTGGAGTTGATGCTACTGCCTCAACTGGTATTGGTTATACAACAACTACTACAGGCGGAATAACAACGACAACAGTGACTTCAACGTCATCTACATCGTCACCATCGGCGTACTAATAAATGTCAAAGAATATTTCAAAATTTACTACGAAGGTTTCTCCTCTTATTGAAGGACAAGTGCCTGACTTTGTTCAAGCAGACCATCCAGTATTTGTAGATTTTGTAAAAGATTATTTTCAATTTCTGGAAGCAGGCAGATTAACTCTTACTGCCAATGTAGATTATATCTCACAAGAAACAAATACTGTTTCATATATTTTAGAAGAAACTGGTGATAGGATTGTTACTGAACTTGGAGCTGGTACTCTAGGTCATTTTGTAGCTGGTGAAACTATTACTGGTGGTACTTCAAAAGTAACCGCAAAAGTTCTGGTTGATGATTCTAGAAACTCGTATCTTTATGTCACAGGACAACAACAATTTATAACTGGTGAAACAGTAACAGGTGGAACATCTGGTTCTAATGGTACTGTTGATTCGTATCAAGCAAACCCAATTCAAAGTATCCAACAGATGTTGGAATATGCAAACGTAGATAATACTCTTTACGAGTTCTTGGATAATATGCGTGATGAGTTCATGCAAGCAATTCCTGAGACTCTTGCGTCTGGTGTTAATAAAAGAAATCTAATTAAAAACATTAAAGACCTCTATTCTGCCAAAGGAACATCAGAGGGTCACAAACTCTTTATGCGTATGTTGTTAGGTGAAGACTCTGAAATTTTCTATCCTAACATTTATGTAATGAAACCTTCTGCTGGTATCTGGCAATCATCATCTGTTATTAGAGCAACTGCTGTTGGTTCTTCTGTAGGATCTGAAATTACTAATCAATTAATTACTGGTGCAACTTCTGGTGCTACTGCAATTGTAGAAAAGTCTGTTACTAGAATAGAATCTAATGCAACATACAATGATTCTGTTATTGAGTTTACTGTTGAAAATGTTATAGGAACATTTAGTGATGGAGAAATCATATCTGGTCTTTCCACAGAAAAAGATGTTGAAATTTCATTTACAGTATTGGGTATTGTTTCTGATACTGCGGTAACAAATGATGGTATACTTTATACTGATGGCGAAACTGTTAATGTAGAAGCGATTGGTAATGATTTTGCAGATGTTGTTGTTGATGGTATTAACACTGGTTCTGTAAGTGAACTCATTGTAGAAACCGCTGGTACAGAATATGAAGTAGGTGATGTTGTTACATTTACCAAGAACGCAGCTGACACAGATGTTAAAGAAGCCTCTGGTATTGTAAGTATGGTTGGTGGCGGTATTCTCCAAGAATCTGGTTCAGATACTATCACACTTGAGGATGCGACCACTACTCAATTTGAATCATTTACAATTGTTCTTGAAACAACTGACTCAGATAGTTTCATTGGAGATGGTACAACCAAAGTATTTAATCTTGTAAACACAAGTGGAACACTAGATGAACTTTATGTAACATTTGATGATGTGTTTTTACCAGCAACATCAAGTGACACTACTGTAAACTGGACTGCAACAAGTACACAAATATCATTTACATATTCAGTACCACTTAATACTAAAATATATGTTCGTGGTAATCTAGTAGACTCTTTAGTTTTAAATGGCACATCTATTATTACTGTAGATGAAGAAAGTGTTATTTTAGGTGCAGGACATCAAATACTTACTGAACAAACTGTAGAAACATTAGACACATATACAACTACAAGCGATCAGATTGTTTTAGAGTCTGATACCTTTACAGATATTAATGGTGCTAATTCACAAGAAGCTGGACACGTTATTAAAGCTGTAGTGACTGATGGTGGGTTTGGTTATACAAAACTTCCAACAGTTGCTATAACAAGTACTACTGGTAGTGGTGTAAGTATACACGCAACAACTACAGACATTGGTTCTATTAAAGCAACAAAAATTAAAAACTCTGGATTTAGATACAGTAATACTAATCCACCAGAGTTATCATACAATGCACACTTTGTTCTTAAAGATATAACAGGTGCTTTTGAAGTTGGTAATACATTAACTTCATCAGGACATACTGGAACTATTAGTGGGTGGAATAGTACCACTAAAGTTCTTGACACAACATTTGAAAATGTTATAAGAGTTGAACAAGAACAAACATCAACATTCCAAGAAGGTATCCAGCTTGAGCAGGGTACAGAACTTCTTCTTCCCGAAGGTATTCTTCTTGAGGACGAACAAGAGTTTGATGATACTGAAGGTATTCTTTTAAATGGTACAGGAACATTTACACCATTACCTCAGACCTTTACATATAAAGTTCAAGTTTACTATAGCACAACACTAGAACAAAATATATTTTATATTAATGGTACACCACAAGCAGAATTAGTTTTGTATGAAGGTAATACTTATTACTTTGACTTGTCAGACCCGACACTATACAATGTTGCGACAACAGGTCAACACATACTAAGACTATCTGAAACTCTTGATGGAACTCATAACAGTGGTACTGAATATACTACTGGTGTTACAAAATCAGCTGCGTCAATAGACATTGGTACAAATGGAGCATACATTCAAATTGTTGTTGCATCAAACGCACCTGTATTATATTACTACTGCACCAATCATTCTGGTATGGGTGCTTCCATTGCAACTAATGTATACGATACTATAGTTCTTGATGAAGGTTCTAATATAATCATAGATGGTACTGATAGGTTCGACCATTTCTTCTTACAAGAAAGTGGCACAGTAGGAAACGCAACGGATAGGATTCAACTTGAAAGTCAAGGTGTTGGTGGTTTCTTATTAGATGAAGATTTTGATTCTAACCAAAGTAAACTTGTACAACAATCGACATCTGGTGGAAAACTTTTACAAGCAAGTATTCGCAGAGAAAACGATACAACAAATGCTCTCAGTCATCAATATGTAATTCTTAATGGAACAGATAGTTCTGGTTCAAATGCTAATTCTAAACTTGCAAACGAAGATTTTGGTAACACTCTTATCTTAGAAGCTACTGATGCTAATGAAACAGATGCAAGAGATGGGTTCTTATTAGATGACGAAACTGGTGATGGTCAAATCACTCTTGATTCTACTGCAACTGATTTAGTTGATGCTGATGACCATATCATCAATGAAGACCCAATAGATTTTTCTGGAAAAGATGTTATTATTCAGGATTCAGGTGGTGCAGTTGGAACAGTTATTACAGCTGATATTGCTACTGGTACAACGAGTGTTGATGTGTTATCTACTACAGATTCAGATTATGCTAATGTTCAACATAGACTTGGTGAAGATTTGATTCGTATTCAAGACTCTTATTATTATCAAGACTTTTCGTATGAAGTTCAGATTGGTGCATCATTTGCAAGTTATGTGAATGAGTTAAAGAAAGCAGTTCACCCTGCTGGTTTCCAACCATTTGGTAGAGTTACTCTTGCAACCTTAGTATCAGTAGAAATTGGTAATGCTGGTGCTGGTATTGCTGCATACACAGGTGACACAGATACATTCTCACCAATACTTGCATCTACATTCCAGACTATCTTTGACCAACTTCTACAGACAAGACTTCAGGCATATCCTGTTGCAGAAGTTGGTGTTCGTGACCAGAAGATTATTCAAGAAGATGGAAGTTTGCCTGGCGACAATCTTGTACTTGATGCAAGTGCAGCCTCAACTGATGTGGGTTCAAACATACTCTTTGAAGATGGACTAGGTATGGATTTGGAAGATGGATTCCAAATGACAGGTGACTCTTTATTGTGGGAAGATAGAACAGTAACTCATACTAGTGACAGGACTTCTGGTACTGGTACTGGTGGTAGTCATATAATGACAGAGAAGTCATATGCTCCATCAGAAAAAGGTGACAGAGTTCTTGTTAAAGAAATTGTAACAAAGATTACTGCAAGGCCAAGTCCTAAATTTACAAGAAACTTGTTAGTGTATTTAGCAGAATATCCATTTGGAAATGAATTGGGTGGAGATGGTATAATTCTAGAGGGTACAACTTTTTCTGAAGATGTTCTTCAGTTAGATGGAACATTACCTCTCGACCAAGCAGACACATTCTTTAGACTTGAAGAAGATGTTGCTGGAAGTCAAGACTATGAAACATTTAATATCTTGGGAGAAGAAGATGATGGAGCATCGAGGATATTACAAGAAGGTGGAGAGTGGAACTTCCCAGCTGGATATGTAGTAAACGAAGGTGATAGAATTATCCTAGACGGAAACAATAACAATGAAGAAACAATCCCTCTATCAGAAATTGGTAACTATCGTTTTAGTGACATTATAAAACAAGATAAAATTATTGTTAACGATGGACGAACAAATAATTTTGGTGTTAATGCTGGAGTTGATGTTGGTATTGAACTAGAAAGCTTTGGTCAGATTTTGGCAGAGGACGGAGAGTACATAGGTCAAGAAACTACAAGAAGAAATAGATTTAATTTAGAAGAAAATGGTAATCTTATTATAGAAAGTTATTCTACAATTTCTGTCATTGATAAGTTGCTTGATGAAACAAATGAAGATGTTATCGTATTAGAAGATGCAACAGAATCAAGAAAGTGGTTTAAGAGTACATACACAACAGACACCACTGCAACCACATCAGCTATCGTACTTGAAACAACAAACATTGTTTTAAGTTCTGGTCAAATTCCTGATGAAAATTTACTTATAAATAGTAGTAAAGGTGGGCTCCCTGTTGTGAGATCATCTGATATTCATGTTAGAGATACTGGCGATGTAGCATTAGAAGATGCAACAGACAGTACGCATGGATTTTTATTATTAAATACAGGAGATAATATACAATTTGAAGGAGCAACTGGTATAACTTACTAAGACAATTTGTATAAATAACATAAAGGTATAAAAAAAATGTCGGCAATCATTACAGAAAAATTTAGACAACACAATGCGAATCAATTTTTTGAATCGTTTACTGAAACAGCTCTAAATAAATATTATTTATTTTTAGGAAAAGCAACTCCGTTTACCAGTAGTACAACTGGTGGTTCAGATGGTATTCCTCCAATTCCCGGCGATAGTCCTCAAGAGGAATTTCGTGCATGGGATGCTATGTTGGCTGCAAAGAACATTGCTTCAACTGACATTACTTTTGCACTTCCTCGTAGAAACTGGTCAAATGGTACTATCTATGATATGTATCAACACAACTATAATTCAGATACTACTTCGACATCAGGTGCAACAAACCTTTATGACTCAACATTTTTCTTTATGACTTCTGACTATAATGTTTATAAAGTTCTTGACAACAATGGTGGTGCTGCTTATAATGGTGCAGAACCAACAGACACAAGTAACTCCCCTGTTGCAATTGGTGGATATGTCATTAAATATATGTACACAATTTCTCAGTCAGATTCTTCAAAATATTTAACTACAGACTTTATACCAGTTTCTACTAATAGTACTGTTTCAGCTGCCGCAACTGATGGTGCTATTGAATCTCTTAAAGTTACTGCTGGGTCTGGTTATACAGACGGAACATACTATGCTGCTATATACGGAGATGGTACAAGTGCTGGAACATCATCTGGTGCGATTGTTAGAATTACAATTGCATCTGGTTCTATTGTTTCATTCGGATTGACTGCTGGTACAGATACAACTATTCATGCCGCAGGAGCTGGTTATACTTTTGGTTATATAAATTTAGGTTCTTCATTCACCTTCTCTGACACAGCATTGTCATCTTCTTCCTCTATAGGAAGTGGTACTGGTGGTGCAATTGAAGTTATCATTTCACCAAATGGTGGACATGGATTTAGTGCAATCACAGAACTTGGTGGTCATTACATTATGTCTGCAACAACACTTACAGCTGCAGAGGGTGATGACTTTACTGCTGGAAATGATTTCAGAACAGTAGGTCTTATTGCTGACCCAACACTTTTTGGAACAACTACTGTTGCAACTGGTTCTACATTTCGTCAAAGTTATGTTGTTAAACTTGCAACATACTCTGGTACATTTGAACCCGATGAAGTAATTACACAAGCATCAACTGGTGCATCTGGTAAAGTTGTTGAGTTTGATCCTACACTAAACCTTCTTTATTATCAACAAGAAAGTTTCAAGGGATTTGGAACAAATGCTACTTCTGGTGCGTATGTTGCCTTTAGTGGTGCAAACCTAATTACAGGTGGAACATCTGGTGCAACAGGTACACCATCCACTACAACTGAATCTGTTACACTTGCTTCTGGTTCTACACTATCTCTTACTTCTGGTTATGCAAATCCAGAACTTGAAGCATATAGTGGTAATATGATTTACTTAGAAAATAGAAAACCAATTCAACGAGCTTCTGACCAAACGGAAGATATAAAAATTATAATTGAATTTTAGGAAATCAAATGGCCCAACTTACAAATTTAAATGTATCACCATATTATGATGACTTTGATAAGGCAGATGCTTTTCATAGAGTTTTATTTCGCCCCGGCTTTTCTATTCAGGCAAGGGAACTAACAACTCTACAATCTATTCTTCAAAATCAAATTGAACAACAGGGCAACCATGTCTTCAAAGAAGGTTCTGTTGTAATCCCAGGCCAAGTATCTTATTCTGATGCCTATTATTCTCTTGCACTTGAATCAACATTTGGTGGTGAAGATGTAAGACCAAGCCAATACTACAACGCAACAACACCTGTTACACTTACTGGTGTAACCTCTGGTGTTAAGGCACAAGTTATAGGATATGCCGAAGGGTCTACTACTAGTCAACCATATCTTTATGTTCAATATGTTCAAACTGGTACTGATAATAATACTGGTGTATTTTCAGATAGTGAAAACATTATTGCTGATTCTGTTGTTACTCACACTACATCTTATGCTGCAAACATTGCATCAGGAACAACTTTTTCCTCAAGTGCATCTGGAACTGGTTCTGCTGTAACTGTTGAAGCTGGGATTTATTATATTCGTGGTACTTTTGTAAGAAACGAAAAACAAACAGTAGTATTAAGTAATACATCAAAAACTGAAACTGCTAGAGTTGGTTTTCTTATTAATGAAACTTTAGTTTCTCCAGAAGCAGATGCAACTTTAACTGATAATGCAACTGGTTCAAATAACTATGCTGCTAGTGGCGCACACAGATTAAAAATTACTCTAACCTTAGCTAAACTAGATACAACCTCTGTTGATGATTCACTTTTTGTTGAATTGATTAGAACAACATCAGGTAGAGTAACTCAACTTACAAGAGGAACAGATTATGCTGTTCTTGGTGATACACTTGCTCGTAGAACATTTGATGAGTCTGGTGATTATACAGTAAGACCATTTCAGTTTTCAGTAAATGAATCTATTGATAATGATTATGCAGGAGAAACCAATGTTGGTATTTATGGTACTGCTGGAACAACTGATGATAATAATACCGCTGACGAATCTTTACTTTCTGTTTCAATTACGCCAGGCAAAGCATATGTCAAGGGTTATGAAATAGAAAAAACTGCAGCAACATTCTTAGACCTAAACAAGGCTAGAGATTTTAATACAGTAAATGCTGGTGTTACAACCTTTGAGATGGGTAACTTTGCATTTGCTACTAATCTTTTTGGTACTCCAGACATTGGTAATATCTCTGGTGAAACTACTCCATATAAAGAGGTTGGACTATTTACAGACTTTACTGCAACTAGAGGTAGCGCATCTGGCTATCAAGTTGGTGTATCAAGAGTTCGTGCAGTTGAATACTTCTCTGGTACTATTGGTAACAATGATGCACAATTTAAGTTATACTTATTTGATGTGCGAATGTTCACATACCTAAATCTAGGTAATGGAACTGATGCTGATGTATATCATAGCACACCCTCACCATTACTTACTGCAACACATACTACTGGTGGAGTAAAAATTACTGGTGTAACTTCTGGTGCAACTGGACTTGTATATGCTGGTGCTACTAGTGGTGGTAGAGTTGCACTTACTAATGTTATCGGTACATTTGTTTCTGGTGAAAAACTTACTGCATCTGATTCTGCTGAAACTGGTGCAATAATTGAAAACGGAGATAACACAGACTTAGTTCTTACTTCTGGTACTTTCGGTGGACACAACGCAGTTGTTACTCATAGATTTGATGAGGTTCGTTCGGTTATTGATGACAGCATATTTACTGCTGACCTTATCATGGCCCTTGTTGATGAAGATGGTAATATGTTAATTGATGGTACAGATGCTAATGCAACTGATGCCGCTGAAAAAGTAATAGAAGAAGATAACTCAACTAGAGTTACTCTTGAAACACAAAGAGTTGCAAAACTTATTGAACCTGAAAAAAGTTTATCTGTATTCAAACTTCCAAAAGCTCCAGTCAAAACACTTTTGACTGCAACCAATTCTGGTGCAAGTGATACACAGTTTGTTATTCGCAGACAGTTTGTTGGAACAACAAATTCTTCTGGTGCAGTTACATTTACTGCTGGAACTAATGAAACATTCAACGCATATGCAGCAAAAGATTATTTATTGACAATCATAACTGCTGGTGATGGTACAGGTGTAGCTGGTCAAGTGGTAAGTGTAGCTAGTAAGATTTCTGGTACTGGTACTGGGTCTGCGACAATCACAGAAGATACTATTCTTGGTGCTGGTGCAAAAGTTAAGTTCATCGGTACTATAACAAGAACTTCTGTTCAACCAAAAACAAAAACAACTAACTTGATGAAGGAACTTAAAGTTCTTTCCTCAGATGTAGATGGCGCACATGGTGTTCGGGCAACAGACAGAGAAATTTCTCTTGGTCGTGCTGATGGATTTAAACTTGTTGGTGTATTCGATTCACAATCAACTTCAGCTGATGCGACTACTCCAAAACTAACACTTACAAATATCACTGGAACTTTTGTTAGAGGTGAAAAGATTACTGGTTCTGCTTCTAACGCAAAAGCAAGAATTATAGAAACTACTAGTCCAATGTCATATGTCTTGACAGATGGTTTTGGTGCAACAGACTTTACAACCTCTGATACAATTACTGGTACATTCTCTGGTGCAACTGCAACTGTATCTGCTCTTACTGCTGGTAGTGAAGTTATTACTTCAAGATTTACTTTTGACTCAGGAATGAGAGATAACTTTTATGACATCTCACGAATTGTTAGAAAACCTTCTGCGGCATCACCTATAGGTAGATTGCTTGTAGTATATGATTTCTTCTCTCATGGTGCTGGAGATTGTTTCACTGTAGACTCCTACTCAAGTGTTGCTGGTCAAATGGAGTATGATGATATTCCAACATACACAGGAACGAAAGTAGATCCAGATAGCCCAACGCCATCTGGTTTATTCCCACTTGCAAACTCTTACGACTTTAGACCAACAGCAGAAAACATTACTGGTGCATCAACTACATTGTCTGTAGTAGATCAAATTACAGGAAGTTCATTTAACTTTGAAAATCGTCAGTTTGATGGAACTGGTGCTGTAACTGTTGATATGCCGCAACCAACAAGTAATCTTCAATCTGATTTTGAATTTTATCTTGCAAAAGAAGCTACATTATTCTTAACTGCTAGTGGTGATTTTAAAATTATTGAGGGAGTTTCAGCTGAAAATCCTTCTCCACCCAAAGTAATAGACAATGCAATGATACTTGCAAGTTTTTCTATTCCACCATATACATTTACTCCTAAAGATGTATTGGTTCAAAGATTTAAAACTCAAAGATTTACCATGCGTGATATTGGTAGGATTAAAGATAGATTAGAAAAAGTTGAATCTATGACTGCACTTTCTCTTTTAGAAAGAGATGCAGAGTCTTTTGAAATTCAAGATGCAAATGGACTCAATCGTTTCAAATCTGGTTTCGTTGTTGATAACTTTGCTGGACACAGAGTTGGTGATACTATAAATGCTGATTATCAAATTGCTATTGACCCTCAACTAAACGAAGCAAGACCAGTTTGTGTTTTGAGAAATGCAGAATTGACTGAACTAGCAACTAGTGATACTGCAAGACTTGCTGTTGGTTATCAAAAAACTGGTGACTTAATTACACTACCATACAGTGATGTAACTCTTGTCGATCAACCATATGCTACTAGAGTTGAAAACCTACAGCCATATATTAGTGCTTTTTGGGTTGGTCAGATTCAATTAACTCCAGATAGTGATAACTGGTTTGAAACTGAAACTGCTCCTGATCTAATTATCAATGTTGATGGTAACTTTAGTTCTGTTGTAAATGCAAACAGAAATAATATAGGAACACTTTGGAACTCATGGGAAACTCAATGGAGTGGTGTTGTAAGCACACAATCCACTCAACGTTTTGCAAGAACTGCTGTTTGGCAGAGAACTATTCAAACAGTACGTTCTGATCTAGAAAGAACTGGTTTAAGAACTGAAGTTGTAGAAAACATTGTAGAGGAATCACAAGGCAGTAAAGTTATTTCAAGAGCTCTAGTTCCATTTGTTCGTCCTAGACAAATTACTTTTGTAGGACAAGGGTTCTTACCAAACACAAGAGTTTATCCTTTCTTTGAAGGTAAAGATATCAGTGCATATGTCACTCCTGCTTCTTCAACATATACAACAGACACTACAATCATTGCGGGCAGTCCTTTGATTTGTACTATTTCTGGAAAAGTAGAAGGTACTTTCGATATTCCAGATTATAAGTTTAAAGGTCAAACTTCTGTTCCTAAATTTAAAACAGGCGAAGTAGAATTTAGACTTACATCTAGTCCAACAAATGCAAGAGCTGGACTTGGTGGTGTTACTTCAGACCCAGCAACAGCAGGATCTACAATATATGCTGCTACTGGTATTATTGAAACAGAACAAGAAACTATTATTGCAACAAGAAATGCAACAGTTGTACAAACAAATGTTTCAGAAACAACTTCTCAATTTGATACTATCAATACCAATAGGGTTATACGAAGACTTGATCCACTTGCTCAAACATTTATATCAGAAGATGAGAATGGTTGTTTCTTAACAAAAATTGATGTGTTTGTTGCTGCAAAAGATGACACTTTACCAATGTGGGTAGAAATTAGAAATGTTATTAATGGATATCCCGGCCCTAAAATTCTTCCTTTCGGTAGAAAATTATTAGAACCATCTCAAATTAATGTTGATGATACAATTGGTGCAACTGCAACAACATTTACTTTTGACTCTCCTGTTTATATACAGGGTGGTATAGAATATTGTGTGGTTCTTAGAACAAACAGTCTTAACTATTTAGTATGGATTGCTCAAATGGGCGAACTTGATGTGAGTGGTTCTAACAGAGTTGTTTCTAAACAACCAACTCTTGGTGTTCTATTCAAATCACAAAACGATAAGACTTGGACTGCTGTTCAATCACAAGATTTAAAATTCAAATTACACAAAGCAGAGTTTACCACAACGACAGGCGTTTGTACATTAACGAATGATAATATTGGTGACTCAGTTTTAGCTGAAGATGGTGATACAGTTTATGGTCGTAGATTACAACAGAACCCAATTAGATTAACCAACAGTTCTACTGTAGCAAAGATTAATCATGGCGATCATGGTATGTATTCTACATCTAATAATGTTACAATTACTGGTGTAAATTCTGGTATATCTACTACACTTTCAGCTGCACTTACTGCAACTGGTACATCATTGACACTTACCTCTGCAACAAACTTTGCTGCAAGTAATTTGTCCTCACGATGTTATGTCAAGATTGGTACTGAAATATTATTTGGTACATTGTCTGGTACAACAATCTCAAGTTTAACAAGAAGTGTTGAAGATGGAGTTGCAGCTGCATATGCTATTGGTACTACAGTAGAACTCTATCAGTTGTTCGGTACTCCTCTTATTGAAATCAATAAGACACATACTGCAATTGCAAATATTAATATAGACTCTTACACAGTTGCTCTTACTACAGCTCCAACAGTTAGTGGTTCATCTGCTGATGTTGACAGTGGTGGTATTCTTACTTACGCATCAGAGAACTATAGATTTGAAACATTGAAAACAAACATTGCTCTCTTAGAATTACCAAACACAGTTATTAGTGCTGAACTTAAAAAGACTTCAGCTACAAGTCCTAGTGGTGCAGAGAGTTCATTTATTGTAGAAACAACTTCTAGTTCTATTTCTTTAGATGAAACAATTGATTTAGATACTACCTCTATGGTGTGTTCTAATATTAATGAAATAAATGAATTAAGTTCTGCAAAATCATTTACACTACCACTAACGCTTTCAACAACAGATACAAGTTTATCTCCTGTTATTGATACTGCAAGGTTGTCAGCAATTCTAGTTGCAAACAGAATTAATAATATTGACAGTAGTTCAGATGTTTATCCTACATCAGAATATGCTGCAATGACTGAACCAGATGGTGATGGAAATGTTGCAGTTTATATTACTAAAAAAGTAGCTCTTGAAAATCCTGCTACTTCACTAAGAATATTCTTTGCTGGTCATAAGACAAACACATCTGAATTTAAATTATTATTTAAAATATTAAGGTCAGACCAATCAGATGATTTTGATGACTTGGGTTATACCTTCTTTAATACTGATGGAAGTCCAGATAAAACTGTTCCTGCTTCATTGGGTAGAAATGATTTCCAAGAATACCTATATACCGCTGGCATTAATGATGACGACATTGGAGAACCACTTCCAGAGTTCAATCAATTTGCAATCAAGATTGTGATGCAAAGTTCAGATGCAGCCAATCCACCAAGAATAAAAGACCTTAGAGTCTTAGCATTGGCAACATAACATGGCAGAATATTTACAGGTTGAAGGAAAACAAGATTTATTCAGAGATAGTAACTCTGGTGCGATTGTAAATAAAAATCGTAGTGCATACGAAATGGCAAAACGCAGAGCATCTGAAGCAAAAAAACAAAGAGATGAAATTCGTGGTGCTACAAGAGAGATAAATACTTTAAAGTGCGAGATGCACGAAATAAAAGATATGTTAAAAAAATTATTGGATAGAAACTAATGTCAATATCATCATCAGAAGTCACAACCTCATCAACCCTAGAACAGTTTAGGGTTCAGTTTAACAATCTGGTTACAGATGTTGACGGACTAGAAAATGGTACTTCCAACTTTGCATTTATTACTGTTGCAGAAGATGGTAATATCACATTTGAGGGTGCAACCAATGATGGCCATCAAACAACACTAACTGTTGCAGACCCTACAGCTGATAGAACAGTAACAATTCCAGATGCTACTGGAACATTGATAATGACAGGTACATTACTTGATGGTGCATCTACAGCACTTTTGTTTGGAGATAGTGGTGCGGCAACTGATGCAAGATTAAGATTTGGTGCTGCTTCAGACATGGATATTTACCATGATGGTACTGACTCATTTATTGATAACAAAACTGGTGCTTTAAAACTTGCAACAAATACTTCTGGTATTGCAGTTACAATTGGTCACACAACATCAGAAACAACAGTCGCAGATAATTTAACTGTTACAGGAACAACAAACTTAGTTGGTGCATTATCACTAAACGGAACTGCAATTACAAAAACAGCTGCAGAAATTAACCAAGCTGCCACAACAGGTTTAGCAACCGCTATGGCAATTGCATTATAAATAGACTAGAGTAATAGAGGAAGTAAAATGGCACAGGATTTTGAACGAAACATTGCAAGGAATATCGGAACTACAGCAGTAACTATTTTTACAGCAAATAGTGATGATGCAGTTGTTGGTATTAACTTAGCAAATACAATAACATCACAAGTTAAAGTAAGTGTGTTTGTAACAAATAGTAGTGCTGATTACTATTTGGTCAAAAATGCACCCATCCCTGCTTCAGCCGCACTACAAGTACTTGATGGTGGTGCGAAGTTTGTATTGCAAAGTGGAGATGCGTTGAAAGTACAATCTGATACTGCTACTTCAATTGATGCATGGGTAAGTCGTGTTGACACAATTAGTTCATAGGGGCAAAGAATGGCATACATAGGTACAGACTTAGGTTTTGGGAGTGGATTTGTTACCACAGTCAAAGACACTTTTGCGGGCGATGGTAGCGCAACTAATTTTACTCTATCGAGAGCAGTAACTTCCGAACTTGACCTTGAAGTATTTGTAGGTAATGTTCGTCAGAATCCTCTTGTCGCTTATACTGTTTCTGGTACAACTCTTGCATTTACTGGAACTCCAGCAAATGGTGAAGTAATTTATGCTGTCCACCAAGCAGGAGCTTTGGCCACCCTTAGTCCAAATGCATTTTTGGGTGCAAAAGATTTTTCTGCTAGTGGTAATCTTAGTCTTATCAAAGATACTGCTGTATTATCATTTGGTGTAGATAGTGATATTACATTAACTCACGCAGCTGATACTGGACTAACTACAAACGGAACATTTACTGCAACAACATTAGCTGGTAGAAAAGGAATCAAAACTGAATTTAATGCTGCTGGTGCGGTTACTGCTACATTAACTGTTGCAGAATCAGGGTCTACTGTATTAATTCATGGTACTAATAATAATGTAATTAACTTACCAGCTGCAGCAACAACAAATCCAGGCCTATATTACGACTTTATAGTTTTAACCGCTGTGGGTGGTAGTACAACTACAATTGTTAACATTGATGGATCGGGTGGTAATTTTGTTGGTTCACTAAGTCTTGCGGGCGGTACTGCTGCAAACGCAGTTTTTGATAATGCAGGCGATGCATTTACATTTGTTTCTAGTACAGTTATTGGATCAAGAGCAAGAATTACTTGTTTAACAGATGATGGAACAAATGGAGTTTGGCAAGTAGAATCTGTTGCATCTCCGATTGCAACGATTGCGTAAATATAATAAATAAGGTAAAGGAATAGAGAATGCCATATATTGGAAAAAGTAATGAAGGATTTGGAATTAGAGAGAGATTTTTATATCTAGCTTCAGCTGGTGATACTACAGTTAGTGGAACTGATTCTAGAGGCATTTCTCTTACTTTCAACGATCCAGAATATGTTGATGTTTATCTTAATGGTGTTCGTCTTAAACTTAATACAGACTACAATTTAAACACTAGTAATACAGTTGCAGGACTTACTGCTTTATCTGCAAATGATGAAGTAGAAGTAATCGTACATGATGTCTTTACACTTGCAGATATGGTAAGTGCAGGCAATGGTGGTACTTTTAGTAATAATGTATCTGTTGTTGGTAATATTAGTGCTAGTAAAGATGCAGCTGTCCTTAACTTTGGTGCAGACTCAGATGTAACTCTTACTCATGTCGCAGATACAGGACTACTTTTAAATAGTACATCAGTAATTCAATTTAATGACGCATCACAAAATATTGGTGCGCCTAGTAATACTATTCTTGATATCAATGCAACAGACGAAATAGAATTAAATGCAACTTTGGTTGATGTTAATGCAAACTTAGATATTCAAGGTACAATAGTTGGTGCAAGTACAATATCTGGAACAACCATAACTGCATCTACTGCATTTGTTCCAGACGCTTCAGATGGTGCAGCTTTAGGTACAACTGCATTAGAGTTTAGTGATTTATTCTTAGCAGATGCAGCTGTTATCAATCTAGGTGCAGACCAAGATGTAACATTGACACATGTTGCTGACACAGGAATATTATTAAATAGTTCAAGAAAATTACAATTTGGTGATAGTGCAACATTTATTCATCAAAGTTCTGATGGAGTAATGACTATTGATGGTGAGGCAACTATTGACCTTAACGCATCAACTGCCGTTCTTGTAAGCAATGACCTCAAATTAAATTCAGACGCAGCTGTTTTAGGACTAGGTGCAGACAATGATGTAACATTAACTCATGTCGCAGACACAGGTATCTTATTAAACAGCTCAAGACAATTACAGTTCGGTGACTCTGGAACACACATCTCACAAAGTGCAGATGGAGTCCTCGATTTAGTATCAGACACAGAAATAGAAATTAATGCTACAACTGTTGATATAAATGGTAATGTAGAAGTTTCTGGTACATTACAAGTTGCAACAATAACTGCAACTACTGCTTTTGTTCCAGACGCTTCAAATGGAGCTGCACTTGGAACAAGTTCATTAGAATTTAGTGATTTATTCCTTGCAGATGGTGGTGAAATATTATTTGGTGTAGACCAAGATGTTATACTAAGACACGACCACAACTCTGGTCTTATTATTGATAGAGCAAATACATCTGATAACTCACCAACAAGTTTAACTCTGCAAACCGCAGAAACAGATATTGCTGCTGATGATGTTATTGGTGTTATCAATTTCCAAGCACCAGATGAAGGAACTGGTACAGATGCTATTTTGGTTGCGGCAGGAATTGCTGCTGTATCAGAAGGTGACTTTGCCGCAGATAATAATGCAACTAAACTTTCATTCAGAACTGCTGCTTCTGCAGCTGCAGCTGAAACAATGTCATTGTCCTCTGCTGGTAATCTAACTGTTAGTGGAGATGCAAGTATTGGAGATGACTTAACTCTTGCTTCAGATGCATCTGTTCTTAAATTTGGTGCAGATGGTGATATCAATATCACTCATGTTCATAACACTGGTTTAACTTCTAATGGTACTCTTGATGTTGCTGGTGATATTACTGGTTCTACTTTAAATGCAGACGGAGATACTTCTGCTGGAGATAACGCAGCTATAGGTTTTACCGCAGCTGAAGGTCTTATCCTTACAGGTCAAGGTTCAACCAATGATGTAACAATCAAAAATGATGCTGATGCTGATGTTGCAGTTATTCCTACTGGTACAACTAACTTTGGTTTTGATTCAGGATTTGGGTCTGCTGGTGTTGCTTTTGGTGTTAGGGTGTTTGTAAACTTTAATGGAACAGGAACAGTTGCTATAAGAGATTCTGGAAATGTAAGTTCTATTACAGATAATAGTACAGGTAATTATACAGTAAACTTTACTAACAATATGCCTGATGTAAATTATACTATGGTAGGTAGATATGATAGAGGGGATCTTTCAGGCGGTACTGATGGAGTTCAAGGTGTACCAACTGATACAACATATGCAGTCGGTTCTGTTCGTTTTGTAAGTCGTTTTGCAAATAATGGTACTATTGCAGATTTTAATAATACTAATGTGCTAATAGTAAGATAAAGAAAAATTGCTCATGTCAAACATGACAGACTATATAAATAAGGTAAAGGAATAAGAAATGGGTAGAGCTAGAATTA
>Ga0209119_1001559_pt1 | contig 22219 bp, 24 predicted proteins | sample COG_03_FD_184747 | JGI IMG/M metagenome (GOLD analysis project Ga0209119, IMG submission 184747) | Pelagic Microbial community sample from North Sea - COGITO 998_met_03 (SPAdes) (version 2) | ecosystem: Environmental > Aquatic > Marine > Neritic zone/Coastal water | place: Helgoland, sampling... | reverse complement strand
TTGCTGTGAGTAGTGACGGCGAAGCCGTATCCGAGAGCAACATAAATAGCTTTTTTAAAAGTTATTAAAAATAAAAAAGAACTAAATTGACTACCGGTGGTAGTCGAGAAAAAATAGAATTATGAAAGTAGGAATCACCTTTTCAACCTTTGATCTTTTTCATGCCGGGCATGTAAAGATGCTGGAAGAAGCAAAACGTCAGTGTGATTATTTAATCGTAGGGCTGCAGTTAGACCCTTCGATTGATCGTCCTGAGAAAAACGCACCTTCCCAGTCTATAATAGAGCGTTATATTCAGCTTAAAGGATCTAAGCATGTAGATGAAATTGTACCCTATGTTTCTGAGCAAGATTTAGAAGATATTTTACGTTCTTTTAAGCTCGATGTTCGAATTATTGGTGATGAGTACAAAGAAAAGAACTTTACAGGAAGAGACTACTGCGCAGAAAAAGGAATCGAGATCTATTACAATTCTCGTGATCACCGGTTCTCTTCGAGTGGACTTAGAAAGCAAGTAAAAGAAATTGAAGAAAATAAATAAGCTATGAATATTACAGTTATAGGATCCGGATATGTTGGGCTCGTCTCAGGAACGTCTTTTGCTGAATTGGGAAACAGGGTAACTTGTGTAGACATAGACCCCGTCAAGATTGAAAAATTAAATAAGGGAATCATTCCAATTTTTGAACCTGGTTTAGAGACCATGGTTTTGAAAAATGTAAAGAATAAAAACTTGTTTTTTACTACGGAATTAAATGAAGCTTTACAGAGTTCTGAAATCGCTTTTATTGCCGTTGGGACTCCTATGGGAGACGATGGTTCTGCAGATTTACAATATGTATTGGCCGTAGCGAAATCTATTGGGCAGGCCATGCAAAAAAGATTGATTGTGGTTGATAAATCTACCGTACCTATTGGAACTGCTGATAAGGTAAAAGAGACCATTCAAAAAGAGTTAGATATCCGAAATTCTGATTTAGAATTTGATGTAGTTTCTAATCCTGAATTTTTAAAAGAGGGTGCTGCTATTGCAGATTTTATGAAGCCTGACAGGATAGTCATTGGAGCAGATTCTGAAATAGCTTTTAAAAAAATGAAACAATTGTATAGCCCTTTTCTTAGATCGCACGATCGTCTTATAATGATGGACATTCGCTCAGCTGAAATGACAAAGTATGCTGCCAATGCGATGCTAGCTACCAAAATATCTTTTATGAATGAAATTGCCAATATCTGTGAAAAGGTGGGAGCAGATGCGAATCAAGTTCGAATCGGAATTGGTTCAGATCAGCGTATTGGGTATAGCTTTATTTATCCAGGAGCAGGATATGGAGGGTCATGTTTTCCAAAAGACGTAAAAGCACTAACGAAGATAGCCAAAGAAAACGGCTACACTGCACAATTGATCACCGCAGTAGAAGAGGTAAACGATGCCCAGAAATTAGTAATCGCTCAGAAAATCGTTAACCGATTTGGAGAAGACCTAACCGGATTTACTTTTGGTATTTGGGGCTTGGCCTTTAAGCCAGGAACCGATGACATGCGTGAAGCACCAGCCATTTATGTAATCAAAGAATTGGTGAGTAGAGGTGCTAAAATTAAAGCCTATGACCCTAAGGCAATTAATGAAGCAAAAGAGCATTATTTAAAAGGAATTTCAAATATAACATATGTTGATTCTAAGTATGATGTTTTAAAAGACTCAGACGCACTAGTATTACTTACCGAATGGAAAGAGTTTCGTTCGCCTGATTTTGAAGAGATGAAAACACAATTGAAAACACCTATTATTTTTGATGGCCGAAATCAATATGATGTCTTTCGAATAGAGGAGAAAGGGTTTGAATATTATCAAATAGGAAAAAAAAGTGAATTTTAAAAAAACAACTAAAATATACATAGCCGGTAATAAAGGTATGGTGGGCTCCGCTGTTTGGAGAGCACTAGAATCTAAAGGCTATACTAATTTAATAGGGTTCACTCGTAAAGAACTCAATTTAACAAACCAACAAGCAGTTTTAGATTTTTATAATCAGGAACAACCGGAAGTAGTGATTGATGCCGCTGCAAAAGTTGGAGGTATTCTTGCTAATAATGATTTTCCATATCAATTTTTAATGGAGAATCTACAAATTCAAAATAATTTGATTGATGGAGCTTATAAAGCAGGAATCGAAAAATTTATTTTTTTAGGGAGTTCTTGTATTTATCCGAAGTTTGCTCCACAACCTTTAAAAGAAGAATATTTATTAACAGATTCTCTAGAACCAACTAATGAGTGGTATGCCATTGCAAAAATTACAGGAGTAAAAGCTTGCCAGGCAATTCGAAAACAATACAATAAAGACTATTTGAGTTTAATGCCTACAAATCTGTATGGTTCTTTTGATAACTTTGACCTGCAATCTTCACATGTATTGCCAGCGATGCTGCGTAAATTTCATGAGGCTAAAATAAATAACCATTCAGCTGTAACGCTCTGGGGAAGTGGAACTCCAATGAGAGAGTTTTTATTTGTAGATGATATGGCAGAAGCTGTGGTATACGCCTTAGAAAATAATTTACCAGAACACCTATACAATATAGGTACAGGAAAGGATATTACGATTAAAGAACTGGCAGAGACCATTCAAAGTGTAACAAGTCACCAAGGAGATATTCTCTGGGATGCCAGTAAACCAGATGGTTCTCCAAGAAAATTGATGGATGTTTCCAAGATGAAAGAACTAGGATGGGAGTACACTACAGAGTTAGAAGACGGTATACAAAAAACCTATCAATGGTTTTTAGAGAATGTAGATAGGATAAAAGAGATAAAATTATAAATAATGAAAGTAGCATTAATTACGGGTATTACAGGTCAAGATGGTTCTTATTTAGCAGAACTATTGTTACAAAAAGGATATGAAGTTCATGGGATCAAAAGAAGGTCTTCTTCATTAAATACAAGCCGTATTGATCATTTATATCAAGATCCTCACCACCCGAATCAACGTTTAAAATTGCATTATGGAGACTTAGCAGATGCGATGAATCTGACCAAAATTATAGAAGAATGCCAGCCAGATGAAATTTATAATTTAGGAGCAATGTCTCATGTGAAGGTGTCTTTTGACACTCCTGAATATGTAGGAAATGTAGACGGTTTAGGCACTTTACGTATTTTAGAGGCAGTTAGATTATTAGGCTTAGAAAAGAAAACTAGAATTTACCAAGCCTCTACCTCAGAATTGTACGGAGGAATGCCAGAGAATAAAAACGAGAAAGGGTTTTATGATGAAAATTCACCTTTTTACCCAAGATCGCCATACGGCGTTGCTAAAATTTATGGTTTTTGGATCACCAAAAACTATCGTGAAGCATATAATATGTTCGCTTGTAATGGTATTTTATTCAATCATGAAAGCCCTCGAAGAGGAGAGACATTTGTGACTCGTAAAATTACAAGAGCTACCGCCAGAATTGCTTTGGGTTTACAAGAGAAGATTTACTTAGGTAATTTAGATGCTAAAAGAGATTGGGGACACGCCAAAGATTATGTGCGTATGATGTGGATGATTTTACAGGCAGAACAACCTGAAGACTGGGTAATTGCTACAGGAAAGACTACTACGGTGAGAGACTTTGTAAGAATGAGTTTTGCAGAAGTTGGTATTGAATTAAATTTCAAAGGAAGCGGAGTGAATGAAACAGCATCTGTTGTAAAATGTACTAATCCCTTGTTTCAAATAGAATTAGGAAAAGAAGTTTTATCTATAGATCCTACTTATTTTAGACCTACTGAGGTAGACTTGTTAATAGGTGATCCAACAAAAGCAAAAGAAAAGTTAGGTTGGGTTCCAGAACACGATTTAGCCTCTTTAGTTAAAGATATGATGCAAGCGGATGTAAAGTTAATGCAGAAAGATCAGTATTTGAAAGAGGGAGGTTATTTCTTAAACAATAGTTTAAATGAATAAAATAAAGTTATAATTATGATTCGTAGAGAAAAAAAAATTTATGATCATATCATTATTGGTGGTGGAATCCTTGGTTTATCAATAGCTTATAAACTATCAAATAGTAATAAGTCAATTTTAGTTTTAGAAAAAGAGAATGATGTATGCAATCATCAATCAGGAAGAAATAGTGGCGTTATTCACTCTGGAATTTACTATACTCCTGGTTCTATGAAAGCAAAAAACTGCATTTCTGGTTATAAACAACTACTATCTTTTTGTGACATTAATAAAATTGATTACAAGTTAAACGGAAAGTTAATTGTTGCAACAAAACCAAGTGAATTTGATTTTTTAGATCAAATCTATAAAAATGGGAAAAAAAATGGATTGAATGATATTAAATATGTCAATGAGAATGAAATAAGAATAATTGAGCCTAAATGTAAAGGTATAAAAGGAATATATGTTCCCGGAACCGGAATAATAAACTATAAGAAAGTTGGTAACAAAATAACTGAATTAATTAAATCAAATTCTAATGATATTATTTATAATTCAAAGATTTCATCTATAACACAAAATTTAAAAGATAAAATTGTAACTGTTACATGTACATCACAAAAACAATATTTTGGAAAAAAAGTTTTCTGCTGTGCAGGTCTATATGCTGATGAACTTTTCAAAATGACTTCTACAGGTCCAATCGACTTTAAAATAATTCCATTTAAAGGAGAATATTACAATTTAATAGGTCTTGATGCTAATTATAATCAAACATTAATTTATCCTGTTCCAAATCCTAAATTTCCTTTTTTAGGTGTTCATATAACACCTACTCTAGAAAATAACATTGAAGCAGGGCCAAATGCATTGCTTTCATTTTCAAAAGAGAACTACGATAAATACAAAATAAACCTTAATGAATTTTTCAGTTCATTATTTTTTAGAGGATTAATCGTCTTAGGGCTTAAAAATTTAAGGTTCGCAATATTTGAAAAGTTAGGAAGTATTTCTAGTTTTTACTACAAACGTTCAATAAATAAAATTTTTGATACTAACAATATTAAAATAATAAAGGGCAGAGTTGGAATAAGAGCTCAAGCTATGTCAATAAATGGTGAATTAATTGATGATTTTAAAATTTTAAATCATGAAAATGTTATTCATGTTTGTAATGCACCATCTCCAGCAGCAACGAGTTCATTTGCAATAGCGGATGAAGTAATAAAATATATACACAATAAAAATGTTTAAAGAGTATTACAAAACTATTACAATATACCTTTTAGCTGGAGCAAGTTCTATATTAATTACTCTATTAGTCACTCCACATTTAAATAATAATTTAGATAATGATAATTTATTGATTTTTGGTAAACTAATTACATATTATGGTATTGGGATTACTTTATGCTCATTAGCTATTCCAAACTCTATCGTGATCTTTAAGAATAATATATCAGAAAATGATTATTCAAAAATTTTTTTAACAATTCCTTTTTATTTTTTCATTTCAACTCTAATTTATATAACATTAATAAAAATTATAAATTTCAATTTAAGTTATTATCATTTGCTTTGCCTTTTTGTATTGATATACACTACTTTAATTTTTAATTCTATTAATATGAATTATCAGGCAAATCTAAAGAAATGGACTTCCTTTTCATTAACTACTGGTTATGCATTTTTATTAGTTATTAGTTATTATTTTTTAAGTTTATATACTAACATTGATTTAATTTCATTAAGACTTCTTATACCAGTAGTATTTTACTTTACAGTAATTTTATTTTTTTACAATAAATTATATGCTAATTTAGAAACAAGAAACCCTACATTAAAAAGACATTATAAAAAAATTTTTTTTCATGTTTTAACAGGCGTGATTTTAACGCAGTTGGATAGAATCTTTGCGTTAACATTTTTTGAGAATGAATCAATCGGTTACATATTAGCTACAATATATTTTTCACCACTTATCATGTTTGGAATTCAATTTAATAATGCATTTAAACCATTTTTTTTTAAAATAATTTCTAATCAAACCATGAGGACGAAAATGCTACTTATTTATTCTTTGGTAACAATTATAGTCTCTGTTGTTTATTATTTTTTAATAGATTTTATTTTAAATTTAATCTTAAATATTGACAATTTACAATACAAAGAATATGCTTTAGTTGTTAGTATATTATTCACATTGTTAAACTTATATAATCCATTTGGAGCAATTTTAATTTATCTTAAAAAGGAAGTTATTTTATCAATCACAACCTCTATATATGCTATGTTTTCTATAGTTATAATGCTTGGTTCTTTGATGTTTGAATCGTTTTTTACTAGTGTTCTTTGCTTTCTTTTTGTTAACGGATTATACCTTCTATCTGTAATGTTCATAAGTTTAAAAAAATTGAGATGTTATTAATTTTAAAAATCATCAATAAATTAAATCCTAGGTTAACAAAATATTTAATTAGATTTTTTCGACAAAGAAATAAATCAAATAAGGTCTTGTTTATTATAGAATTTCCTGAGTCATATCAAAATTTCAGATCTTTAATAAAAGAATTTTCAAATCCATTAAAATCTAAAGTTGAAGTGCTTTTTTATGAAGGAAAATATACAAACACTAACAAGTCTGATTTTAGTTCTTTGGAAAAGTTTGGAAATGTAAACTACATTTCTAAAATTACCCAGTGGGAATATGACAAAATTTTCTTACATAATCCTTTTGACTTGGAACGAGATGAAAAATATAATTTCTTCAATCTTTTCTTTTGCTCTAACCAAATAATTTATATAAGCTATGGAGTAGAGATAGCTGGACTCAGAACCCAAACGCAATTTAATATGCCTGCTCAAAGGTACTCTGATAAGGTATTTGTTCATTCCTTAAGTGCTAAAAAACAATACGAGAAATATTGCAAAACTGGTTCTAAACATATTTCAGATTTGGGTCACCCTTTTTTTGAAAATATAAATGTGGAAAATGAAATTAATATATACGATTACATGTTATGTTTTCATCATTCAGTAGATAAAGCCCCTTTTGATTTATGTACATACAATAAATTCATAGAATCATGTCTATTTTTTTTAAAATCAAATCCGAATAAAAGATGTTTATTTAGACCTCATCCTATGCTTAAAGCTAAATTAGAAGTCACTAATGAAACTGAACTTTTCAATGAATTAATTTCCTTATCAAATGTTACATATGATACAAATAATAATTTTTTTAAATCGTTTGAGTCGAGTAGAAGTTTAATCACAGATATTGGTAGCTTTTTGATGATTTTCCCATTCTACAAAAAACCAATGTTAATTTTAGCGAACTCCTCGAGTCATCTGGGAGACGATGGTGAATATTTTATAAATAATCTTTGTTTTGATAAATCTACATTATATGATTTTTTAAAAAATAAAGAAACACAAGACAAAATGAAAATAAACCCAGAAGAACTTTTCATTAAAACAAATCAAATATCTTCAAATATATATAAAAGCTTATGTGTGGAATAAATGCTATTGTTAGTTCTGACTTGTCTAAATCAACGAACATTATTAATATGAATAATGCCATTATTCATAGAGGACCAGACAGTCAGGGCTTTATTAATAAATCAAATTTCAGTATTGGACATGTTAGATTATCAATTATTGATTTATCTGATTCGGGTAAACAACCCGTAGTTAGCCTATGTAATAATTTCTATATGGCTTATAATGGAGAGGTTATAAATTATAAAGAAATTTCAAAAAAGTATTTAAATGATGATTATCCAAAAAATGACACTAGTGTTGTATTTGAGTGTCTCTTAAAATATGGAGCCTCATGGTGTTTGAAAAAATTCCGGGGGATGTTTGCAATATTCTTTATAGATCAAAGGAAAAATGAATTTACTATGATAAGGGATGTTTTAGGAATTAAACCTCTCTTTTACACTTTAATTGATAATAATTTAATAGTCTCAAGCGAAGTTAAAGGAATTCTTTCCTCTGATTATATTATACCTAAAATTAATAAAGAACATTTATTTTATTACTTTACAGAAAGACATGTTAAAGCTCCTGACACTTTAATTGAAAATATTTATCAAGTTATCCCTGGTCAAATACTTACTTGGAATACTAAAGAGTTTAAAAGTCAATTAAACAGAGATTTACAGATAAATAAAACAGGTAAATCCTTAAAAGAAACCCTAGTTTCTACAGTTAATAATTGGACTGTAAGCGATGTCCCTGTTGGTACATACCTAAGTGGAGGACTTGATTCAAGTCTAATAAGTTCAATAATTAAAACAAAAAATAAATCTCTTCAAAGTTGGTGTGCCTTTTTTGATGAAGATGGTTTTAGCGAATTAGAGTTTGCTGAGCAAGTTGCAGACGAAAATGATATATCTTTAAATAAAGTTCAAGTTTTAGAAAATGATTACTTGAATAAAACTAAAGAATTAATTTCTGAAAAATGCTATCCCCTTTCCGTTCCTAACGAAATTGCCTTAACAGAAATTTCCAAAAGTATGAAGGGTAAAATTAAAGTTGCTTTATCAGGAGAAGGGGCAGACGAGTTATTTGGAGGGTATGACAGAATTATGTCAAAAACTAAAGGTAGTTCAGAATCCTTTTTTTCCCAGTATAATTATGTACCGAAAAATATTTTAAATAGCCTAGGGATATCTAATGTTAAATCAGAATATAATACTGAATTATTTAATAAAGGAGGTGATAATTATCAACAAAAAGTTTTTAATTATTTTAGGAAATATCACCTAGAGGGTTTATTAATGAGAGTAGATTTCACATCAATGCAAAATAGTATTGAAACAAGACCTTGTTTAGTAGATTTAGATTTGTTTTCTAAAGCTTCAACTCTAAAATTTTCAGAATTATATGATGAAGATAAAAAAGGGAAAAAACCACTAAAAGAGATTGCTTCTAGTTATTTAAATGAAAATATTATATGTAGAAAAAAAATCGGCTTTCCGGTTCCTTTAAACAAATATATTAACGAAATAACAGATGAAATTCTTAATATTTGTTCTGAAGAAACCGTAATAAAGAAAAGTGACTTTCAAAAGACATATCCAGATATTATCAAAAGACCAAATCATGGTCAAGTTTTATGGATGATATTTAATGTTTTATATTTTGAATCACAATTTATTAATTAAAAAAAAAAGTATGATAGTAGGATATGCAACTGGTGTTTTTGATTTATTTCATGTAGGTCACTTAAATCTTCTTCAAACCGCAAAATCAATGTGTGACAAGCTTGTAGTTGGGGTAACTGTTGATGAATTAGTTAAGTACAAAGGTAAAAAATCAGTAATACCTTTTGAAGAACGTTTAAGAATAGTTCAAAGTATTAAATATGTAGATGCTGTTATTCCTCAATATAACATGAATAAAATACAAATGTGTGATAAGATCGGCGCAAAACTTTTATTTGTTGGAGATGATTGGTATAATACAGATAAATGGAAGAAATATGAAGAAGAATTTAGCCTTATTGGAGGTAAAATAGTTTATTTACCCTATACGAAAGGTACTAGTTCAACTTTATTAAATGAAACGCTGGTGAAATTAAGATCAAAATAATGAAAAACTATACATTTATAATGTACTTTCTAATTTTACTCCTAATATCTAAGACATTACCAGGGGATTTTTTCAAGTATGATATGTATTCAGTTACTCCTCCCACTTTTAAGAAAATCAAACTTTTTAAGAATGGAGAATTTGTTTCTGGAACAATAGAAGATTTTGATAAATATCTTTACCATCGAACTTTAATAGATGAAGCACACCCAAAAGTTAAAATAAATTTTTTAATAAATTATTTTAGTGCCTATATTCAAAGAAAAAAAATAGATAGTGTATCTATTTTAATAAATGATAAAAAAAATGTCTTCAAGTAAATGATCAAATTAAAATTTTACAGTTATTTTAAAAATGAATTTTATTTTTCAAGGATAATAATTCTTCAACTAATAATAATTTTTGGTTGGTGGAGACTGTGGAGAATTTCCCCTGAGTTCATTCATATTTCAACTTTTGATATTCTCAGTGAATTACCATATTTCATTTATATGGTTCCATATTTATTTTTATTAATTACAGCTTTTTTATTTTTAAAAACACAAAAAAATATACACTTAATATTATATTCATTAGTCCTGTTGTTTTCGATGATATTAGATGTGTCTACTTATCACCATGGAGAGTTTACTCTTATAATTATTGTGCTACATCACTTACTCAATACTAAATTTAAACTTAATGAAAAACATCTCATAGCCGGATTATACTTATTATGCTTAATACCAAAGATAAATTATGAATTTATAAGCGGGTCAATTACAGATAACCTTTTGTTAAATTTGAATGCAAATCTAAGTTTAGGTTACATTGGAGGTATTGGAACAATACTGTTCGAGTCATGTGCTGTTTTATTATTTTTATATCCTAGAAATAAATATTTGTCAAAATTTATAATTACTCTAATATTATTTCATTTTTTTATGGGATTAGCTTTAAACAGAGGTGTATTGTTTAATTTCATTTTTATAGTAATGATTGCAAAACACTTCAGTAAATACAAATTAGTAGATAATATTTATTTTATTTCTGCCAGTTTAATAATGATTTTAAAAATATTATATTTTAAATTTTTTTGATATGAAAAAAATAATTTTGATAGATGGTTATTGTAATTTATGTAATGGTTTTATAAAGTTAGTTTATTCTCAAAAACCTTATTCTTTTTACTACAAGACTATTAATGAAACGGGGTTGCTTGAGTCGGAAGATTCTTTGGGTTTACAAGAAGGAGATTTAATTTTAAGAGGTCCGAAAGCTGTTATTTCAATATTAGGTGAACTAGGGTTTTTCTGGAGACTTATTAGTCATCTCCTTAAAATACTGCCAAGTAAGTTTGTGAAATATCTTTATAATGTAACTGCCCAAAAAAGGTATATGGTATTCGGGAAAAAAAATGAATGCTCTATTACAGAAAGAATTGATAATAAATTTATAATTAAAAGTTGATAATATGAGAAAGTTAAGAATAGCATTAGTTGGTTGCGGGAGAATTGGTAATAGACATGCAGAGCACATTAGTAATTATTGTGAATTAATTGCAGTTTGTGATATAGATAAAGATAAAGCAAATTCACTTTCAGAGAATTACTCTGTAAAAGCCTATTATGACATAGAAACAATGTTGTCTGAAAATAAAGATGAATTTGATGTTGTTTCAATTTGTACGCCAAACGGACTTCATTGTGAACATTCTATTTTAGCTTTAAAGCACGGTTTTAATGTTTTATGCGAAAAGCCAATGGCTTTATCAATTGAAGATTCAAATAGAATGATTATTCAAGCAGAAAAATCTAATAAAAGACTTTTTAATGTAAAACAAAATAGATTTAATCCACCTGTCGCTAAATTAAAGGAATTAATTGATGATGGTGTTTTAGGTAAAATATATAATGTTCAATTAACTTGTTTTTGGAATAGGAATACAGATTATTATAAAAATTCTTGGAAAGGGACACTTGATCTAGATGGCGGTACCTTGTATACACAATTTAGTCATTTCATAGACCTTCTATATTGGATTGTAGGTGATGTAAAACATTTAAATGCTATTGGCAAAAATTTTAATCATGAAAGTGAAATTGAATTTGAAGATTCTGGCGTTGTATCGTTAGAATTTAATAATGGAGCACTAGGAACAATAAATTATTCAGTAAATAGTTTTAACCAAAATATGGAAGGTTCACTCACACTAATTTGTGAAAAAGGTTCTGTAAAGATTGGCGGTCAATATTTAAATATTCTTGAATATTCTAATATAGAAGATCATATTATTGAAGAATTACCTAAGGGTAATAAACCAAATAATTATGGAAAATATACAGGGTCAATGTCAAATCACGATAAAATATATATGAATTTAATTGATGTTTTTGAGAATAATAAACCTATCCAGACAAGTGCCTTTGAAGGTGGTAAAACAGTTGAAATCATAAGTCGTATTTATGATCAAATTAGAGGGAATTAATGATAGGAATTTTAAAGCTAGCATCTGGAAATATTGGTTCTGTAATTAATATTGTTGATTATTGTGGGGGTTCATCTAAACTAATTAACAATGAGTCGGACTTTTTAAATCTTGATAAAATCATTATTCCTGGAGTAGGTGATTTTGATAACGCAATGAATAGTCTTCGTTCTAAACCTTTAATTTTAAATAATTTGATAGATTTTGCATTGAATAAAAAAAAACCAGTGCTTGGCATTTGTTTAGGAATGCAAATACTGGCAAATTTTAGTGAGGAAGGAAACCAAAAAGGTTTGGGGTGGATTAGTGGAAAAGTTAAAAAAATAAGCTCAATTAACAATACTTTTAAAATTCCTCATATGGGATGGAACACTACAACTGTCGATTTCAAATCAAAGTTATTTGATGAGTTTGAGATTTTTGATAAAACTAAATTTTATCATGTTCATTCATATCATTTTGTTCCTACTAGCAACAAAGTTGAAATTGCTTCAACAAATTATGGAGAAAAACTGATAACCGCTATTGAACAAGACAATATATATGGCGTTCAATTTCATCCAGAAAAAAGCCATAAATATGGTGTAAAATTAATTAAAAATTTCATGAAATTATAATGCATTATTCAAGAATAATACCAGTTTTATTATTAGAAAATGAATCTCTAGTTAAAGGGAGGAAATTTAAAAAACATAGTTATGTGGGTTGTCCTATAAATGCAGTAAAAATTTTTAACGAAAAAGAAGTAGATGAGTTAATAATCTTAGATATATCTACTTCCAAAAATGGAGTAAATTATTCTAAGCTAGAAGAAATTGTTAGTGAAAGTTTTATGCCAATAGGATACGGAGGTGGTATATCTGACTTAAATCAAATTGATAGACTATTAGAAATAGGAATTGAAAAGATAGCAATTAATTCAGAACTATATAAAAACTCAGAATTTGTTAGATCTGCTGTCGCAAGATTTGGAAGTTCGACTATAATTGGAGTGATTGACATTAAACGAGATTTTTTCGGAAAAGAACTATGTTATATAAATAATGGAAAAACTAAGACCAAATATACTCTTGAAAAGAGTATACGATTAATGAATGATCTTGGTGTTGGAGAAATACTAGTGAATGATATTGATAGAGAAGGTACATTTTTAGGCTTAAACCTTAACTTAATTGAGGTGTTAAATTCACAATCAAATTCACCCTATATAATTGCAGGTGGTGCTAAAGATTATGATGACATCAATAATGCGATTGTAAAAGGAGCTCACTCCGTAGGTGCTTCTAGTTGTTTTGTTTATCAAGGAAAATATAATGCTGTATTAATAAATTATCCAAAAATATAAAATGAATAAAGAAGAACAAATTTGCTCAAAATGTGTAATGGATACAACTGATCCTCTTATCATTTTTAATGATGAAGGTGTTTGTAATCATTGTTTAGAATATGATGAAAAAATTAAATCAATTAATCAAAACACATTTGAACTAGACTCTGTTATTGAAAGGGTTAAGAGTGAAGGTAAAGGAAGAAAATATGACTGTATTATAGGATTAAGTGGTGGAGTAGATAGTACTTATGTTGCGCATTTAGTTAAGGAGCTGAAATTAAGGCCATTGGCTATTCATCTTGACAATGGTTGGAATAGTGAAACTGCTGTTATGAATGTTAAAAATACTGTTGAAAAATTAAATATAGATTTGATTACATATGTAATTAATTGGGAAGAATTTGCCGACATCCAAAGATCTTTTTTTTTATCAGGAACTCCAGACGTTGAAGTTCCTTCAGATCATGCTATATTTTCAATCCTTAGAAAATATGCCAAAAAATTTAAGGTTAAATATGTAATTAATGGTATAAATTTTAAGACAGAAAGTCATCATGTTCTGTCATGGTCTCAAGGACATTCTGATTGGAAGTATATAAAGTCAGTTCACAAAAAATTTGGAAAAAAGAAAATAAAAACTTTCCCTCATGGGAATATATTTACTATTCTTAGTGACCGTATTTCTAATAATTGGATAAATATTTTAGATTATGTTGATTACAATAAAGATGATGCAAAAAAACTAATAATAGAAAAATTAGATTGGAAAGATTATGGTGGAAAACATTTTGAATCGATTTTCACAAGATTTTATCAGGGTTATTATTTAAAAGAAAAGTTTAACTATGATAAAAGAAAGATGCATTTATCTAGTTTGATTTGCGGTAACTTAATATCAAGAGAAGATTCATTAAAAACATTAAAAGAACCGACCTATGATTCTGAAATTCAAAAAAGAGATTTGAAGTTTGTTCAAAAAAAATTAAGGTTAAATAAACAAGATTGGGATAATATTATGTCGACAGCCTTAAAATCATATTATGATTATGATTCATATTATGGAAAAATTTTAAAATCTTCATACTACAGCCTAATAAAAAAAATAATTTCTAAGATAATTTAATGAAAATAAATTATATAATATTTAATGAGAGACCCTTTTCTCCATTAATACAAAGTCAAATTATTCCCTTACTCACAACTTTATCAAAAAATAAGGAAATAACATTATTTCAGTTTATACAGTTTTGGAATTTTAAATCGCACAAAAAAGAAATAATTAAAACAAGATTATTATTAAGTGAAAATGGCATTAAAGTTAAATTTATTCCTTTTGCATTTCCAGAACAATTGTTAACAAATTTCTTTTTAAAAAAAGCTTTAGTTAGCTTCACAACAATTTTATTTAAAATAACATTAAATCTGAATAATTTAAATAATGTATATCATGTAAGAGGATATTTTGCATCTTTAATTTTATGTAAAATAAAAAAAAGTAATAAGAAAGATTTAAAAATTATATTTGATGGTAGAAGTTTATATCCTTTGGAAGGTATTACTCGTAAACTTTGGAATAAAAATAGTTTAATCTTTAATAGTTGGTTATTAAGCGAAAAAATAATCATTCAAAATGCAAATATTACAGTTTGTATAAATCAAGAAATAAAGGGCTATTATGATAAAATACACTCTTCTAGTAAAAAAGAAATAGTTCCAATATTTGCAGTTAAAAAATTGACAAAAAACACAAATAATATAGAAGAAAATAGTTATGATTTAAAATTAAACGGTAAAACAGTTTTTATTTATTCAGGAAGCTTAGAATTAGATTTTTGGAATGATTTGAATTTGTATTCTGACTATATAAAAAGAATTTCTACAATAGATAACAAAGCATATTTTATAATAGCTACAAACAGTTCGCATGAAAATATTCAAAAAGAATTTGAGAGTCTAAATATTCCTAAAAATGTTTACACTATAATTTCATCAAATCCTACTGATGTCATTCAATTATATAATTTAAGTGATTTTGGTTTACAGATAATGCCTCCACTTGAAGATGGGTTTTCAAGATTAGGTGTGAAAGTTGTTGAATATTTAATTAATGGATTAAATGTTGTTACAAACGATAATTGTGGTTCTGCTAAAAGCTTAATAAAATCTTCTGGGTATGGTTTTATCTTAAATTTAGATAACGAATTTGATAATAACTACAATCAAGGAGTAAAAAGCATGAAAAATATAGACATGGAGAATCCTAATTTAATAAAATTTACTATTGATTATGCTTCTTTAAGATATTTACAGTTGTATAACGATCTGACTAACTAATGAAGTATTTTATAATAATATTATTAATAGTTTTTGGCCCTAAGTTTGGGTTTCTAGATTTGTCATTTTTCACTTCATTTTTTGTAATAATATTAAATTTTAATAAATTAAGAAGCTTAAATAAAATAACCTTTTTTCTTCCATTGTTGCTAATACTATTAATTATAACTATAACATCTTTGAGTAATATTTTCTCTATTTCAGATTTTGATTTAAGTATAATTTTAAGATATTTTAGAGCATTAGTAGGTTTTGTTGCCGCATATGTTATATCATTAAACTTGACACGCAAGAAATTAATTAATACTATTCAGCTTTTGTTAATCTTAAATTCAATCATAGTTATCCTACAAATTTTATTTCCTGTTCTTCATGATTCTATGGCTATTTTCACTGGTTATAATAAGAAATATATACCATTTAGAGGTTATGGTCTAACCAATGGATATGATATTGCGGGATTGTTTACTACAATAGGTTTGCTGATAAGCATAAAATTTCCAATTTTCAATAAAAAACTATCAAAATTAATTATTAACCTTATTTTTATCGTTAGTGCTGTTTTTATCTCAAGATTAACCACCTTTTCTGTATTATTAATTACATTATGGTTATTATTCAATAAGCATAAATTAATTTTACGAATTTTAAGTTTTATTTTGTTTTTTATGTTATATCTAGATTTTTTTAATTTATATACCCAATTAATTCACTATTATGATTTACTTTTATCTGTTGACATAACTCAATCTTATAGTTCATCATCAGTTGATCTTCTTCGGAGTATGTTTATTATACCGGATAATACTTTAAGTTTATTTCTGGGAGATGGTAGTAATCCATTCTATGTTGATATTGGTTATATTAAAATTATTTTCATGCATGGCCTAGTAGGTTTAATTATAATAATTTCATTCTATTTAGGCTTATATTCAATTGTACGTTCAGCTGACAGGGTTGTTTTTAATAATCTTTTTTTATGGATTATTTTTTTAACCTTTATATTTAATTTTAAAAACCTATTTTTTTTTTCCAGAGGAATATTTGAAATAACTATGATGTTTTACTTCACTATTTTAATTTATAAAAATGAAAATAAAAAAAGAATATTCACCTAATTTGTTAAGAGTAAAAATTTCAGATGATGTTAAATTTGGACATAATGTATCTATTGTTCAGCCGGTTAATATTTATGGGTGCGAGATAGGTTCAGATTCTTTCATTGGTCCATTTGTTGAAATCCAAAAAAATGTTTCCATAGGAAATCGAACAAAAATACAATCTCATACATTTATTTGTGAACTTGTTACTATAGGTGATGATTGTTTCATTGGGCATGGCGTTATGTTCATTAATGATCTTTTCAAAAATGGAAAGCCAGCAGGAGGAGATAATTTATTATGGAAGAAAACTAAATTAGGAAATAATGTTAGTGTAGGAAGTCAATCTACACTATTACCCGTTAATATCTGTAACAATGTAGTTATTGGAGCGGGAGCGGTAGTAACAAAAGATATTATTAAACCAGGTATATATGCAGGAAATCCTGCTAAATTAATTAAAGTATTATGAAACAGATTCCATTCGTAGATTTAAATCGTACACACGGTAAATTAAAATCAAATATTCTAAAATCAATTGAAAAGATAATAGATAACAACAGTTTTATTGGGGGAGAAGAAATTAAAATATTTGAACAAAAATTCTCAGAAATCATAGAAAATGATAATTGTATAGCTGTTGCTAATGGCACAGATTCTATTTATATAATTTTAAAAAGTTTAAATATTGGAAGTGGTGATGAAGTTATAACTGTCGCTAACACATGGATTTCAACTTCTGAAACTATAACTCAAACTGGTGCTAATCCTGTTTTTATTGATCCCGATCCTGAATATTTAACTATAGATGTAACTAAAATAGAAGAAAAAATTACAAAAAAAACTAAAGCGATAATAGCAGTTCATTTATTTGGTCAATCATGCAAATTAAAAGAACTTAAAGCTATTTGTGAAAAATATAATTTATCTCTTATTGAAGATTGTGCTCAATCTCACCTAACAACATATGAAGGGAAAATAGTTGGTAATTTTGGGGTTGCATCAAGTTTTTCTTTCTATCCCGGGAAAAATCTTGGAGCTTTTGGAGATGCAGGTTGTATAATATCAAACGATGATGATGTTGCTAAGAAGTGTAGAATGTTTGCAAACCACGGAGCTTTGATAAAACACCACCATCAAATAGAAGGTATTAATAGTAGAATGGATACTATTCAGGCTTCAGTTTTATTAAACAAATTACCTTACTTAAAAGAATATACAGAGTCCAGAAGATATATCGCAAGCTTATATCAAGATCGTCTTAGAGAATTATCTCAAATCATTACACCTAGTATTCTAGAAAATTCAGAACATTCATTTCATTTATTTGTTATTCAAGTAAAAAATAGAAGCGCCTTAATTGACTTTCTAAAAAGTAAAAAGATTGCAACGGGAATTCATTATCCAACTCCTTTACCTTTCTTGAAAGCATACGAAAGATTAGAAGTAAAACCTGAAGATTTTCCTGTTGCATCAAATCTTCAACATAAAATTCTATCACTTCCTATTTTTCCAGGAATGACTATTGAAGAAGTAGATTATGTTTGTGATAGTATCAAAGAATTTTACTCATAATATGGTTTCAGTATGTATTGCTTCATACAATGGAGAAAAATTTATTTTAGAGCAATTAAATTCTATTCTCACTCAAATTCATGAAAAAGATGAAATTTTAATATGTGATGATAAATCTTCAGATAATACTGTAGATATTATAAAAAAAATTAATGATTCTAGAATAAGACTATATAAAAATGATAAAAACTTAGGGTACACTAAAAATTTTGAAAGAGTATTAAGTTTATCCAAAGGAGATATTATAATTACTTCAGATCAAGATGATGTATGGCTTCCAGATAAATATAAAACAATTATTAAAAATTTAAAACTTGTTGATTTTGTAATACATGATGCTAAAATTGTAGATACTGCAACTACTGAATTATTTACCTCATACTTTAAAAAAAGAAAAACTAAAAAATCTAAATTAGGAAATATTATTAAATTTAGTTATTTAGGTTGTTGTATGGCATTTAATAAAAATGTTCTTGAATTTGCATTGCCATTTCCAAGAAATTCTAATTATTGTACTTTTGATAACTGGATTTTTTTGTGTTCTATTTTTTATTTTAGAATTAAAATTATAAACAAACCATTGTTGCTATACAGAAGACATGATGATAATGCATCTACAGGTGGTTTTAATTCTGATAAGACTTTATTATTTAAATTACAGTATAGATTATATTTAATTTTTCATTTAATTCTTAGAAAATTTAAATTACTTTAGTTTTAAAAATATATAACCATATTCAACAATTTTATGAAAGGAATTATCTTAGCAGGAGGAAGTGGTACGCGTTTATACCCTATTACTAAAGGAGTATCTAAGCAGTTATTACCAGTGTATGATAAGCCGATGATTTACTACCCATTATCAGTATTGATGTTAGCGGGTATAAAAGAAATTTTAATTATTTCTACACCTGAAGATTTGCCAAATTTTGAAAAATTATTGGGAGATGGTAGCGAAATAGGTATCACTTTAATCTATAAAGAACAACCTAGTCCAGATGGCCTTGCTCAAGCTTTTATTATTGGAGCCGAATTTATTGGAATTGATGATGTGTGCTTGGTGCTTGGAGATAACATTTTTTATGGGTACGGTTTTTCAGGAATTTTACAAAATGCTAAAAATAATGTAGTAGAAGGTAAATCAACTGTATTTGGCTATTATGTAAATGATCCTGAACGCTATGGGGTAGCAGAATATGACGAAAAAGGAAATGTAACCTCTATTGAAGAAAAACCTATTAATGCTAAATCAAATTTTGCAGTAGTTGGGTTGTATTTTTATACAAACGACGTTGTGGAAATTGCAAAAAAAATAAAACCATCTCACAGAGGAGAGTTGGAAATTACCTCCGTAAATCAAGAATACTTAAAACAACAAAACTTAAAGGTAGAATTGTTAGGTAGAGGTTTTGCATGGCTAGATACGGGGACCCATGACTCTCTAATGGAAGCTGGGCAGTTTATAGAAACAATTGAAAAGAGGCAAGGATTAAAAGTAGCCTGCCTAGAAGAAATTGCTTTTAGAATGAAATACATAGATAAAGCGCAATTGAAGAAATTAGCAGAACCATTAAAGAAAAATGGATATGGACAATATTTATTAAATTTAGTGAAGTAGGATGAAGTTTACAAAAACGAACATAGAAGGATTAGTTATCATTGAACCTATAGTATTTGGAGATGAAAGAGGGTATTTTTTAGAATCTTTTAATTTAAAGAAATTTGAAGAAACCATCTGCCCAATTAAATTTATACAAGACAATGAATCTAAATCATCAAAAGGAGTTCTAAGAGGATTACATTTTCAAAAACCCCCTTTTCATCAAGCAAAATTGGTAAGGTGTATTGAAGGAAAAGTGCTAGATGTTGCTGTTGACATTAGGAAAGGGTCTCCAACTTATGGGAAACACATTGCATTAGAGTTGTCTGGAGAAAACAAAAAGCAATTATTTGTACCTAGAGGATTCGCTCATGGATTTTCTGTATTGAGTGAAACTGCCGTTTTTGCTTACAAAGTAGATAATGATTATGCCCCAGAATATGATGCTGGAATTCGCTGGGACGATCCAACACTAAATATCCAATGGGGAGTGAATGAAAGTGAAGTGTTGGTTTCAGGGAAGGATGGAAAACTTCCATTTTTTTCAGAATTTGAAACCCCTTTTAATTTTTAACTAATGAATATATTAATTACGGGGTCAAACGGACAACTAGGATCAGAAATAAGAGAGCTTTCAACATCGTATGAAGCTGTGAATTTTATATTCAAAGACTTACCAGATTTAGATATTTGTAATTTTAATTTATTAAAATCATTTATCATTGATAACAAAATTAATGCAGTTATTAACTGTGCGGCTTATACTGCTGTAGACAAAGCTGAAGAGGATGAAATAATTGCTAAAAAAGTCAATTTAGAAGGTGTTTTAAACCTTGTAAATGCTTTACAAACAGTAAATGGAAAGCTAATTCATATCTCTACTGATTATGTGTTTAATGGGGATCATTTTTTACCGTATAAAGAATCAGATTCAGTAAGTCCAATTGGAGTATATGGAAAAACCAAAAGAGAAGGGGAATTGGCAGTAATTAATAGTATGCTAGACGCAATTGTCATTAGAACTTCATGGTTGTATTCTTCTTATGGAAATAATTTTGTCAAAACAATGTTGCGTCTTGGTAAAGAGAATGAAAGCCTAGGAGTCATTTTTGATCAAGTTGGAACACCGACCTACGCAAGAGATTTGGCTAAAACTTGTTTAGAGATTTTATGTGGGGAAAATTCAGTAAATATCAGTAATAACGGAAATCTATATCATTACTCTAATGAAGGTGTTGCTTCTTGGTATGACTTTGCTATTTCAATTATGGAACTAGGCGGAGCGAACTGTAAAGTGAATCCGATACAAACCAAAGACTATCTTACCTTGGCAAAAAGACCTCAATATTCAGTATTGAATAAATCTAAAATAAAAACAGATTTTAAAATTGAAATTCCTTATTGGAGAGATTCTTTAAAAGATTGTATAGAAAAAATTAAAAATTAGTTCATGAAAAATATATTAGTTACAGGTGGAGCTGGTTTTATTGGTTCTCATCTAGTGCGATTATTGGTAAATAAATATCCAAATTATCGTATTGTCAATATGGATGTATTAACCTATGCAGGTAATTTAGAAAATTTAAGAGATATAGAATCAAAAGACAATTATACTTTTGTGAAATGCGATATTTGTAATCTTGAAACCGTAAAACAGGTTTTTATAGATTATAAAATTGACTCCGTCATTCATTTAGCGGCAGAGTCTCATGTAGATCGATCAATTGAAGATCCATTTTCATTTGCCCAAACCAATGTAATGGGAACCCTTAGTTTATTGCAAGCAGCAAAAGGATATTGGAACGGAAACTTTACTGATAAATTATTTTACCACGTTTCAACAGACGAAGTATATGGTTCGTTAGGTCAAAAAGGATTTTTTACAGAAGAAACAGCTTATGATCCTCACTCACCATATTCTGCATCCAAAGCTTCTTCAGATCATTTTGTAAGAGCTTTTGCTGACACATACGGATTACCTAAAGTAATTTCTAATTGTTCTAATAATTACGGTTCGTATCAGTTCCCAGAGAAATTAATTCCTTTATTCATCAATAATATTGTCCATAACAAGCCGCTACCGGTTTATGGAAAAGGAGAAAATATACGTGATTGGTTGTTTGTAAACGATCACGCAAGAGCTATTGATATTATTTTTCATGACGGAAAATTAGGTGAAACCTATAATATTGGCGGATTCAATGAATGGAAAAACATTGACTTGATAAAAGTAATGATTAAAACAGTAGATCGATTGCTCGGAAGAGA
>Ga0209119_1001555_pt1 | contig 22241 bp, 24 predicted proteins | sample COG_03_FD_184747 | JGI IMG/M metagenome (GOLD analysis project Ga0209119, IMG submission 184747) | Pelagic Microbial community sample from North Sea - COGITO 998_met_03 (SPAdes) (version 2) | ecosystem: Environmental > Aquatic > Marine > Neritic zone/Coastal water | place: Helgoland, sampling... | reverse complement strand
TGATAGAGATAATCTATCCGCTTACTCTCTGTAGCAATGTCTTTGAATTTACCAGCATACGTAAGTACTTCACCGAATCGTTTTTGCTTGAAATAAGCACTTGTTATCATAATCGGCACCCTGAATTTGTACTTATCACTATCTTCTGCCCGCTTTAAATCAACTAAGACCTTGTCATAGTTTTCATCGGCATAAGCCAAGAACCCCGAGTAGTAATTGGCATCCGCATAGTATGGACTGTTTTGTTGTTTGGCGATATCGAAATAGGCAATAGACTCCTTCTTATTATTTAAACTAAAAGCCGAATAAGCGATTTTGAAGTTTGTCTCAGACCGCTCTTCGTCATCGAGAACAGTAGTATTAGCTAGTTTGAGGTATTTATTTGCTGTCTGCCAATCTTTCGAGTCAAAGGCATTGACACCTAGGTTGTAGTAGGCTTTTGCCGCTTTAGGATGATTGGGCCTGTTGGCTACAAAATCTGCAATGAGTTGAGTGCCATCTGGATTATCGAGGTTTAGGGCACAGTAGGCCACATAGTATTCCGCATCGGCCTTTTTGATTGCATCATTACCTTCATTGAGATATCTCTCGAATTGTTCCCGAGCAGCGCTAAACTTATGCTTATCAAGTAACTCTAAACCGAATCTGTAGAATCGGTTCTCGTTGTTTTGATGTAGCGTAGTTTGAGCGTTTAATGACCCGAGAGCAAAAAGTGAGATGCTGAATAAAAAAAATACCTTCCTCATCAATATTTATTTGCTCGCTTAAACTCTAAACTCCTTTTAGCATTGATTATTGTCACGTTGTTGACTAAGCCCATCAATGCATTAATTTAAATACTAGTTCCTTCAGCACTTGCTCTTCCTTCATTGCACCCGAATTCACTCCTTTTGACTTCAAGTCGGCATCATGCAGGTGCTTAATGTTTTGCATTACTTTAGGTAGTGCGTAATGGGAAGCTGCCATTTTATATTCTTTAACAACAAATGGCGGCACACCTATTTCCCTAGCCAAGCCTCCATCAGATTTATCTTTAGCACTATGTACTCGAAGTAGCTTCGTATAGTAACCATATAATAGCGCAATCATTGGTATAATCGAGTGCGCCTTCATATTCGCAGAAAAATAGCGTACAATCTTATTCGCCTTGAGGACATTTCTTTCAGAGATTGCCTTTTGAAGCTCAAAGACATTATAGTCTTTATTGATCCCAACATATTTCTGAATTGACGCCTCATTAATCTCTTCGCCTTTCTTCAAGTTGATCGCTACTTTACCAATCTCATTACTCAGCCGTTCCAAGTTAGTACCGATGTATTCCGCCAATAGCTGAACGGACTGATAATTAATCTTGAGCCCTTTGGACTTGACATATGCCTCGATCCATTTGGGTAGTTCGTAATCCCTCAGCTTAGTAGTCGTTACCAGAAGTGACTTCTTACCCAATGCTTTAGCTAGTGGCTTTCGACCGTCAACTTTTTTGTGTTTGTGAGCAAAAACCAATACCGTTGAAGGCACTGGATGATCTAAGTAATCCATTAGAAGCTTCTGCCCTTCGTCTTTCCCTAGGTCTTGAATTTCTTTGGCTTCTTTTACTAACACCAATTGACGTTCCGCCATCATAGGAAAACGTCTGGCATTGGTAATGACTTGACTCATCACTACATCCTTGCCATACATGATGGTTTGATTGAAACCCCTGTCTGCTTCTTGCAAGCAATTATCTTCAATAAAATCGGAAATTTGGTCGATGTAGAAGGCTTCTTCGCCTTGTAGGAAATATACCGGAGCGTACTTTCCGGCCTTCAAATCACTTAATACCTGATCGGGATGCTGACTCATAGACTAGTAATCAAATATAGTCACTCGTTTCTATTTTTTCAGAGAATGAACTAAGACTTTTACAAGCTGTTTATATTTGTACAAAACTGGAAAAGATGTCATTGAAGTTGATCGAAAAAGGAATTGAGGCGTGTAGAAATGGAGCCTTTGAAAAGGGGATACTGTTTTTTAACGAAGTTCTAGAAAAAGATGGTGATCACATTGAAGCACTCTATAACAGAGCAAGAGCCCTTTCGAAAACAGGCCAGCTGGTAGAGTCATTGGATGACTTTAAAAGAATTACGATAATATCACCATCAAATGCCTCGCATATTGGTGATTATGCTGTTTCACTTCATTTGAATAATAAGAATGATGAGGCCGCTCTACAATTCGAGCTGGCCTTGTCATTAGAGCCAAATAACCCCTATCGTTATTCGTCCAGAGCATTTTTCAAGGACAGGATGGGTGACCTTGAAGGAGCGATTGAAGATTATGAGAAGGCTGTTGCATTGGACCCTGAAGATGCTATAGCGCTCAATAACAAAGGACTTGTCGAAGAAAAGTTAGGCTATCAAGATAAAGCCAAGCAGAGCTTTAGTAAGTCAAACGATTTAGTTGGCTACAGACCTGATCAAAAAGAAGTTGAATCAACCGAGCCCATTATAGAAGAACCTCAGGTGGTGAAACCAAGCCGTGCAAAAATTATTCAATCAGTTTTCACTAAAGATGGGTTCAAAGAGTTCGCACAGTTCTCCGTAGATCTAATAAAAGGGAAAACCGATAAAAAGTAGGCATGTACTACACTGTCATTTAGTACTTTAATTCAAATTATTACTTTGTAATACTATCAACTGACTCGTGTAAGATTCGTCTTTAGTTATATCTTAGGGTTTCTGTTCTTCCAATTTAACTAGCGCTCTTACTGAAGATTTTTAACGAGAAGAATAATGACAGGAACAAAAACATATTCAGACAATTCCTTTTATTTATAAAAAACAGATCTATGAAAAAGTTAAACTGTATCCTCATACTGCTTCTAACCTCTTCACTCGCATTTGCGCAAAAGGACAAGGCAGATCAAATAAAAATGGCATTGCTTGCCGCACCAGTAGATGCACGCGATGGTGCACATGTCTTTGGTTTTGATGACGATGGTAAATTCATCACCCTGAGAGAAGGAACCAATGATTTTGTTGTCAGATCTGACAATCCAAATCAAGAGGGTTTTGAAATTGTTTGTTACCCTAAAAATGTTGAGCCCTTTATGGCACGTGGTCGGGCGCTGAAGGCAGAAGGTAAAAACCGAGGAGAGATCTTTGACATCCGTGAAAAAGAAATGATGAATGGTAGCCTACAAAAACCTGGTTATGGTTCAACCTTGCAGATATATTACGGTAAGGATGCTAAGTACAATAAAGAATCCGGTACGGTAGAAGGTGGCTCATTCAGATATGTCATCTATACACCTCTAGCAACTTCCCTGACAACGGGCTTACCAGAAAAACCAAATGGTGCTGGTCATCCGTGGGTAATGTTTCCAGGGCTCTACCGAGCACATATCATGGTTACACCTCCATCAAGCAATTAGGTTAAGTTTATCATCAACAAAAAAGGCATTCCAATTTCTCGGAATGCCTTTTTTAGTTCAAGTTTTTCAGCTTAGCTATCTACCACTACCTAGTATTCAGTGTCCAATATCCAAAGCGTTCTTCTTCTCGATACAGTGCATTAAAGGCTCGACACTTTGTTTCAGGCTTTCAAAGTTAAGGTCATTAACGACTCTCACAATTGTATAATCCTCGCCATCTACTCTTGTTAGTTTCTTTACTGCAGGATCATCCCATCCTAGCCATTGGGCCGCTGACTGATTAACGAGCACATTCACAATATCCGAAATAAGTTTGTTTATAAAGTTTCTACCTTCAACCAATTCTAAGTCCTAGTAGCCTTGATTGATATTTACAGTATGTAAAAGGTCTTCGCCCGTCTTTAGTCTCGACAAGTTATTCAAGAGTAGTTCAATGGCAGACTTAGGTGTGGTTACACTCGCAACATGTGGCGTAATGATAACTTTTGGGTGTCTCCATAGTGCGCTATCACTTGGAAGTGGCTCTGTTCTAAAAACATCTAACAAAGCACCAGATAGATGACCTTGATCAAGAGAATCGATTAGGTCTTGCTCTACTAGGTGATTTCCACGTGCAACATTAATAAGGTATGCTCCTTTCGGAAGACCTTCAAACACCTCTTTATTCAAAATATCTGTTGTCTGTGGAGTTACAGGTAAAAGATTTACCAATACTTCGGCCTGACCCAAAAAATCCTTTATACCACTCGCCTCAAAACATTTAACCCCTTCGATTTCCTTTAAGGTTCGGCTAAACCCGAAAACTTCAAACCCAAGATCTACAAGCTTTTCAGCCAAATGGCCTCCTAATGCGCCAAGCCCCATTACCCCAACTTTAAGCGATTGATAAGTAATACGCTCCCATGTGTTTGACTTTTGGTTTTCTAAGTGACTCAGCATACTCCTTTGGTGCATCATCAACCCCATGACAACATAGTTGGTCATGTCTCTGGCTAAGAAAGGATCGACAATGCGTGTGATAGGTAAATCACTTGGTATCTGTGCATCGATCATCAAATGATCTACCCCTGCGCCCAACGAGCTTATCCATTTAAGATTTGGCAAAAGATCAATCACTCTTTCGGCTAAAGGCTTCCAAACAAATAGCACTTCAACGTTTGTCAAATCTGCTTTGGTGGGCCAAACATGTATTTCACCAACAAGATCAGATTTTGAAAGGCCCTCAACCCAAGGCTTAGGGTCCCAAACTGAGGATGAAATAAGGATATCTACTTTTTGCTGATCCATGGATTGTCTTTAATATAAAATCGCCAAGGTTTTAAGGCATCTTCTTCGGCATAATCTACACCAATACGCTTTGACGCTACAATATAATTATCATTGATATGCGGAGCGTCTTCTATCCAAATTTGTTCTCCCTGTAAGTCGAATCCATAGTGTTTATTCGTCTTTATGCCTAGCGCCTCTGTTAAAGTCCCTGGCCCAGAGGTAAGCCTTTGTTCAATAGTTAACATTTTACGCCTTTTAAGCATTACTTCATGACCCAAAACAGGTTCTAATGCTCGTATAAGTACAGCGTCCGCTTTCCCCTCAATATTAGTGACTACATTAAACAAATGATGGATACCGTAACATAGGTAAACATAGGACACACCACCTGCATGGTACATAACCTCGGTCCGCTTAGTTCTTACTCCATTGTTCGCATGGCAAGCTTTGTCGTCTCTACCTGCGTAAGCTTCTACCTCAGTAATTATCCCTGCCGTATGATATCCACCGAACTGGGTATGAAGCACTTTGCCGAGTAAAGACTTGGCAATTTGGACGACATTTCCTCTCTGATAAAACGTACTATTTAATTTCATTTAAGATTCTTGGCAACTTAAAAGGGATTCACGTAGTTAAAGGTGTGAAAACCATAATTATCAATAAAATGAAAAAGACATTAATCCTATTCGCCTCATTAATCTTGCTTGTATTTTTTCAAAGCAGTGCTATAGCACAACGAGGACCTGCGGCTAGTCCAACTGCGACCATCAATCAAGCTATCGGCAACACAGAAATGACAATTGTGTACTCTAGACCAAGTATGGCTGGCCGTTCATTAGCCACGCTAGCACCTAAAGGTGATGTTTGGAGAACTGGCGCTAATGCCAACACAAAAATAAGCTTTAACAAAGACGTAACTATTGGTGGTAAGGCATTACCTGCTGGTGACTATTCTATGTACTCTATCCCTGGTGATAGTGAGTGGACAATTATCATCAATAAAGCTAAGAGTTGGGGAACTGAATATGATAAGGCTCAGGATGTAATTCGCTTTATGGCAAAACCAACTAAGTCGGAAAATTCTGTAGAAACCTTCAGAATTGATCTAACTGATTTTGATAACAAAGCAAAAGACAAAGCAATGCTAGAATTGGCTTGGGGTGATGTATCCGTTAAGTTTCCAGTTGTAGTTAAGAACTAAGCTTCTTTAAAACCTTATTAAAGCCTCTTGCCTTCTAATGCAAGAGGCTTTTTTGTGTTCTTCGTTGATAGACAGATATCCTCAAAAGGAATTATGTTTGCAGGTATAAACCAAAAATGAAAATGAAAAGAACACTGACAACACTTGCTGCTGTTTGCCTTATGGTATTCGCACAGACTTCAGCTGTAGCCCAAGGTGGCCCAGCTCCTAGCCCACTTCAGAAAATGAGCCAAATGGTTGGATTGACAGAAGTGAACATCGAGTATTCAAGACCTAGCTTAGCGGGTAGAGATATGTACGAAAAACTTACTCCTGTTGGCGAAAGATGGAGAACTGGCGCGAACCTTAGAACAGTTCTTACTTTCTCAAAAGATGTAATGTTAGGTGGAAATGAAGTGAAAGCTGGTGCTTATAACCTATTTACTATTCCAGGTAAAAAGGAATGGACTATCATTCTTAATAACAACACGAAAGAAACAAATGCTGGAAAAGTTAATGATGACAACAACATCCTTTCATTCAAAGTGACTCCAACAACAACGAATGACAAGGTTGAAACATTCACAATCAACATCACTGATTTTGACAAGAAGGCAATGGACAATGCTAACATCGAGTTGGCATGGGAAAATACTTCGGTGAAGTTTCCAATTAAAGTAAAAAACTAATTCACTAGAAAAGAATTGCAAAAGCTTCTACTCCTTGGGTGGAAGCTTTTTTTATATCTTTGAAGTGATAAAAAGACATACCTATGAGAAGAATTCAACTAACGCTAATTGCATTGACACTTTCCGTTTGTGCCTTGGCTCAAATAAAAATGCCACCTCCAAGTCCTACTTTCGAATTGAAAGGAACGGTTGGCTTATCAGATGTTAAGGTGGTTTACTCTCGGCCTAGTGCTAAAGGAAGAGATATTGCCGGAAATCTGATTCCCTACAATGAAGTATGGAGAACTGGTGCTAATGCATCGACAAAAATCACATTTGGCACTGATGTTAAACTGAATGGCAATGCTGTGCCGGCGGGCGAGTATGCACTATACACCATGTTTACTGAAGAAACTGCCACTATCATCATCAGTAAGAACCTTACTTGGTGGGGAGCTATAGGCTATGAAGATAAAGATGACTTATTAAGGTTTGATGTCACGGTAAAACATCCGAGCAGCCATTATGAGACGTTCACCATGAGCTTTTCAGACTTCACCATGAATTCTGCTAACCTGAATATGAAATGGGGACATACTAAAGCGATGTTCACTATCGAGAGTGATGTAGACGCCAATGTAATGGCTGATATCAAAGCACAAGTAATTGATGTGGCTCCTTCAAACCCAGGGTTATATTTTCAGGCAGCTGGATATTACTATGATACTGAGAGAGATGCTATGGTAGCCTTGGGATGGGTGAATAAGGCACTTGATGCAAGCGAAGAAAAGCAGTACTGGGTAGTTCACCTTAAGGCAAAATTATTAGCCCGAATGGGCAATAAGGTTGAGGCCATTGCTGCTGCTAAAGAGTCAATGTCATTAGCAAAAGCTGGTGGCAACCCGGATTATGTAAGGCTTAATGAGAAGCTGATTGCTGACATGAAATAAAGTGTTAAACACATTCAAAAAAAAGGGGCTGCCAAATGGTAACCCTTTTTTTATGACCCATCACCTGATTTTGAGTTGATAAAGTATTATTTTGAGTAAAAGTACTCGCATGGATATCTTAGAAAAACTCGGTCTTGATGATACCCAATTCATTAACCAACAAACTATTTCAAACCTCATTAGCCCACTCTCAAAAGCCGACTTACTTAAGGAAGCTCAGGCATTGGAACTAGGTGAATTTTAGTCGATTCGATACTTTATTTTGAGGGTGGAGGAACTAAACCTTGTAACGAATAAGACCATTTTTTTTCAAAACTCTATGAATTGATTTGAACTTATCTCGCGCATATACTTTAGCAGCGTATTCAAGAGGATTATTTTCGTATCCTACTTTCCTTTCGTATAACTCATAAATTTTTATACCTGATTTCGTTGATACAAATATGGAGTGATGGATCTCCTCAATAAGAGTAAGTATAAATGAATGAACATTATCTAAATTTTTAAGGTATAATGTTATTGAGTGATCATTTTGTTGGTAACAACCTCTTAGTTCATCATTGGGAGAAGAATCATAGATGACTGTCAAACCCTTAATTTGGACACCCAAATCCTCTTGAATCAACTCTAATACACAATTATAAACTTCACTTTTATATTCAGTGACTTCGTCAATGGTAAAGATGTATTGAGGGATTAATAGTTTTATAATCACCATAATTAATGAAGCACCTGTTATAATCACATACCCAACCAACACTAATTCCCAAATCTCACTCATTTTTTCAGAAAATTTTTAAGAGGGTATTGACCCCCGTTCTACTCTCCCCCTTTCTCTCTATATAAGGGGGGATACCGGGGGGGAACCCATCCCTGGGGGGGGACAATATATATACATCATTATCATTCCCAGAGTCTAATCTCATATTTCTGTGCAGATAACAATTGAACAGATCAGATCACTGCAGGTGAGATCCTGTCCATAAATGTTATCTACACACGAATACCATTTTTAAACTACAGTTCTGTGGTGACCCTTCAGGAAATTGAAGAAAACGACTATAACCTTAATATCCCACAATATGTTGACACCTTTGAAGAAGAAGATGTGAATTTAGAGGTGGTTTCTAAAGAGATTCAATCAAAGAGACCTAATTGGTACAGAATGATAATCAATATAACGACTTGCCACCACGTTAGTGTCCATGGTTTGTCAGGCGTACAGCTATAGGGATATTCGTAGGAGCATTTAGAAGAACAAAATCTTTGATTTGATTTGTAATCATTACCATTTTCTGTTACTGTTTGTCTGTACGATGAGTCCCCTAAGGACCTATTGCACCAATCACATTTCCCTGCCATAATTCTGAAGTTTAGCACAACATAATAATAAATTTATAATTATTGAATCCTTCCTTTTTTTTTCGTGCAGATAACAATTGAACACATCAGATTACTGCAGGTGAGATCCTTTCCATAAATGTTACCTGCACAAATAATATCATTTTTAAACTACACTCACTAATGGTAAAAAGAAAGTACCTGTAACAATCACCTTAAACCTAAATTTTACGCCAAAAGCTTTTGAATTGGCCAGCGATCAGTGGTGGCAATTAATGAGTCAGCCAGACTTATCATTACAGTTTTTAGCTAAAGCTATGGCCAGAGCCTTAGCATACAATTCGACCTTTGATGAACGAATAACTCCAGCTAAAAGAGAGGCTGTTTATGCACCCCTTTGGTTTGGCATCGATAGTGAAAGGAAATCCAGCTACCAAGGCTAGATGGAGGACATTTAATGATGGTATTCTTAACTATTTAAATGACTATCGCATCAATGAATACACCGACTATCGTTCAGAAATAAGGCAAACATTTAACGACATAAAGGCAATTTGGGCTCAGTCTTTTGATGTCAGAACCTTTGGAACCTATTTGAACTTGCTAGGATCACTCGATAACGAAGTACCGAAGTACATAGAGGGCAATTTGACTATTGATTATTCAGATAGCAAGGGACAAAAGAAGTCGATGGTTGTCAAAAAGGTATAAGAGTGTAGTGAGTTAGTTGCGTGTTGAGAACTGAATTAAGGCATAGCATTGTGGCCTTTTTCATTAACGCTTTGGACAACTCTTGCACATCTTCTTACTCTTCTTCTTATACTTTTTACAACACTTCTTTAAGGAGCAATCACATTGACCTCCAACGAATGGAGAAAAGGGAAGATCCTCTTTATATGCGTTTGTATCAATGTTCTCGAATTGCACGGCTACTATTTAGATTAAATCTAAATACAAATAACAGTGTCAAACCTCACAACACCAAACAAAATCAAAAAAAAGGAGCCGAAAAGGCTCCTTTAAATTCCTCAAACACCGAAAGATTAACCCGCTGTTTGAATCTCCTTAGCCTTGGCTTGAACTTCATCTAAGACGCGAAGCAAATTCCCACTCCACATCATTCCGATTTCTTCTTCAGTATAGCCTCTTTTCACAAGTTCTAGTGTTACATTGAAAGTCTCTGAAGCATCTGACCAGCCTTCTACGCCACCACCACCATCGAAATCAGAACTGATCCCTACATGCTTTAAGCCAATCTTATTCACCAAATAGTCTATATGATCTGCAAAGTCAGATACGTTAACTGCAGGAGCCTCAGCATTGACTTGTTTAGCAATTCTATCTTCATATTTAGCGCTCATATTAGATAATGCTTCAGAATAAGTAGTGCGTTCTTCGGTAGACATAGCTCTTAATTCACTTCTTTGTTTCATTTCGAAACCAGCTTCTTCCGCAATGGCAGCCATCACTTCGGTTGATTTTGCACGATTGGCACTGTTCTTTTCTGAATTAACATAGCTTCTAAAGGCTACCGTTTGAATTACGCCTCCATTTTCTTTAAGCATCATTAACTGCTCATCGTCAAGGTTTCTGCTAACGTCATTCATTGCTCTTGCAGCAGAGTGCGATGCGATAACAGGAGCTTTTGACAAACGCATCATTTCCATGTTAGCAACCTTTGATGGGTGTGAAAGATCAATCATTATACCCCACTTATTCATTTCAGCAATTACCTCACGGCCTAAATCGCTCAGGCCATTGTGTAACCAAACAGAATCTCTTTCGCCTGTATTCGAATCACTGAGTTGGCTATGTCCGTTATGAGAAAGTGACATGTAGCGCGCTCCACGTTCGTAGAACTCTTTAACTCTTGCAATATCATTACCCACTGGATAACCATTCTCGATACCAATCATTGCAATCTTCTTTCCTGCAGCATTGATTCTTCTCACATCATCAGAGTTGTAAGCGATTTCGATTTTGTCTGGAGCAATTTCTTCAGCTAGCCTATGAATAGCTTTGAACTTGTCATCAGCATTTTCATAAGCACGCGCAAATCCTTCATCTGTTAAATCACCTTGTCCAGTATAAACAACGAACCAAGCGACATCAAGTCCACCTTCAACCATCTTAGGCAGGTTCACTTGGGTGGAAAGTCTTTCGGTATAGTTCTTTTCTACAGTAAAGTTTGAAGTATTGATGTCGTCATGTGTGTCTAAGGTGATCACACGCTCATGAATACCTTTGGCGTATTCCATTAATTCCGCCTCTGTCATCTCTTCGACAGACTTTTGAGGGGGCTCACAAGCCGTAAAAACAAAAGCTAGGGCTATTAAAAAATAAGTAAGTTTCTTCATTTTAGGGTTGGTTTTAGGTAAACCTAATGATGTTTGAAGAGAGATGCAGGGAGATTTATGTGGGTGGGGACCAGCTTGATCTTTAAAATTTCTTTAGCTTAAATCTATGACAACAATTAAAATGAAGGTCAGTGATGAGGTCCTAGAGAAGCTCAAGCTACTGCTGAAAGAGTTTGATCATGGAGAGGTTGAGATTCTAGAAGAGATAAATGATTTTGATTTGGTTAAGACGGAAGTTAATAAAGAATTAGTTCGTTATGAATCAGGGATAGCAAATACCTATACAATTGAAGAGGCTGATGCATTTCTAGAAGAGACAATAAAACGTCATGAGAATTGAACTTCAGGATTCTTTTATAAGGGAAGCTGAATAGACAAGTCGATTTCATCGCTAATGACAAACCATCTGCTGCAAGGAACTTTAAGAACACCATAATTTCTAAACTAAAAGACCTTAAAGACTACCCATTCAAATCACGTAGATCAATATTCTTTGAAGATGAATCAATAAGAAACATGATCTATCAAGGATATATGTGCGTATATAAAATTGATTCAAAGAATAGTGTAATTAGAGTTTTCGGCTTTGTAAAATATCAGCAATCAGTCTAGCCTATGCCCATACTTGCATGCCTTGGCTCTTCGGCATAGCGAGGATCATGAACATAAGGTAGCTTTCTCATCGCAACCATTTCTAGGCTCAGGAAGTCGAACTCTTCGACAATTTTACCCGTAATCTCATAAATACCTTTCCCTCTGAATGGATAACGAACAACTACAGGCGGAAAATGGGTGGTATCAATAAAGTAGCCCTCGCGGTCTAACCAAGTTCCAAACTGCATCCTCTTCCCTTTCGAAGTATTGGTGTTTTTAATATGGACGAGATAGCCAATCATACGCACCGTCTTATTAATATGCTGCCCCATTTCTCTGGCCAATACATTTCTTGGCGGATGTTCCTTCAATAAATCAAAAGGATTACATAATGGAAAGCCTAATAAGTCTTGCTGATCGAAAGCATCTTCGAGGATATCATAACTCAGTTCGGGAAGCTCAAATCGTTTCACTTCAGGGTCGAAGAGCATTTTTACTGGGTTGGTCTTCTTGTGGTTTCCCAATTGGAAGTGTGCTTCCCATAACAAGGCTTTCTTGCTTTGACCTGTAAACCGGAAAGCTCCTATTTTAATCAATAGACTTAGTTGATCTAGAGAAATACTTACACGTTTCAAGAAGTTATTGAAGCTCATAAACACACCGCTTTCATGGCGTTCAGTCAATAAAGCTTTCGCTGTCCCCTGTTCTAACTCACCTATAAAGGCAAAACCCATAAAAATAGTCTTGCCAAAAATTGTACATAGGTATTCGCTTTGGTTAACACAAGGTGCCTGTATATCCCCACCATGCATGTGGGCTTCGTGCGCATAGAGTTCAACGCTATAGAAACCACCACCATTGTTCATGGTAGCTACCATATACTCTAGTGGATAATACGCTTTGAGATAAAGGCTCTGATAACTCTCCACTGCGTAAGAAGCTGAATGGCCTTTTGCAAAAGCGTAACCTGCAAAGCTTTCGATTTGACGCCAAATCTCTGCTGCTAGCTCATAAGTGTGTCCCTTTTTGAGGCAGTTCTCAAAGTATTTGTCCTTTACCTTTTGAAATTCTTCCCTGGAACGATACTTACCAGACATCCCTCTCCGCAATACATCGGCTTCCCCCAAAGTAAGATCAGCAAAGTAATGGGCTACTTTAATTACATCTTCTTGATAAACCATCACACCATAGGTTTCTGGCATAATGTCTCGAAGAATGGGATGCGCTTCTTCTCTCCTGTGCGGTTCTCTAAAACGAAGGATATACTGCCTCATCATACCAGATTTAGCAACACCTGGTCGAATCACAGAACTAGCGGCTACTAAACCGAGGTACTCTTCTACCCGGAGTTTCTTCAGTAGCATGCGCATGGCCGGGGATTCTACATAGAAGCAACCAATGGCTTTTCCCTCCCTAAGGATAGCCTTTACCTTAGCATCTTCCTTAAGTTTTTGGATATCATGAATATCTATTGGTGGATGATCAGGATGGTTTCTTGCAACCACTTCAAGACTATCTTTGATTTTCCCCAGCCCGCGCTGACTTAGAATATCAAACTTATACAGGCCGATATCTTCGGCAATGACCATGTCAAAATGAGTCGTTGGAAAGCCTTTTGGAGGTAGATAAGTTGCCGTATAATAGTGAATTGGCCTTTCGGAAATAAGAATACCTCCAGCATGAATACTCAGGTGACTCGGGAAGCCTTCGATATACTTTCCATAGCGTATTACCAGTTTATGTACGTCATCTAACTCATCATACCGAGCGCGTTGGATGTGGTCTATCTCATGTGGAGGAATACCCAGAACCTTTCCCAACTCACGCACTACTGCCTTAAACTGAAACGTACTGTAAGCGGCTAATAAGGCTACATGAGAGAACCGGTTAAAGATGTATTGAGTGATGTCCTCTCTGTCTTTCCAAGAAAAGTCAACATCAAAATCAGGAGGGTTTTGGCGATAGAGATTGATAAATCGCTCAAAGTAGAGGTCTAACTCAATCGGATCTACATCTGTAATCCTTAACAGGTAAGCGACCACTGAATTAGCACCACTCCCCCGGCCCACATAGAAGTGCCCTTTACTCCGTGCGTACTTGCAGATGTCCCAATTCATTAAAAAGTAAGACATAAAGCCCTGCTGTTTAATAACCTCTAATTCCGTTTTGATACGTTTTAAAACCCTGTCCTCTACTGTTTTATAGCGGTATGAAAATCCTTCTTCGCAAAGCTTCGCTACTAGTTCATAATCTCCCTCTTCACTTCCTGTATAGGTCTTCTGGTTCTTATTAAGCCCATCTCCTTCAAAGTCAAAATGAATAGAACAGCCTGCCAATAACCTCTCAGTATTTTCAATCATATAAGCATGATGCTTATAGATATCGAGTAGTTCTTCTTTTGGGTATACAAAGTCATCAGGGCTTCCTTCCTCTGATTTTGGAAGCATACTAAGGAGAGTATTCTTATCTACTGCCCTGAGTAATCGATGTGCATTAAAGTCCCTTTTTAGTACCTCCCGCTTCCCTAGGTGGTTCACCTTGCTTCGGAAAGTAATGGTCTGGAGTACTACCATTTTAGAGGTATCCATCTGGTGTGGTGGATAGATTAGACGAGATAAGTCAGTTGGTTTTACACCAATGTATTCATCTTCCCCTAGAAGAAAGCCTGAGTACTTCTGAAGTGGATAGATGATATATACCTGTTTAAAAATAGGTGCTCGTTTTGGTATACCTTCTCCTAAATGTAGACAAGAAGACAGGTAATCATTCAGTTCCTTGAAGCCCTCATTGTTTTTGGCAATTCCTATAAAGAGCTGTTCTGCCCCGTTTCTAAAATCTACTCCTAGAACTGGCTGAATATCATATTGGGGCGCTAAACGAACAAAATTAAGGCTGGCCGATGTACTGTTAATGTCTGTTAGGGCAAAACGATTTACCCCTGCTCCTTGCACCTGCAAAAGCAATTCCTTAGTATTGATGGTGCCGTATTTGAAGCTGTAATATGTGTGTGTATTTAGATACATTTTTATATAACTATTACAATATTTATATATGTTATTTTATTAATATATTTAAATATGCTTCTAGCTATGAGTTCCAGCTTTGCGTTAAAGTCGATTCATAAATGCCATTAGCATTTTCTGTTCTTGATCTATTTCCTCTTTAAGGCCTTTTATTTCAGGCACACTTACATAGTTCAATCGCTCAACTATCAATACTTACGTTTCTAATTCGAAGGAATAGAGACTGCAGCCCTAGTCATTTGGCTTGTCAAGGCAAACTTTTCATTATCAGGAAGCCTTTTAGTAGGCTCATAAGTCAGGCTTACTATTGCCATCCCCTTTTCCCAGACTTTTAACTTTTTAAAATCTTTCATAATTGTGTCTCTTTTGTTTTATCTCACAGCTAGAAGCTCGTGGCTCACAACTCATAGCTCCTTCACTGCCTCCTATTCGCTAACAGCGGTGGTGGCTCTCCATTGAATGGATTGAATCGACTAATTGTCTTGGCGCCCATCCCAAAAGCACGCATCACTTTCCGGTCACCAAACTTGTCTCTAATCTTATCCATCGCATGGTACAGACTAATGATCTCTTCAGCATCTTCGAAAAGATTAATCTGGTAGCCCCCTTCAACTAAATGACTAAACCTTACGCCTATCATCCTAACTAACAATCTCTTATGATAAAGTTTATTAAAGAGGTCCATGACTTTAGCAATCAATACATGGTCTGCAGAAGTATATGGAATGCGAGACTGGAGCGTATAAGTATTGAAGTCCGAATACCTCACTTTCACTGTGACACAAGCGGTTAACTTGAGGCCTCTCCGTAATTGAAAGGCAAGGTTTTCGGCCATTGCAAGGAGGATTCCTTTAAGCTTGACGACATCGATAGTATCCTTATCGAAAGTTCTCTCAGTCGAAATCGATTTTCTCTCATTGTAAGGAACTACTTGAGTGTTATCAATTCCGTTGGCTTTCCTCCAGATAGTCACACCATTCTTGCCGAGCACTTTTTCCATTAGCTCTACAGGCATTTCTTGAATAGTCCTGATCTGTTTTACACCCAAACTAAAAAGTATCTGCTGGGTCTTCTCTCCCACCATAGGAATCTTACTGACTGATAGCGGTGCTAAAAAGGGCTTTTCTGTACCGTATGCTATTTTTAGTAGGTTATCTGGCTTAGCAACTCCCGTAGCCACTTTTGAAACTGTCTTATTCTTAGACAAACCAAAAGAAATCGGTAAGCCGGTATCTCTCTTTATGCGCTCACGCAACTCTGTCGCCATCTGATAACTACTATGGAATCTATCCAAGCCTGTCATATCAGCATAGAATTCATCTATAGAAGTCTTTTCATAGAGCGGTACTGTTTCCTTAATGATGGCCGTTACATCTTCAGAATACTTAGAATAGGTACCTGAATTCCCTCTAATCTGAATCGCTTCGGGACAAAGCTCCTTCGCCCTTTTCATAGGCATAGCCGAGTGCACCCCAAAAGCCCTAGCCTCATAACTACAGGCCGCTACAACCCCTCTGTCGGTTACTCCGCCAATGAGCACAGGTTTTCCATTCAAGCGACTATCCGTCAAGCGCTCTACGGACACAAAGAATGTATCCAGGTCCATGTGCATGATGATTTTATCTGTAGACATGAGCATACAGCGTAAAATCATCTAAAAATTCTATTGATATATCGCGGCCAGTGATGGACACGCATTGCTCTAACTCCAACATGTTTGACTTTGTGATTGGAGTGTAAATCTAGCTAATATTATTAGTTACTAATAATATTAGTATTAATATTATGATGTGAAATCATGGAGAATACTAGTCTTCAGCTACAAGTTTTTTAAACGTTAATTTGAAGTAAATTAAGATTCCGCTGAGTACGAAAATGATAGCATTAGCAATAATTACAGGAAGGAGGTTTAGCGAAAAAGCATAGACTAACCAGACAATAGTACTCGTAAAGACAATCAAGAGCATATTCATACTCAAGTCTCCTACGCTCTTTGTTTTCCAAGCTTGTAGCACTTGAGGAATAAATGTGATGCTACTCAATAGCGCACCTATATGTCCCATTATTTCTGTCCACTCCATTTTGTTAGCTTTTTGTCCCTTTCTAAAAATAGGCTTGTGATACAGAAGAAACCTAATAAAAGGAGAGTAATTTCATTGAACTATTTTTTTAATACACTATTTTTTTTTGGCAGTGAAAAAAATATCCATTGCCCTCGTGTCTATACTAAACGCCATACAGATCAGATGAAGGAAGTGATGGGCATCCCATCTTTTCCAAAGAAATAAATTCAAAAAGGCCTCGATTCATCGGGGCCCTTTTCTTCTCTCCTATTTTATTGACTTCTTGCACCTTAGTTCGTTATATTCGCATTTTAACGCCTCCAAAGCATGCGACTCGGACAACTTTCTCGAAAACTTGAAGTCTCCTCAGACCAGATAGCAAAACTTTTAAACGATAACTTCCGAGAAGTAAGTAGTCACCCTAATGTAAAACTGACTGATGAGGAGTTGGATTTTGTCCAGAATCACTTCCCGCCACCAGCAAAGACTAAAGCTCCTGAACCAGCTGAACCAGCTCCTGTTCTAGAAGCACCAACTGTTGAAGAGAGCCCTTCAGAAGTTGATGAAGTGGAAGCGGAAAAGGAAAAGGAAGAAGTTGAAAAAGAAACGCCAGAATTTGTTGAATCATTAAGGCCACAATTCATCAGTCTTGAAGAAGAATTTCTTGCACAAACCGATGGTTTAGAACTTTATAAGACCGAAAAGCCTGTTTTAGAGGGCTTGAAAGTTGTAGGTAAAATCGAATTACCAGAGCCTGTAATAAAAGAGAAAACTGAAGACGATCTTGTTAAAGAAGCACGTAAGACACGTGAAAGAAAGTCTAATCGAAGAGATGACGTTCGTAGAAGATCGGGGAGTAATGGACCATCCTTAATTGAGGCGCGTAAAAAAGCTGAAAGACTAGAAAAGAAAAAGAAGTTTGAAGAAGAGAAGAAACTAAGAGAGCTCAAGAAGAAGCATTACGAAGAGAACGTAAAAGCCAAGATTGTCAAGACTCCTCCAAAGAAGAAAAAGAAACCAGCTCAGGCAGTGGTAGCCCACATTGCACCCACTACTAGTACCGTTAGTAAAAAGAGACCTTTGAAAAAGGCTGCTCCAAAATCTACTAACCCACTGAAAAAATTCTGGCTATGGCTTAATGGTGAGTACGACAAGTAGACCAAAAGCTTCGACTAGATTTTCTAGTCTAAAACATTCTTGACCTTAACAACCTCTGAAATCACACTTAAAGCAATCTCTTTAGCAGACATTGCTCCAATATGAAGTCCAATCGGTGCATGAATACGACTGATTTGATCTTCTGTATAACCATAACCTTTCAATCGCTCTACCCGCTTGGCATGTGTTTTCTTACTGCCTAGTGCTCCTATATATCTAACATTCGAAGGCAAGAGAATTTTCAATGCCTCATCATCAATCTTGGGATCGTGCGATAGAATGACTGCATAAGTCTCATTATCCAAAGCATAATCTCCTAAAACCTCTTGTGGCCAATTGACATGTAAATGATCCGGAGCAGTCTTATAGTCGGTCTTTCGGGCAAAAGTGTCGCGTGGATCGATCACTATTGCCTCAAAGTCATAAGTATGTGCCAAATCAATTAGCTCAGCTGTAATGTGCGCAGAACCAATCAAAAGCATTTTGTTCTTAGGTGGAAAGCTATGTATAAAGTAATCCGTGCCTTCATGGTTAATGAGCGTATTGCTACGTTTATCGTACGTTTCAGAGGCTAACTTCATCAAATCACCTGATATTTTATCTTTGGGATTATAACTCACATGGCTCCCGTCATTTAAATTCGTGATGATGGCTATTCCTTGATTCGCTGAGATACTTTCGTCAAGCTTTGCCCATAGATCAACTGGATAGAATGGTGAAATATGCACCCATACTTCTCCCCCACAACTAAGCCCAATTTCCCAAGCATCTTCATTGGCGATTCCAAATTTGGTTAACTCGGCCTTACCAGTTTTAAGAACCTTCAATGCTTTCGCTACCACAGCATTCTCGACACATCCGCCACTCACTGAGCCAATCATATCACCTTCCTTGGTCACAATAAGGCATGCACCCGGCTGTCTTGGAGAGCTTCTCCAGGTTTTAATAACTTTTGCCATCGCGAATTCCCTATTCTCATTGATCAGTTCCTTTATTCGTGGAAGAATGTCTAACATTATCTCTGCTTTGCCAGTATATTTGAATTGATAACGAATATACATTCAATTTGCTTTTCGATAACCACGGCAGACAACTCAATTACCTCAGGCTCGCGGTCACAGACCGATGTAATCTGCGCTGCTTCTATTGCATGCCAGAGGAAGGATTGAATTTCAGTAAGAAGTCACAAATTCTCAGCTTTGAGGAAATGGAACGACTGATCGTTATTCTAGCCAAACTGGGAATTTCTAAAGTTAGAATTACGGGTGGCGAACCCTTCGTACGAAAGGATCTTATCCCTTTTATGAAGACCGTTTCGGGTATTGAGGGCATTGATAAGCTAAGCATCACGACAAACGGAACTGGTCCTTTAACGCAGATAGCCGAAATGAAAGCCATGGGAATTTACGCAGTGAACCTAAGCCTCGATTGCCTCGATCGTGATCGCTTTCATAAGATTACCAGAAGAGATGAGTTCGATCAAGTGATGACCTATTATCGCGCATTACTCGATGCTGACATCAACACCAAAATCAATGCGGTAGTAATGCAGGATCATAATTTGGATGATATTATCCCCATCTGTGAACTGACAAAACTAGATAAAGTCAGTGTGCGTTTTATCGAAGAGATGCCTTTTAATGGTGGCTCAAAAGGATACACCCCAATCGAATGGAATCACAATAAAATCCTGGATCATATTCAAACTGCTTATCCTGACCTGATCAAAATCGAAGATGAGAAAAGCTCCACTTCCTATAACTATCAAATTCCTGGAGCCAAAGGAAGTATAGGGATCATTCCAAGCTATACCCGCACGATATGCGGAAGCTGTGACCGTATCCGATTGACACCAAAAGGTGAACTAAAGACCTGTCTCTATCAAAACGGAAGCTTCAGTTTTAGAGACTTTATGCGTGATGGGGCAACGGATCAAGAAATAGAGGACAAATTCAAATTGCTTTTTGGTCAGCGTGCAAAAGATGGTTTTGAAGCTGAAAAGCAGAAGTCATCTGAATCCAGTTCCTTTGAATCCATGGCAACAATTGGAGGGTAATGAATTTTGAATTTTTAATGGGAAATTTTCAATGCACATTCAACCTTCAAAATTAACAATTCAACATTCTTAACATGATTTCATACCAAGAAGCATTAGACATCATCTCAAAGCATCCTTTCAAGGCAAAATCAGGACAACTAAAGCTTGAGGAGATCAATGGACATGTATTGAATGAAGACATTCTTGCCGATCGTGACTTCCCTCCTTTCGATCGTGTTACAATGGATGGCATTGCCATCAATCATGCAGCTTATGCGAAGGGACAACGAGATTTTGCGATAGAAAAGACCATTGGTGCAGGAATGCCTCAGTCTAGCCTAGAAGATGCTTCTAATTGCGTTCAGATCATGACAGGCGCTATGCTTCCATTGAAGACTGATACCATTATCCGCTATGAAGACATTACCATAGAAGATAATATCGCCACCATCAATGTTGATTCTGTTAGGCATAAGCAGAATGTCCATTTCAAAGGAGAGGATAAAAAGCAAGGAGATATAGTCTTATCGAAAGGTACTGTGCTTGGTGCACCAGAGATGATCATTGCAGCCTCCATAGGTAGACCAACATTAGATGTGTTACTTCCTCCGAAAGCAGCCATCATTACCACTGGAGATGAGCTAGTTGGAATTGATGAATTACCACTTGAACATCAAATAAGAAGATCGAGTAACTATGGTGTGCAAGGCCTTTTGCAGCAATGGTATATCGATGCTAAGCAATATCATTTGGTAGATAATAAGGAATTGATAGTTAATGAGTTATCATCAATTATCGAAACAGTTGATTTATTAATATTAACTGGAGGAGTTTCAAGAGGAAAGTTTGATTTTCTCCCAGAAGTACTAGAAGAACTCGGAGTTGTAAAACACTTCCATAAAGTGAAGCAAAGACCGGGTAAACCTTTCTGGTTTGGTACCGCTCCGAATGGCACAACAGTGTTTGCATTACCTGGTAATCCGGTATCTACTTTTGCTTGCGCTAATGTATACATCAAGCATTGGTTAAGTCATTCTCTCGGTACAAACCCACAGACGATTTATGTAAAACTCAATCAAGATATTGACTTTCTACCACCGCTTACCTACTTCTTAGAATGTAGAGCGGAGTTTAATGTATCTGGTGAGTTAGTCGCCACACCATTCAGAGGGCATGGCTCTGGTGACTTTGCCAATATGAGTCATGCCAATGGTTTTGTTATTCTACCAGATAACAAAACTGAATTTAAGAAGGGAGAAGTTTATCCGTATATTTTGTATCGAAAGGACTTTTAATGACTAAGAAATTCACGCATATCGATCAAGAGACGCCTTCAATGGTGGACGTAGGCCATAAAACAGTTACCGAACGTACAGCCATTGCACAGGCAATTGTACAACTATCCGATGATATGAAACCACATATTTCGGATGGAGAGATTAAGACCTTAAAAGGGCCTGTCTTTCAAACAGCCATTATTGCTGGTATTCAAGGAGCTAAAAGAACGTCAGAATTAATTCCGCTTTGCCACCAATTGAACCTCAATAAAGTTGACATTCAGATTCAAGTTAATGATCAACTTGAAGTAACAATTACTTCATTAGCTAAGTGTAGTGGCAAAACAGGGGTAGAAATGGAAGCGTTAACTGGCGCTTCTATAGCCGCATTGACCATCTATGATATGTGTAAAGCCTTCTCTCATAATATCGTGATCAAAGAGACAAAGCTTATCAAGAAGACTGGCGGTAAATCGGATTATCAAAGCTAGGCGTCACTGCACGGACGAAGGACAAAGCAGTATCCACTCTCTATTTGGGAGATTGCTTCGGTCGCCATACTCCTCGCAATGACGACACAAAAAACAAAGAATCCCTCTTTGTAAAGAGGGTGGCCGAAGGCCGGGAGATTTTATGAAACTCATCACAGGAACAGATAAAGGACTAATCATTTACCAAAAAGTAAATGGCGCATGGAAGTTATCCGACATCCACTTTATCGGTATGCCTATTGGTGCTTTTCATCAAGATCAGACTGGCAAATGGTGGGTGGCCATCAACCACAAGCATTGGGGGCAAAAGCTATATACGTCACAGAACCAAGGTGAAACATTCTCCGAAGTAAACACTCCCCGATTTGGTGACGAAAGCCCTTATTCCTTAAAGTCGATTTGGCGTATTGAAAGCCAAGC
>Ga0209119_1001553_pt1 | contig 22243 bp, 29 predicted proteins | sample COG_03_FD_184747 | JGI IMG/M metagenome (GOLD analysis project Ga0209119, IMG submission 184747) | Pelagic Microbial community sample from North Sea - COGITO 998_met_03 (SPAdes) (version 2) | ecosystem: Environmental > Aquatic > Marine > Neritic zone/Coastal water | place: Helgoland, sampling... | reverse complement strand
AGCGATTTCCGCACGGCCAGCGAGAATCTCAGTGAATAGCGTAGTCCTATCGACTGAGGTTCCGAAAGACCAAGCTGAAGAGGATTTCATAAACGCTAGAATCCGCGAACTGCTTACCTCTGATAACGCAAAGGATAATCACAAATGAGCGAAGCGAATGCAGTTGAATACTCCGTCGTGTTAGCAAATTGGGCGGCAAAAAGATCGAGAATCGATGCCGAATATGCAAAGATGAAATGCTTGTTTGGTGCTGATCCAGATTGTTCGCCAGTAAAGGCAATGTATGACACGTTTGGTCACTATACTGAAGTCCTTTCAAAGCTGTTAGGCGATGAGGACGGGTGGCTTGATTGGTATTCGTGGGAGAATGACAACGGAGCTGCGAAACTAAAAGCGAAGGCGAGTAACTGGAAAGAGTCAAAGCCGATAGTAACCACTGATGACCTTCTTTCTTTAATTGCTAACAAAAAGGACTGACGATGCCTGACCAAAAATCCACAGATCAACACCAGCGGCCACGACAGGCATTGTCAGCTCCGTATGGTTCTGTGCCTCCGACGATTGAGGAACTGCACAAAGCTCTTGATGAGCTTCACATCACCTGTGAGTGCGCTCATCCCGATATTCGCGACTGGTATCTTTCCGATCCGTTCGCAAAGGAAGCCAGACAAAACGCAATCGAGATTCTTTCTCGGTATTTTTATTCACAGAACATAGAAGACAGCCGCGCCAAAGGCGTTGGCTGATCTGACTGGTTATCTTTTTTATTATGACGAAACTAGAAATATATAATTGGATAGTCGAAGAGTCTGTTTATATCTGATGTTGACATGATAAACTAATATTCATGCAACATGTTATACTAAATACAATAACCAATCACTGAACGATGGAAAGAATTACCATGAAAGCTAGACTTGAATTTGACCTACCAGATGAGCGAGAGGAGTTTGAAATCTGCCGTAAGGCTATCGACCTGCACTCCAACCTGTGGGATTTAACAGAGCAGATCCGGGCATGGCGCAAGCATGGGCACCGATTTAAAAGCGTGGACGAGCTGCTCGACGCCTTATGGGAAGACTGCATCGACCACAACCTATTTGAGTTTTAACCAATACACAATATGAGCATAAAACACTACATCGGCATCGACTGCGGCAAATCCGGAGCAGTCTCCGAAATTGACAACGCTGGCAACCTGCTGGACTTCCATGCAATGCCGATTGTCGGCAAGGGCAAGGGCAGCAAGCTGGATCTGCAAAAGCTGGCGGAATACTTCGCTTACAAAAAGCTATCAATCGAGAACGGGCGCGACTACACGGTCATCGTCGAGGATCCCGGCGGGCACGCACCAAGCGCAGCCGGGCTTCGCTCGATGACTTACTGCTTCGCTGCAATCGAAACGCTCCTGGTGGCCTACAAGTTAAAGCATCACATCGTGCTGAGTCAGAAATGGCAGCGAGAATTCTGGTCAAAACCGCAAATGCCAAAAGGCCAGAAATTCAACACCAAGGCGGCGGCACTGGCTGAAGCTCGCAAGCTCTGGCCGGATGAGCATTTTCGCGTCACCAGCGAGGCAGGCAATCTGTTAAAAAATCCACATGACGGCGTCGTCGATGCCGCTCTACTAGCAACCTACGGCATGAGAAAACGCATATAATAATGAAAAACGAATCCATCGAGACACACATAGAAAAGAACTTCAACAGCAACGCGCTGGATGAGTGCGAGAAGCTGATCGAGCGTATGCGGGTCAAATTCGATCCGGAATACAATCCAAACATCCAAAAGCGTGACTACACGTTTGAGGAAATGCGCGAGGCGGCACTAGCCAACCGGACGCGAAACTTTGGCAAAAACGAACTGCGCTTCAACAAATGATTTCAACGCTTAAAGAGACTGGACTAATCATGAGCTTAAAGGGTCACAATCAAAGCCAGATGTGCGAAATACAAAAGTTAATAGATTTGGAGCGGTGGTATTTGAGCGAGCAGCTTGGATACGATTGCACCACTACGGCAGAGGGCATCTGCAAACTTAACAACCGCGTAGCCAGCATCATCTCTGATGGATTCGGGGCATGGATGGCGACGCTTAAAGAAACTGAAGAAATTTAACCAACACGAACACGAACAAACATGGCAAAATACAAATTCAAGACCACTGACGAAACGCGGCCAAAATCGGATCGCATTGACTACGACGAAATCGACAAATCACTGGCTGCAAGCATTCAATCGCGACTCGGCGAATGGTTCGCAGACAAGCCAGTCAAGCTGTCCGGGCAATGGTATAAGATCGGCAACCAAGGTAGCCTATCCGTCAATCAATACGACGGGCACTGGCATTCATTTGAGGACGATCAGAGCGGCAAGGGCATGCTCAGTCTCTACGCCTACCGCTACAACGTCTCACTGGAGCAGGCGGCAGAGGATTTACAATCAAACGTGGTGCCATTTCGCGCTGCAAGGCAGGAGCCAGCCAAAAAGCCAAAAGTCGAGCAATGGGAGCATGCGTCAATACCGCCGACAGACTGTCCGGACTCGCACTTTGACAATGGCAAGGCAGATCACGTTTACCGCTATCGCGGGCGCGATGGGTCTGCCATTGGCGTTATTATGCGCTGGGATGCCACCGAGGAAAAGGGCAAGGACATCAGGCCGCTCTCATGGGTGCAGTTCCACAACAAGCAGGATCCAGAGTGGAAATGGTGCGCGTTCGCAGAACCGAGACCATTATACCGAGGCGAGCGCATCGACCGCGAAGGCGGCAAACCCATACTGATCGTCGAGGGCGAGAAATGCGTTGAGGCGGCAGAAAAGCATCTGCCTGACTGGATAGTCATTTCATGGCCTGGTGGCTCGTCAGCGGTCAATAAATGCGATTGGTCGGGCTTTGAGGGCAGACGCGTTGCCATCTGGCCAGACAACGACGAGGCAGGCATCAAAGCAGCCGAATCTATCAAGCGCCACATACAGCACGCCGAGATCATCGATGTCGCAGGATTTGGCGAAAAGGAGGATCTGGCCGACATTATCGAGGCGGGCGAAATCGAGCGCGCAATTGAGATGCTGCCATCAGATGATTCCATTTTCGTCAACTTGGACGACATTCTGTCTGGCGAACTTGAGCCAGAATTGCCTACTGTGGCGCCTAGCATATCGGGCGAGTGTCTGCTCTATGCTGGACGCATCAACGAGATTCACGGCGAGCCCAGCGTCGGCAAGACCAACATCACGCTGTCGATCATCGGCACCGAGCTACTAATGGGTCGCGATGTAGTATTTATCGATCCTGAAGACAATCCGCAGGGCATCGTCAAGCGGGCAGTCGCATTTGGCATACCTAAAGAGTCGATCCGGCGGCACCTGAAATACGTGCACGATCCGGCTCCGGAGGATGTCAAAGCCGTCATGGCATGGGCTGATCGCAACAATCCGAGCGTTGTCAGCATCGACGGTCTGGCCGAAATGATCTCACTATGCGGATTTAAAGAGGACGATGCTGTCAGCATACTGGGCTTTTTCCGTGAGTATGTGAGGCCATTTACAAGCTGCGGCGCGGCTGTCTTGCTATCTGATCACGTGGTCAAAAGCACCGAGGGCAGAGGCACATGGAGCCGCGGATCTGGCGCCAAAATGGGACGCTATGACGGCGTTTCTTACATGGTGACACTGGCCAAACCCTACTCGCCAAACCAAGCCGGGGCGGTCAAATTTACCATTGCAAAGGACAGAAACGGCGGCATCGGCACCAAGGGCGAGGAAGTATTCATGGCCTACATTGAGCCTAAAAACGGCGTCACTGACGTGCAGATTCGCCGGATGAGGAAGGAGGACACCATGCCAATGGACGAGATAAAGCAGATCGTTGAGATGGTCAAAGAGTGGCAAAGGCATGGAGAATATCCAAATAAGGGGACGATTTACGCTCACGATTATGGCTCCAAGATGACTGAAAAGCGCATTCGTGATCTGCTCAAAATGTCCGTCGAGTGCGAATATTTGGAATATATCAGGCTCGATGGTGAACGATGGGACAGGGTGAAAGTGGGGTCAAAAGCGCCAGAATGATGGCTGCCGATAGGGGTCAAAAATGGGGTCTATCGGCAAAACCTATCGGCGCTATCGGAAACCTATCGGACATGATAAAATGGCCTATCGGCAGCTATCGGCAGGCTATCGGATTTTAAAAGCTACCCTATCGGCCTATCGGCAACCCCCTAAGGGGTGCCGATTAGCCGGTAGCCTCAAAATTTGATAGAGAATAAAGCAAAGAAATCTAATATTAGACTTGAACAAATCCAAAAATAGAAATACCAATCACAGCATGAACGAGGAACAAATCAAACTATGGCGCGACAGGCTCGCGCTTTTTAATCTGTCGGAGTTGGCGCGTCAGTCCGGCGTGCCTTGGCACCGGCTTAAGAACTTTCGCAATGGGACGTCTGACAAGATGGAAGCCGACGACATCGATAAGGTGCAGGCGCTTGTCGATTCAATGGTCTGCAAGGTGGAGGGAGTCGAATGAACTGGTTCACATCACGCAAGATCAAGAAGCTGCTCAAGCGATTTGATATGCTGGGCGCTTACGATGAAGTTGTAGAGTTTCTGTCAGGCGCAGGATCATTCAATGGCATCGACTTCGTTTACGATCCGGATCGCGGCGACTTGTTTCTTTATGCCGAGGACGATATGGCACGATTCACCAAGCCGAACAAGTGGAGGCAGACGTGGCGAAGCTAGACCCCGTGCAAGGAATCTTTTATCAACGCATCAATTTTGGGTGATATGACTTGTCGCGTTTTTGAGCGCGAATCTAAAAACAGAAAAACCATGTCTAAGGATAAAGCAACGCAAACCAAGATAGCTGATTACTTTGAAACAAATCAGCGGGCAGTTTCTTATTGGAAGCGCGACGGATGCAAACTGGATCCTTTCGATCCATTGGAAGTCTGCCGGTGGCTGCGAATGAATAGACGGATGAAGCCGGACTTAAAGCGCCGCGTTGTTGAGATTGAAAAGGAACACGCAATCGAGCAAATGCCAGAAAAGATCGAGACTCCAAAAACAGTCGAGGATCGTAAAACGCTGGAGCAGTTTCGCGATTATTTCGCCGGCCAGTTGAATATTGCAACTGCGGCCAATCTTGCTGACGAAGTGAAGCACTGGACTGATCTGCTGCTTAAAGCTGAAAAGTGCATCCGCGAATCCCAAGCGCATGAGCGCAAGCTCGGACTTGAGCAAGGGGAGACGATACAGCGCGAAGAAGTCGAGCGCATCATGAAGGCGGTCATTTACGCCGGCAATGCGTGCGTGCGCAATCAGCTGAAAGAGATTTGCCAAGTGCTGGCGAGTGAGAGCAACCCGAATGCGATCTACCAGAAGCTGGCGCCGGCGATCCTGGGCGGTCGATTATTTGAAGGATTCAAGGCTGTCATGAAGTCGCCGGGCAAAGTGCAGCTGCCAGAGTGGATCGTGGACGTGATGCAATCCGAGGGCGAAAACTACTTGAATGGCGTGGATCTGAAATGAACTTGCTGGACAAATATAGCACGATCGCGCCATCCGAATGGGCAGAGCGCAATATCCATCTGGACTACGGGCGCTTCGACCCAGCCAACCATCCGTTGCTGGTGGATCCGCTGAATGCGATGTGCGAGACGCGCGGCGCCGTGGTCGGGCTGATCGGATCTGTGCAGGCAGTCAAAACGCTGACTGCTCAGATTGGCCAGCTTTATGGTCTGCACATTGAGCCCGGGCGGGCGGCGATGTATGATTTGACGGAATCAGCGCTGCGCGAGTTTAGCGATGACAAGTTCACGCCGCTGATCGACTCCACCGATGCGATCATGGAGATCGTGCCGGAGCAACCCTATCGGCGGACTAAATTCTACACTTCGACGAACTACGGCGCGATCCGGCTGCTTTCGGCCAACGTGCTGGCGGCGCGGAATTCTAAGACACTGGAGCGGATCACTGCCGACGAGTGCTGGGCGTATGGCGAGAACTGGCTGGATCAGATCCGCGACCGTCAAAGCTCATACCCGTGGAGCTGGCAAATGTTCCTGCCGTCATCTGGGCAAACGCGGAGCAGCGAACTGGATGAAATGTGGGAACGCTCGACGAAGAAGACGTGGCACGTCAAATGCGACTGTTGCGGCGAGATGGTGCCGTATATATGGCGCGCGCCTGCTGTCGGCGATGATATACCGGTCGGAGGGATGCGCTGGGCTTCTAAGGCCGATTACACGCAAGCAGACGGAAAGATCGATTGGAAGGCTCTGGGCGATTCTGTCTTTTACGAATGCCAACTTTGCGGCGGGCGCATGGATCCGAGCATCGGGCAGCAGATCGAGCGCAATGCAACCGGGCGATATATCGCAATGAATCCGGATGCAGACGGCGAATTTGACTTTTATCACTACAATGCGATGGCGCATATTCCGTGGCGCAAGCTGGTGGAGCAATTCAAGCTGGCGCAGATGGAGCGCGAGCATGGCAATCTGGAGTCGCTGGAGAACTTTATCCGCAAAAGATTGGCCGAGCCATGGAGCGAGACCGATTACATTAGCGCCGACGTATCACATACAGCGCGAGGCGGCTACATGTTGGGTGATACGTGGTCAGCGAATGGTCAATTCGCATTTTGCACGATCGACGTGCAGAAGGATAGCTTTTACTTTGTCATTCGCTCATGGGCAATGGTTGACGGCTTTTTGCGTTCGCGGCTGCTGGATCGCGGTCACGTTGTCACTGCTGGCGAGATTCGGGCAGCGTGCGACCGGTGGAAAATACCGCAGCATCCGCTTGGATCGGGTGGGGCGTGCCGCGTATTTATCGACGGCAACTACAATACGAACCAAGTGCAGCGTATTGCGTTGGAAAATGGCTGGATGGTATTTCGAGGCGACGCGGCCAAGGACTACATGAACCAGGACGGGATGCGCCGGATCTACTCTGACCTGAAAGTCGTGGACGCATTCGACGGCACCGGAGCGGCTGGCGGCAACCGAGTCGGGCAATTCTACATTTCCAAGCAATCGGCGAAAAATCGATTGTCGCTGATACGGAGCTTAAAGGACAATCACGGCAATCTGCTATGGACGCACGCTGATGACGCGGGCGAGGAATACGAGAAGCAGATCAACGCATGGGCGAAGATTACAAAAACGAAGCCGGACGGGTCAGTCTTTTATGATTGGATCAATACGAACCGAGACGACCACTACGGCGACTGCGAATTTTATCAAGCGGTCTGCGCGGCCATGTGCAAGAACTTGGCAGTGTCAGTCGATGATGAATAACAATTATTTTTCTAAATTTAGAAAAAAAGCTTGCAATGGGTAATTGGGTGCGTATTTTTATATACAAGCTCAAGAGAGCGAAATTAAAACAACTAATCAAATCACGACATGAACAACACTATGACACACGAAGAAGAACACCTTCAAGATTCACACATTGACACTTGGCAGCAAGCTGAAGCTGATCAGTTTCTCCGCCACGAGCGCGAGCAAGCAGTATATGATCGCGAAGTAGAGGAGCGTGAGGCTCGTGCCGCTGGTTGGAATCCAGTCGCTTCACTAGATGCGTTTCTCAAGGAACTAGATGACGAGCTTCCCGACGAGCCTCCTTTTTAAGTAATAAGCAGACCGCAAAACAAGCCGCTCCTTAAAAGGGAGCGGCTTTTTTGGATTTAAAAAGCGAATTGACAGCGCAACCGTATCCGCTTATTGGATACGTTATGCGAGCATTACTTTTTGTCATTTGGATCAAGTCTGGAAAGGACGCAGCGGCTGCGCTTGCTCTCATTGAGACGCTGGCACTGGGCGAATACGATACGCAATCACGCGGTGGCGCTCGCATCGTATCGGCAAACGTGGCTGGCAAACAGTTCAGTTACGAGCTACCGCCGAACTGGTCAAATTCTGATTTCATTGAGACTCTGCGCGGTCTTTACAAAATACTCACAACCGGCGGCGCAAGCGGCGGGCAAATGACTGATGCCGAGCTGAATGCCTATGTTGTCGATGCTGACGATCAAGTGACAAATGTCGCCAAGGCTCGCTTCGCACAATCCGCCGGAGGGCGTTTCTAATGGCTGTATCACCTATCAAATTACTGCCGCGAGTCGGCAACAAGCTGAAATCCGGCATCGTCTCATTCTGGGGGCGCGGCGGCACGAATGAATTCTACCCGGGCGGCGCGGACGACCAGCGCCGATTCGGGCGTGCAAAGCTGGCAAAAGACATCGCCGAGATCATGATCGATCACCGCCAGCGCATGATGCTGGGCGATTCGCGCTACATCTATCAAGCATTTTCAACTGTATCGGGCGCGGTCGATCAAAAGGCCAACTACGTTTACGGCAACGCATGGCGCTTGCAATCACTGAGTAAAGACAAGGCGTTCGTTGAAGCCGTCGAGAAGGACTTTGAACAGATCGACCGTCTGCTCGATACTCGGGGCAATGGCTTTTCATTTCGCAAGTCAGCATGGATCGGATCCAAGACGCTCGACGTGGACGGCGACTATTTTATCATCCTGTCAGAAAATAAAGAGACTGGATTTCCGAAGCTGCAATTCTTGGAAGCGCACCGAATTAGCTCGGTCAATATGAATGGCGAGACTGTCATTCAGGAGGGCACCTATGCAGGGCGCCGCATCTTTAATGGCGTGATTGTCAATGACTACATGGAGCCAATCGCTTATCGCGTGGCTGATGACTCTATGAAGCGCGGCTACCAGGACGTGCCTGCAAATGGCGTCATCCACGTAAACGATTTCAAATGGTTCTCGCAGTGCCGAGGCCAGCCAACTGTCGCCGCTGCGATTCTCGACTGGTATGATCTGGCCGAGACGCGCGACGCCGAAAAGGTATCACAGAAAGTAAACTCTGCTTTGGCGCTGATCGAGTCAAACGAATCTGGTCGCATGGATATGGGCAACTCAGTTGTCAATCCGATGCCGGGCAGCGACGGGCGCTTACAGACGCAGCTCATGGACTCGGGGCTGATTCGCTACATCAAAAACGGCGGATCCCTGACAGCGCATAGCTCGGCGCGGCCATCTGATCAGTGGCTCAACTTTACGCATCTGGTGGAAAGCTCCGCATTTTATGCGATGGGCTGGCGCCGTGAGATGCTGGACAGTTCCAAGGTCGGCGGTGCTGGCGTTCGCGGATTTGCGGCAGACGTCAACAAATCGATCGCTACGCGCTGCGAAGTGCTACACATGGCAATGCAACGCGCGGCGCTTTACATCATCGCCAAGCGTGCAAAGCAGGGCGTTTACACGCTACCCGAGGACTGGTATCGAGTCACGTTCACAAAGCCAGCACAGTTCACTGTGGACGAAGGGCGGATGCGCAAGGCCGAAATCGAAGATTTGCGCGCTGGCCTAATCACCGAGGATGCAATTGTCGAGGCGCGTGGCATGAACTACAGCGACATCCTGCACAAGCTCGCTGCAAATGCGAAGATGCGCCAAGACATCGCTGCCGAATATGGCATCGATGAGTCGCAACTCGGAATTTTAACCAAGCCTGGAGATCAGCAAGGTGCCGAGCAAGTAAGCGAAGAAGAATTGGAGCATAAAAAGCAACTATTACAATTTGAAAACCTAAAGGCCAAGTTTGATTCTTACGGCGTAGGCGTTCGTGCTGGAAGTATTACACCTCAAGCAGATGATGAGGACGCATTCAGATCAGAATCTGGATTGCCTCCTGTTTCGGATGCAGTGAAAAAAGCATGGATCGACGATGGAGGATTCAGACGTCCAATTACTTTACAGTCAGGAGAGCAAGTATCTGCTGAAATACAACAAGTCGAATCGGAGGACGATGACGACGAAGAAGAAAACCAACCCAATACTAACAATGAAAACCGAAACCAATAACTGGTATGCAATGGAAATCGCCAAAGACTCCGAAGGCAATGCGACTGGCAGCGCCGAAATCTCGATTTATGATGAGATCGGAGGATGGGGCGTTACCGCAAACGACTTCATCGCGTCGCTCGAATCGCTCGGCGAAGTCTCTAACATCGATCTGCGGATCAGCTCACCAGGCGGATCCATCATCGAAGGCAATGTAATTTACAACGCCATCAAGCGCCATCCGGCAAACGTCACAGTTTACATCGATGGCATGGCAGCAAGCATGGCATCCGTCATCGCTATGGCCGGCGACGAAATCGTCATGGCTGAAAACGCGTTGCTTATGATTCACAACCCTTGGACTGTATCCATCGGCGACAGCGAGCAGCTGCGCAAGGATGCGGATCTCATGGACAAGATGAAGGCGTCGATCATCAATGCGTATTCTCGCAGCGGATACGATGCCGAGGAATTGACTGCTCTCATGGACGCGACCACATGGTTCACCGCCGAGGAAGCACTTGCAGCTGACTTCATCGACCGCATCGACGGCAAGCTTGCAATGGCTGCATCTGTCGCAGACATGGCAGCAATCGCAGCCAAGGCCAGCGTCACGCTGCCAGTTGAAAAGATGATTGCCAGCGCAACTGCAAAGCTCGCCGGTGAAATTGAAATTATCAACTCGGAGCTTACCAGTGCAAACGATCAGCTTGCAAAAAATGCCGAGAGCATTTCTGCCTTGCAAACTGAGCGCGATCTGCTTAATGCTCGTATCGAAGAAATGAATACAGAACATAAAGCCGAAATTGAAAACGCTGAAACTGCAACCGCTCAAGCTGTCGCAGCCAAGGCCGCTGAACTCATGGCACTGCAAACGCAGGAAGCTATCGAAGAAGCAGCCGGCGACGAAAGCGTCAAGCAATTCGCAAATCAGAGCGAATACTGGAAAGCTTACAATGACCAGCATCCATCTGAAAAGCACGCTTGGCACCAAGCCAACAAGCATCTGCTAGAGAACCTTTAACCTCCAACCCATAAAAAAACAATGGCTACCAACACCATCGCCGGAGTCAATCTGGCACAAATCGCGGAGGAATCCCTTCCTGCGCTCACATCCATGCTCCAACCGCTTTCTGCGCTTGTCACAGACTTTTCGTCTGATGTAGGCTCCGAGGGCGCTAGCGTTACTACACGCTACCCTACCAAACCGACTGCTGTCGATCTCTCAAGTGGTTACACTTCGCAAAATACTGCGATGACTGCTGCAACCATCACGCTCGATACTTTCTACGGATTCGTTTATGGATTCAAGGACGTTGAGCGCTCCAAGTCTTCGGTTCGCCTGAATGACCTTTTCGTTGAGCCTTCTCTGAATGCTCTCGGCGACAAGATCTTTGGTGACATCTGGAACTTGATCACAGCTGCTAACTTCGCAACTGCAACCAGCGCCATCACAGCTGCCAACTTCGACCGCGATGATCTCATCGACCTCGGCCAGACTCTGACCGAAACGAAGAAGGCACCTCGCACTGGCCGCTCGGTCTGGATGAACCCTACCTACTACGGCTCGCTGCTTAAAAGCCTGAACTCTGCTGAGTTCCCTGGCCAAAGCGACATGAAGGCTGAAGGCATGGTTCCTCGCGTCAACAAGTTTGACGTTTACGAATCTGACCAATGCGATGCAAACGGCGAGGATCTCGCAGCATTCGCATTCCATCGCAGCTCGCTCCTGTTCGCAGGTCGCCGCGTTGACTCCGAGGGCTTCGTCGAAAACGGCGGCGAACTCGTTGACATCGAAATCCCAGGTCTCGGTCTGCCTATTCAATGGCGCCGCTGGTATGACAAAAACGCTGGCGAGTTGAAATACTCTGTCGGTCTGCTCTATGGCGTTGCCAAGGGTCAAGACTTCGGCGTTCGCGTTCCATCTGCTTAACCTGCCCCTAAATTGAGAGCCGTCGTCTATGCGGCGGCTCTCTTAACTTTCTAAAAACTATGTATATACCATCCGTAACAATCCACCGCGACATCGACGGTAAAGAAACCTGCCTTGCATATGGCAGCGACGCAACAGCCTGCCTACAAGCTTACTTGGACTGCGAGGAGCCGGGCGACGTAGTTTACATCCGCAAAGGGCAGCTTGAAAAGCGCAAAACTTATAAGGCGAAACGTCTGACAGTTGAGTCTGCCGAGGCCATCGAAGAGGCGCCAAAGAAGCGCGGCCGCAAACCAAAATCTGTCTGATTGTGGGATCATAAGTGAAAAGAAAGCCGTCTACTCGAAAGGGTGGGCGGCTTTTTTACGTCTTGCCATTTGCGCTGTATCGGCTTATTCAATACAGCATGACACAGTTTACTGACTTCATTACAAACGCCACTCAGGAGGCTACAGGCATCATGGGCGAGCCTATTTCAATCAATGGCCAGACCGTGCAGGCAGTATTCGATGAGCAAACGAATTCATGGGAAATGAACGAGTTTGGCACGGATGACCAGCCGACGGTCACGCTGGTCATTGCGCTGGCTAGTCTCAACATCATTCCGAATAAGGCTCAGACGTTCGTGCGCACTGCCACCGGCGAGACTTTCTTTATTACTGAAGTGAAGATCAGCACCGGCAACGTCGAGCTGATCGCCAAAAATAAGACCAAGCGCAATGGCTAAAAAAGGATTCACGCTGGACGATGCTATCTTCCAAAAGAAGATCCGCGACTTAGCGAAGCGCGTCGGCGTGGATGAGAAGGAGTTTGTTAGCGAGCAGGGCGCGTTGCTGCTGCGCGATATTGCCAAAATCGTGCCGCCGTATAAAGTCTATAGCTTGAAAGGTGCAAACGTCGCACCAAACAAGATGGCAGATTACGAGGCTGGCGTGACATCGATACGAAAAGACTTGGCAACGAATTTTCGAGTCAGAGATCAAAGTTACATTGAACACATATTTGACGTGACTGGAAAAACCGCGAATATTCGACAAGTTCTCAGGAATAAAAAAGGCAAGCAATACGTCGTTGACATTGACTATCTCAATCTCGGCAATTTTGGCGAAGCTTTAAGGTTCCACAGAAGTAGGCAAAGCAAAGTTACAGGCCGGGCATTTCAACGAAGAAAGGGCGGCAAAGACACTAAGATCGGGCGATGGAAAGATCGCAATGTTATGTGGGTGAATCAAGACATCTACAACCAGTTGCAAGACTATCTGATCAAAGATTTAGGCAAGGGAAAAGCGTCAGTCTCCAAAGCCATGCTGAAACTGAACCCAAAGCAGGGTCGCAACGTGCCCAAGTGGGTAAAGCGGCAACTCAACAAAGTCATGGGCAATGCGCGCATGGCGAAGATTGGCGGCGGGTGGAGCGCAATCTTTAGAGCAAGCGCAGACGCGCTCTACCATGTAAAAGACAACAATTTAACATTTATTAAAGTCGAACGGCTCAAAGCAATGGAGCGCAGATTAAAGTTCATACTCCGAGACAACGCAAAAAAGGCAGGGCTTAAAGTGCGTTGACAAATGCGCGGTATCCATTTATTGGATACAACATGCCAGCTGCAAATTTAATCGAGCTATACAATTTTGAAGGCAACGTCGAGGCGGCGTTCAAGTCATGGCTGGCCGACAACCAGGTCGAGCTATACCAGACAATCGAGTTTGACATCCTGCCAGACGATTACATCGGCGCAAAGCTCGAACTCGGCGCCGTGACGGGGCACTACAATCCGGCACCGGGCGGCGCAGCTACTCCAGAATACGACCAATACGCTTGCTCGCTGGAGATCACAATCCGCACAGCGCGCTTTGACGAGTCTGGCAACGTGACACCACCGCTGCGATCAAGGCACCAAGCACTGACTTCCGCGATGCGGACTTGGCTCAGTATATCGCAGGCCAAAGGATCCGCACTTGAGGGCTATTTGAATTACTACGAATTCGAGTTTCTGAGACCTGCCGGCACCGCACACTCGCAGGAATCTGAGTTTGACGAAACAACACTTTCTTTCGATGGGCAAATTTCCGTCTTGCCATCCGCATTTCCTGTATTATAAATTTGGATACACAGACCAACCGCCAACCATAAACTACAATGTCTATACCCTATTCATCCACCACTAACCTGCCTCAAGGATTTGAGTCAGTTACTATCAATGCCGTTCCTTACATCGTTGACGCCTGCTCTGGCGCTTCTAAAGAAAACCGCATCATCAGCCGCACCGACGCAAATGGCGACCGTGCTGATTTCCAGCTTCGCGCCGGAAGCGATCAGATTGAAGTCAGTTACACGCTGCAACGCGCAACCGATACCACTGTATTGCCACCTGAGGGCACGACATTCACACACGACTACGACCGCAGCGGCACAGCCTCGACGCTCGTTGTTAAGGACGTGACTGTTGCACGCGACAAGGACGCTTTCGACACATTTGAAATGTCCGCCGTTCTCGTTACTTACCAAGCTTAATTGACTGATGAAAGTCACACTCTTAAAGCCTAAGTCGATCCGGGGCGCGCTCGAAAAAAAGGGCGCCACCGTTGACGTATCGGAAGGCGTCGCCGAATGGCTCATCGAGCGCGGCGATGCTGAAACGCCGAAAGCGAAGAAGTCAGAAACCTAATTTGTTTGTTCATAATCGTGATAAGTTGAAAGCGTCGTCTGCCCAAGTGCGGGCGGCGCTTTTTTGCTAAATAAGATGATCGACCACCTGATAGCAGAATACAACGAGGAATCCGCGAGAATCACGCAGGAGCGGCTTTTGGCGTGGTCGAGTGCTAGCGTATGCCAAAGCATCTGCGGCGTCGAAATGGAGCCACTGACGGCGCGCGCATGGGTGGATCTGCGACTGGCAGAGAATGCTTTCGTAATCGGCGGCGTGCCGACCACTCAGGACGTCTGCGCTTACTACTGGCGCAACTCTGCGCAATACGCAGCCAAACGCACACATTTGACCGAGAAAGCGCAGGAGGCACTGGGTGAAACCCTTGGCAAGCAAGACTTGGAAAGCGTCATCCTGGCGGCTTATGAGCATTCTCGCGCGGCGTTTGAGGAGATCCCGGTGTCGACCGGAACCAATGGCGGCAAAGTATCGCGCAACAATGGCCTGCCTGCCGTCGAGGGCATCGTCTGCGCGGTGGACGAAGTGGCGCACAGATACGGGCGTGATCCTGCCGATGTGCTGGACTGGCCGCTCAATCGAATTTTTCAACTACAGAAGGCAATCCGCATTGCCACCATACCGGACTACAAACTGGCGCAGCCGGAGTCACTCATGAACCTGCGCCGCGAATATTTAACTGAACTCAACAATGGCTAAAGCAGACATCACAGGCAGACTCAATTTGGATTCGACGGGCTTTCAGCGCGGGATTCAGCGTAGCAAGCAAGCTGTTGGAAAAATGCAAAAAGCCGTTGTCGGTGCTTCAAACGCTTTGGCAAAAATGGGACTTGCGTCAGCGTCGGCGGCAGTGCTTTTGCTTTCGAGAAATGCAATCCAGCTTGGCTCGTATTTGTCTGACGTCGCAGAATCTACAGGATTTGCCACTAGGGAATTTCAAGTATTCCGTGGCGCTTTAATCGATGCCGGCGGCAAAGCTGAGAACATGGAAAAGGCGATTACGCTGATGCAAAAGGCGATTGTGCAAGGCTCCGAAGGCATGACTACCTACACGCGGGCTTTCGAGCGTCTGGGGCTAAATGTAGACGATCTACGCAAGATGAAGCCGGAGGATCAGTTTCAAGCAATCGGCAAGGCTATTGCAGGCGCAAAGGATCAGCAGGGCGCACTGACTGCCGCGATTGAAATATTCGGGCAACGAAACGCTCCGCGATTGATCGAAGTATTTAAACGACTGGACAAAGATGGCTACGGCAAGATGGCAAAAGACATTGAGGCGGCGTATGGCATAATGGACGAGGCAACTCAAAAAGCTCTCGATAAAGCCGCTGACCAGATCGAGCGATTTAAAAACAAGGCGACAATTAAAGTAGGTGAACTGATCGCCGGCGAAGCTGATGGTGCTGCTTTGAAAATGCTTGGTCTTGCTATTGCTAAAGCTGGCTCGCAGCTTGGCGTTGGAATGGTAGACGGCATAATGGACACCATTGCACTCGCTCGCAACGCATTCGGGGCTTTCGCAGACTATTTATACGACAAGCTCTCATCCACTATTGGATTGATAGGCACGGAGTTAAAGATAACACTAGCCGAGTCGATCAACCCGCTGTTGGAAAAGGTGAATAAGATACCTAAAATCAACATCGACCTAATTGATACTGAAAAAATGTATGAGGACTTAGATCGAGATTTAGAAAAGGGAGCAAAAACATTCGCCGACTACTTTGACGAGAGAATGTCAAAGCAGGAAAAGTTCGACATGAAAAACCGCTTTGGATACGATCCCGGGGAATTTTACGACGAAGCAATCGACGAGCAGCGCAAACTGCTGCAAGAATCTAGGCAAGTGGCTGACAATATCAGCAAAGCATTTGGAACCACTGGAACTGGAGGCGGCGCTGGCGGCACAGGAAATGGCGGCGGCACCAGCGGCACCGGCACAGGCGGCTCAGATAAGAAGTTTGCAGCGGGCGACACAAATCAAAGCGGATACGTCACGCCGAGAGAGCAACGCGCACAAGAAAGTCGGCAAAGAAAAGAAGACCAAGCAAGGCGCGCGCGTGAAAGAGCAGAAAGATCGGCAGAAATTGGAGCATCTGAAATAGAGCGCCAAAAACAACGCGAGCAACGAATGACCGAACGCGAACGGGGGGCAGGGCTTACGGGAACAACTGCTGGGCGAGATGTGGGCGGCACAAGTGCAAATGATAAAGCAGCTGCCGAAAACGCAAAAGGCACCGATGCAGAGCTAAAAGAGCAGACAAAATTACTTACAACTATTAAAGAGGAGATTCAGAAAAATCCATGAGCATACCATACACATCCGGAGACTTTACATCGGCGAGAGCAAACGGCGAAAGCTGGATCGAATATCCATTCATTGAATATGGCGATAATACGACGAAAGTTTATCATCTGGTCTGCGAAGTCAATGAGGCGGATTATGCGCCGATTGCGCTGGATACAACAATGGCAAGTGCATTGAATGCTGATGTCATCAGCTTGCCATTTACAGCAGACGCGGAGGCGTATTACGTCGGCGACTTTAATCATCAAGTGGTAAACTCAGTAATGCTTCGCTTTGATCGAGTATTCCGCACGATACCATCAACGCGCAATAATGTATTTGGCGGCACTACGGCATTTAACTATCCGGGGCGTGCAGCCGATAAAGAAGGCGGAACAGATCGCACTGTCACCGCTGCTTCTAATACAGCAGGCGTTACAACTTTGACATGCACTAATACAGTGTCAGTCGGTGAGGCTTTTTACTATACAGTGACAACGACCTCTGGCGCAACTACACTTACTCCATCTGGATACGCTTATGCACTAAATGGGACGACTGGTAGTGTAATAAAAATGCCAGCGATAGCACTTGGAGCTACGTTCGTATCGGGAACCGTAACAGAATTAGTGATTCAACCATCTGGACAAAAAACTATTTCAACGGGAACCTTAATTGATTATACATACTATTTGCCCGGCGTCACTTCCGGCATCACTAATCCAGAGGATGTTACTGAGAGCCCAGTATTTTCACCGTTCAGCGCAGAGACCGGCGCCGCGGTAAATACATTAACAAATACAACTATTCCAGACCAAGCGACTTATAATACACAAGTTTCTTCTGGTAATTACTTAACTATCGAGTCAAACGTAACTCGATTGCAAGGTAACATCATCCAAAAAGCAGACGTAAAAGTGAGGGCTTTATAATGGCAAGAATTGAAGAAATTAAAAGCGGTTCACTCGCCAAAAGCAAGAAACTAAATGAGGTCATACGCTATCTCAACTCACTATTAAACGCAAAAGTTCGTGAGGGTTCATCGACTGAATCCCCTAAATTAGTAGCTGGTGAAGGATCAACTGAGATCATTACAACGGGCGGCAGTGAACTGCCGGATGATGGTGGTAGCGGTTTGCCAGAATATCCAGGCACTATTCCTAATGTTCCAGACTTCAAGGGAATTTTGGCTTGGAGTGTTGCGGAAAATGAGGCTTTATGGCTTCAAGGAGACCCAGACTTAGAGGACGGCGAAAGCAACCCGCTCCCGCAGGTCATGTTTTACGACCCCACTAGTGGCATTCAAAATTTCTCGCTAATCGGGATGCAACTTTTGGACGTGGTGATCTGCAAGGACGGCGAGCCAGTCGAGGGACAAATCTTTTTCAAGGAGTCGCCAGAATAATGCCAACAGCAACACCATTTACAGCACTAGGCGCAGGCAACGGGTTTCCGTTTTGCCCCCCTAAAGTCAATGTTGCCGACAGGGGAGACGGCAGTCCATATGACTACTGGACTACGTTAGGCGGGTGGAGCAAGGTTAATACGCCGATTGACGATGCTGCAAAGGCAAAGAGTGTTGCCGACTCCCTAGCGGCTGGAATGAAGCTGTTTTGGAACCTTAATGAAATCAACTGCGATGCCGCGTATGAAAATATAAGTGGCAATATTAATTCGGTTAGCAGTGCCATATTTGAGGTGTTTAACGAATCGGGGATCGCCACGGAGCCTAAAGATAGAGTATGCGAGACGCTAGGCTTACAATCTTCAACAACCGATCCTAACAATTCAATTTTCCCACATGCTCAGATAGGATCAAATAGACTCAACATCTGCCGAATGTATAACGGGTCAACTAGCAGTGAAGACAATTTCATTGGACACGGGGCAACATTGGCTAGACCATTAAATCCTAGAACCACATTCATAGGATGCACTGGCGGGGCGGCAACTGGGTTTTGCTCGACCGTGCTAGGCGGTTATTTAAATGAAGAAAACATATCGTCCATTGCTGAGGATTACCAATATGTAAACATGGGTAGCGAGGGATCACCAATATGGCTAACATGCGCGGCCATCGCTCAGAACTCTGGAGTATATAGCGGAACCGTTGACGCATCTTTACTTATTTCTGAGATAACATACACGAATGGCTCAACCGTGCGCAACGGGTATGCCGAAATCATATCGCTCGACTTCTACACTTACTAATACCCACCTATATGTTATAATATATAACAAGCTCGTGCTACTAATCAATTTTAACCATAACCCAAAACCCCATCCTTTAGAATCTTAAATTGACAATTCAACCAGTATCCAATATCTGAATACCAATGGCACGCACGATCTACATCAATACCGACAACGGCAGCATCGAATCCGCACCTGTCGCAGGGCTTAATCGGCCATCCGCAAGGGTGCCGCTGCGCGAGATCGTGGCCGGCACGACTGAGACCTACAATCTTTACTTGGTCAAATCTGACGGCACCTACGACAGCCGCAGCGGATCCGGGGCAGTCTCGGTCAATGTAGCAATCGGCCAGCGCGCGCAGACTGCCACAAGCGGCAATTTCACGATAACAGATTCAAGTGGCACCAGTGCCGAGATTTCGGCGACCGCATCGGCGCAGGCTGTCGAGGACGTGCTGAACGCAATGAATAGCGGCACGGGCGTCGATAATGAGATCATCAACTACGCGTCGACAGATGGCGTGGACGATAAGGCGATCAATGCGGATTGTTCGGTTGCGGGCGACGGAGTGTATTACCTGACAGCGTGGATTAGAAGCACTAGCACAGGAGATAAATGGGCGCAGACTTCTAATAGCGATGCCATTAAATTTGTTACGACAGTCACTAACCAGTGGGAATTCCTCATATCCACTGTAAGCCTATCAGGGGGTTCTCCTTCTTCTGTCTTGCTTGGGTTTGCGAATGCCACATTCCCGGTTCAGTGGACTGCGGCAGATTGGTCAGACGTTAAATTATATAAGCAAGTTGGAGTATCTCAAGATACAAGCGTTGATACGGTCGTAGCTAATTGGCCTCTTAATGAGCAATCCAGCGGATCCCTAGACGGCGTTACGGCGGTTGACTCACTTGGAACCTATGACGGAACCTATGACGGATGCACGGGCGGCAACAGCTACATTGACGGCGTATCGTCTCCCAGTAAGGTCGACGTGCAAAAGCTCGGATCTGGCATCTGGCTGGCTACATGGCGCGAAAATGGCGCCAGAACCGTTTTGACTGGCGCAAGCGTGGACTTGACTCCGGAAAGCGTAGTCGTGCCGTCAATCTCGGTTACAGGCGACGCATCGAGCAAATGCCAGCAGCTCATCGAAGTGAACCGCCAGCCTGCTATTTTCCAAGATACCTGGTCGACGATTACAAACGGATTCAGCGGCACTTTGGACGCAGACGTCGGGCGCATCGTTCAAACTCTGAGCGACGGCCAGTCTATCGAATTTTACTTTGAAGTCAGAATTGACGACGACGCCATTTGCTCGACTCCGATCCGAGTGCTGGCACCAGTCGGCGGCGCGGCTAGCGTATCGAGTGCGGCACCATACGGCGGCACACTGGCAAGCGATCCAGCGAATTATCCGGGCTTTGACGCCGATGCGTGGAACACTGCTCTGGATACCACACTCTACGGCCAGCTTTACTTCTCTGCTACAGCAGCGACTACAATCGCAGTGGCGGGCACTTACGTGAAGCTGGCAGGCACGACAACCAGCGACAGTTTGAATGGCATTACAATGCCGCAAAACAACCGCCTGCAAAATAACAGCGGCACGACTCGGGTATTTCAGGCAATGGCTCGCACTGACATTATCGACGGATCCGGAAACAAAAACATTGCAATCAAGCTTGCTAAAAATGGAGTGCTAATCGATCCAACAGAATCCAACGGCGAAACGACAAACAATGTTGCAGCACATGCAACAATCAACTGGATCGTCTCTCTGGCAACCGGCGAATATGTCGAGATTTGGGCGACAAATAAATCGGACACATCAAGCATTACCGCACAGCACGGGCATTTATTCCTAAAGGCGATAGACTAATTTGCCTTGCAAAATTGTATCCAATAACCTAATACACAACTCATGAGTAAGAAGACCGCAACACACTCCGCAACCGTCTGCCTCGCAGTCACACCTAGCGACAGCACCGATTTGACCTACAGCACCTGCCGGGCGATTTACGTCGGCGGCGATGGCAATATCTCGCTGGTCGATGGGAACGCTGCTACAATCGTATTTACTGGCGTCACTGCTGGCTCGATTCTGCCAGTTCAAACGGCGCGAATCAATGCGACCGGCACGACTGCAACATCCATCATCGCGCTCTACTAAAATGTCTGGCGATTCCAGCATCGGCATCGGCATCGGGCTTGCACTGAAATCCTACGGGCGCGCCTTTCGTGGCCTGCTGAATCAATACCCAGGTGCAGCGGCTGCGTATTCGCTGCGCAAGCTTTCAAGTTCAACCAGCAATGTTGTTCGCGTGCGTCGCAGCTCGGATAATGCAGAGCAGGACTTTACGGCTTTGCAAGTAAGCAGTGGCGAGCTAACGAACTGGGTGAACTCCCAGACTGTTCCACCTTTGGACATCGGCATTGAAACCGAAGATGGGCGCATACCAGTTCCAGAGGGAGGGACTAGCATTGGAACCCCTGCTGCTGCGTATAGCTTGCGTAACCTTAGCACGACCTACACAGGGAACGTAGTGGACGTGAGACGGTCTAGTGGAGGAACTGAATCCTTTACTGCGGCTGAGGTTGCTGATGGGGCACTGACGGATTGGGTCGGGGTTGGTAATGACGGCTTCGTCTCCAAATGGTATGACCAGTCAGGGAACGACAACCATGCAACTCAAGGGACAGCCGCAAGTCAGCCTAAGATTGTTGATGGTGGTAGTTTGGTTTCTGGTGGGATTGATTTTGATGGGGTTAATGATTTTATGCAGGTTGCAATTGGAACTATTACACAGCCAATTTCTGGATTCTCAGTATTCAAGAATGATTCTCTTACCTTTGCGCCGTCCATTTGGGATTCCATATCTGCTACAAACCGAGTCGTTTCATATTCGGTCGCGACAGATGATACATTTAGAATTTCCGCAGGCACTGCAATTATTAGCGCCGCATCAGCTCAGGTCGATGGAACTAATTATTTAAGGTCAGACTTTTTTGATTCAACATCTTCGTCTTTCTACGCCAACGGAACGATAATGGCTAGCGGAGATGCAGGGAGCAACGCGATGGAAGGTCTCACCATTGGGGCTAGGTATGATGGCACTGCCAACTTCACGAACGGAACGATTGCCGAAATCATCATCTACCCCTCCGACCAATCCGACAACCGCACAGCGATTGAGGCGAACATTGGGGAAACCTACGGCATCACTGGAATCCCTGCTTATGATAATACAGTGGATGGCTTTGTCGAAACATGGTATGACCAGAGTGG